>Ga0194121_10000235_pt1 | contig 97473 bp, 97 predicted proteins | sample TA2MahCa50mmetaG_FD_148609 | JGI IMG/M metagenome (GOLD analysis project Ga0194121, IMG submission 148609) | Freshwater microbial communities from Lake Tanganyika, Tanzania - TA2015020 Mahale Deep Cast 50m | ecosystem: Environmental > Aquatic > Freshwater > Lake | place: Tanzania: Lake... | reverse complement strand
GCGGTGGCTGCGGCGGATCCGCCGGCGCCCACCGCGCCGCCGCGCGCGTGGGAAGTCGCGGTGGCCGGCCCCAGCGCCGCGCCTCGCGCGCTCGCCGCGCCCCGAGTCGTCGAGCTCGCAAGCCTGTGGGCGGGTCCGCTGGCGGGGAGGTTGTTAGGGCTCGCGGGCGCGCGGGTGACGAAGGTCGAGAGCGCGCGGCGTCCCGACGGAGCGCGTGCGGGCAACGCGCGCTTCTTCGATCTCCTCAACTCCGGCAAGCGGAGCGTCGCACTCGACTTTCACACCGCGAGCGATCGGCGCCGCCTCGCGGCGCTGCTCGAGAGCGCAGACATCGTGATCGAGGGCTCGCGCCCGCGCGCGCTCCTGCAGCTCGGCATCCGCGCGGAGAGCTGGACGCGCGCGCGCCCCGGGCGCGTCTGGCTCTCGATCACCGGATACGGGAGAGCGGCGCCGCAGGCGGACTGGGTCGCGTTCGGCGACGACGCAGCCGCGGCAGCCGGGCTCTGCTGGTGCGTGCCGGAAGGTGCGCCGCTGTTCGTCGGCGATGCGATCGCCGATCCGCTCGCGGGTCTCGGCGGAGCCCTCGCGGCGCTGCGCTGCTGGCGCGCGGGCGAGGGCGCGCTGCTCGACGTCGCGCTCGCGCGCTGCGCGGCGTGGTCGCTCGCGCAGGGCCCGCGCCTCGGCGCATCGCTCGCGCGCGGGCTCGAACCGCTTCCACCACGCGTGCTCGCGTGCGAACGCGAGCGCGCGGCGCCGCTCGGCGCGCACACCGCGGAGCTGCTGCGCGAGCTTGCGACTCCGTGATGTTGCCGGCGCTGTCGCGCGAGGGCTCAGACCCGATTCGCGACGGCCGCAGGGCTGCGCGGCGCGCTTACTTCTTCTCGATCTCTTTCACGCGGTCTTGGCCCACCTGGCCCTCGCCGACGACGTAGCCGAGCGCGCGAAGCTGGTTCAGCTCCATCTCGTCGAGCTCGACCGACGCGCCCTCGCCCCAGGGCGCCTTGCGCCACGCAAACGACTCATCGAGCTGAGTGCGGAGCTCTTCCGACCACGCGGGCGGGTTCTTGCGCAGGTTGCGCCGCTCACCCGGATCGGTCGCGAGGTCGTACACCTGCAGCGTCTCGTTCGCCTTCGCCTTGCTGTAGATCACGCGCTGCGTGTCGCGCTGAACTCCGACGAGCGGCTTCGGCTCCATCTCGATCTGGCCCCACACCTGATCGATGTAGGCGTGCGCAGGAGGCGCCTCCACGACCTCGCCGCGCGCGGCAGCCTGCATCATCGGCACGAGCGAGATGCCGTCGGTATCGGGCAGCGCCGGCAATCCCACGAGATCGAGCAGCGTCGGCCAGATGTCGACGTTGCGAACGAGCGAGTCGACCACGAGTCCGCCCTCGACGCGGAATGGCAGCTGGAACATCAGCGGAACGTGGACGACTTCCTGATGGATGTCCGTCGCGTGGCCCTCGCGGCCGTGCTCGCCGAAGGCCTCGCCGTGGTCGGCCGCGATGACGACGATCGTGCGCTTGCTGAGGTCGAGCGTGTCGAGCGTCGAGATCAGCGCCGCGATGTTTCGATCGGTCCAGTGGATCGAGCGGTCGTAGACGTTCGCGATCGTCGCGTCGCCGAACTTCTGCTCCGCGGCCGCGTCGTCGTAGACGTACTGGTGCACGTCCATGTAATGGAGGTAGAGCAGGAACTTCTCGCGCTGGTTGGTCTTGAGGAACTCGATCGCGGAGAGCGTCACGTCCTCGTCGGTGCCTGCGAGCTGCGCCTCGGTGCGGCCCTTGCGCTCGACGTGCGCCGCGTCGGTACGCGGCATCGGCTTGAGGTACAGGTCGAAGCCCTGCTGAAAGCCGAAGTTCGAGGACACCCAGCCGTTTCGGAAGATGCCCGCGGTCGTGTAGCCAGCCTTCGAGAAGAGCTCCGCCGGCATCACCGCGGAGTCCGGCAGCGCGTGATCGAAGCGGGTCACGCCGGAGCGCTGCGGAAACAGGCCGGTCCACAGCGACGCCATCGAGCACTTCGTCCAGCTCGACTGCGACTGCGCGCGCGCGAAGCGCACGCCGTTGTCGGCGATCACGTCCATGTTCGGGCTCGTCTCGCGCGCATAGCCGTAGCTCGAGAGGCGATCGGCACGGAGCGTGTCGATCAGCACGAACACGACGTTCACGTCCTGCCGCTCGCGCAGCTTCGCGAGGTCGCTCTCGATCGTGCCCACGTGCCGCGAAGCGCCGCGGATGTCGAACATCCAGACGAGAGTGCCGAGCACGAGCAGCCCCGCGAGCGCGAAGTAGGTCCAAGGCGAATCGATCAGACGGCGCAGCACAGGGGCCTCCCAGCTCCGGCGTGAGTCGCCGAGCGCCGGGTGAGGTGACGAGCTCGCACCCCAAAAACCACGAGGCGGCCACTCTCGCGAGTGACCGCCTCGGGTTTCGAGTTCGAGAGCGAGCCGCAGCTCGCCTCGGGCTACTTCAGCTTGCGGCGGCCGACGGCCACCAGGCCGGCGATGCCCGCACCGAGGAGCATCAGCGTGCCCGGCTCCGGCGCGTAGGTGAGGATGAGGAACGTGGGCGACACCGCCTCGCCGACGTTCCTGAAGCTCACGTACGCCGCGACGCCGGAGCCGGGCACGCTGATGCTGCTCGGTGCTGGCGTGGCGGGCCTCGTGCTCGTGGGTCGCCGCAAGCTCCGCTAGGGCCTGCTAGGCGATCACGCCTGATCCAAAGTGAGAGGCGGTCACTCGCGAGAGTGGCCGCCTCTTCACTTTTGCGGGGCCTGCTCGGATGTTGATTCGCGGCTGCCAAGTCGATGGCGCGCACTGCGACGTGCGCGTCGATCCTGCCGCCGGCCGCATCGCGGAGATCGCGCGGCGGCTTGCCGCGCTCGCCGCTGAGCACGTCATCGAAGCGAGCGGCGGTGCGCTGCTCCCCGGGCTGAACGACCACCATGCGCATCTGTTCGCCACTGCCGCCGCTCTCGGCTCGGTTCGCTGCGGGCCTCCCCACGTGCGCGACGCGCCAGCTCTGGCTGCGGCGATCTCGGCAGCGCGCGCGGGCGACGGCGGCTGGCTGCGCGGCGTCGGGTACCACGAGGCCGTCGCGGGCGCGCTCGATCGCCTCGCGCTCGACCGCATCGAGGACGCGCGGCCCGTGCGCGTGCAGCACCGCACCGGCGCGCTGTGGGTGCTGAACAGCGCCGCGATCGCGATGCTCGGCCTCGACGCCGGAGTCGACGCGCCGGGAGTCGAGCGCGATGCGGTAGGGCGCGCGACGGGGCGCCTGTTTCGTCTCGATGCGTGGCTTCGCGCGCGCATCGCGGAGTCGGCGCCCAGCGCGAGCTCCTCGCCGCGCAAGGCTCTGGAGCCGGCGCTGCGCGCGCTGTCGCAGCACTACGCGCGCTGTGGAGTCACCGGCGTGACGGACGCGGGCGCCGACAACGGCGCCTCGGCTCTCGCGGCCATCGCCGACGCTCAGCGAGCGGGCGATCTCGCGCAGCGTGTGCTCGTGATGGGAGACGAGTCGTTGCCCGTCCTCGCGACGCCGGAGCTGTCGACGGGCGCCCTCAAGCTGCTGCTCGACGAGCGCGCGCTGCCAGACCTCGGCTCGCTCGTCGCACGCATCGCCGCGGCGCACGCGCGCCGGCGCACGGTGGCCGTTCACTGCGTGACGCGCGTCGAGCTGCACTTCGCGCTCGCCGCGCTCGCCGAGGCTCGCGTGCTGCGCGGCGATCGCATCGAGCACGCCTCGGTCGCGCCGCCGGAGGCCGTGCGCGAAATCGCGCGGCTCGGCCTCACGGTCGTGACGCAGCCGAGCTTCGTGCTCGAGCGCGGCGACACCTATCTGGACGATGTCGACCCCACGGACCGCGCCTGGCTCTACCGCGCCCGCGTCTTTCTCGCGCAGCGAACTCCGCTCGCCGCTGGGAGCGACGCACCGTACGCCGAGCCCGACCCCTGGCGCGCGATGCGGGCCGCCTGCGAACGCCGCACTGCGGGCGGCGCCGCGCTCGGCAGCGCGGAGGCGCTCACGCCCGAAGAGGCGCTCGCGCTCTTCACAGCCCCGCTCGAAGCTCCCGGCAGCGCCCCGCCGCCTCTCGCGCCGGGTGCGCCCGCGGACCTGTGCCTGCTGCGCGTGCCCTGGAGCGAAGCGAGACGCAACTTGCACGCAGATCTCGTCACCGGCACCTGGCGCGCGGGCCACCTTCTCTGGAACGAGGACGCGCCTCGCCCCTGACGTCGGGGGCGGGTGCACCGGGGTCGGCAACCGGGGACGTTCCGCAAGAAAGTAAAGCTGGGTTTCTTTACTTACTTGCGGAACGTCCCTGCTCCGGGGCGCTTCCTCCGCCACCCGCCGCGAGTCACCTCAATCCCCGATGCGCCGCGACTTCTCCTTCCCCGTGCTCGCGCTGTGCTTTCTGCTCTCGGGCTTCGCTGCGCTCGTCTATCAGACCGCGTGGACTCGCGAGTTCGCGTTCGTGTTCGGCACCTCCGAGCTGGCGATCGCGACCGTGCTGGCGGCCTACATGGCGGGGCTCGCAGTGGGCGCTGCGCTCGCCGGGCGGCTCGCGCCGCGCGTACGGCGCCCCGTTCTTGCGTACGGCCTGCTCGAGCTCGGCATCGCGCTGGCGGCGCTCGCGGTGCCGCTGCTCGTGCAGGGCGCGACGGCGCTCTTGCTCGCATGGTTCGGCGAGCAGCCAGGCTTGCCCGACGCGCGCGGCGGAGCGATCTCGCTGTTCTACCTCGCCACCTCGTTCGCGATCCTGATGGTCCCGACGCTGTTCATGGGCGCGACGCTGCCGCTGCTCGCGCGCCACGCCGTCCGTAGCGATGCGGAGCTCGGCCCGCGCATCGCGTGGCTCTACGCGATCAACACCGCCGGCGCGGTGCTCGGCACCCTGACGACCGCGTTCGTGCTGCTCGACGCGCTCGGCTTGCGCGGCACGGTCTGGGTGGCGGTGGCGCTGAACGCCGGCGTGTTCGTGATCGCGGCGCTGCTCGCGCGCATCGCGCCGCTTCCCGAGAGCAGCGCGCCCGGCACCGCAGCCGCAGCGCAGGGCGCGCGCTGGATCCTCCCCTTGATCCTGCTCTCCGGCGCCGTCTCGTTCTCGTACGAAGTGCTGTGGACGCGCCTGCTCTCGCACCGCCTCGGCGCGAGCGTGTACGCCTTCGCGACGATGCTCGGGAGCTTCCTGCTCGGCATCGCGCTCGGCTCCGCGCTCGCCGCACGCTTTGCGCGTACGCCCGCGCAGGCTCGCGCCGGTTTCGCGTTCGCGCAGCTCGGCATCGCCGCGCTCTCGCTCGCCGCGTTCACGCTCGTGGACTCGCTGCCGGCATGGCTCGGCACGAACGTCGCGCTGCTGCCGAACGCCGCGGCCGGGTTCGCGTTGTTATTGCCTGCCGCGCTCTGCATCGGCGCGACCTACCCGCTCGCGGTGCGCGTCCACGCCGGCGGCGCGGCCGACGCCTCCGCAGCGAGCGCGCGCGTCTACGCGTGGAACACGGCGGGCTCGATCGCCGGCGCGCTCGGCGCCGCCTACTTCGCGCTGCCCGCGCTCGGCTTCACCGGCGTCGTGACGGCCTGCGTCGCGACGAGCCTCCTCCTCGCGCTGGCCGCTTCGTTGTTAGGGGATTCGCGCCTGCGGCTGGCGGGAGCGCTCGCCTCGCTCGGCTTCGTCGCGCTCGCGCTGCTGCCGCCGCGCGAGCCCGTGCACCTGCTCCACGCGACGCCGCTCGAAGCGCACGGCGAGATCTTCCCCGTCGTGTTCTCGGCCGTGGGCGAGAGCTCGAGCGTGCTCGTCACGCGCGACGAGATCGGCCGCTATCGCGTGCGCACCAACGGCCTCCCCGAGTCGCTCGTCGTCAGCAGCGAGGCCGACTTCGACATGGGCGCCTCGGCGCGCTGGATCGGCGGCCTGGCCTCGCTCGTGAGACCCGAGGCCGAGAGCATCGCCGTCGTCGGCCTCGGCGGCGGCCTCTCCGTCGAGGGCATCCCGCGCACGGTTCGCGACGTCCACGTGATCGAGCTCGAGCCCGAAGTCGTCGCCGCGAATCGCGCGCTCTCGCCGCATCGCGCCGTCGATCCCCTCGCAGACCCGCGCGTGCGCCTCTACGAGAACGATGCGCGCAGCGCGCTGCTCCTCTCGGGCTTGCGCTTCGACGCGATCGTCGCGCAGGCCTCGCACCCGTGGACCGCGGGCGCGAGCCACCTCTACACGCGCGAGTTCTTCGAGCTCGTGCGCTCGCGCCTCACGAGTCGCGGCGTGTTCGTGCAGTGGATGGGGCCCGGCTTCGTCGACGAGACGCTGCTTCGCTCGATCGTCGCGACGGTGCGCGCGGTGTGGCCGAACGTGCGCGTATACGACCCGTACGGCGCGCTGCTGTTCGTCGCCTCGAACGAGCCGCTCGCGAGCGCCGAGCAGAGCGTGCCGGCGCTGCTCGCGCGCGATGCGGAAGTGATGGCGCGCCTCGGCGTGATGTCGGCCGCGCACGCCGAGCTCTGGCTGCGCCTCGACGAGGCCGGGGCAGAAGAGTTTTCGCGCGGCGCCGCGGTCATTACGGACGACCGCAACCTGCTGCAAATGCGCTCGCCGGCGGTCGTCGCCGGCGGTACGTCGCTGCAGCAGCAACCGTCGGAGGCTCTCGCTCGGCTCGCGCCGCTGCGGCAGGTGCGCGGCGCCGCGGCGACCGCGCTCGTTGCTCGCGCTGCCGAGCAGGGCGCGCTCGCGCGCATCGGAGCGCTGCTGCCGCACGGCGGCGACGCGGCGGCGGAGCAGGGGATCGCGGCGCGCATCGCACTCATGCGCGGCCGGCAGCACGTCGCCGAGAACCGCCTCGCGCAGGCGCTCGCAACGAACGCGGGCGAGCCGCTCGCACGCTCGCTCGCGCTGCGCATGCAGCGCCGCTTCGGCGATTCCGCGAAGCTCGCGCCGCTGCTCGCGGGCGCCGACCCGTCAGACGGCGAGCGAGTTGTTACGGAGGCGCTAGCTGCGTCCGACCGCGGCGATCTCGCCGCGCTGCGCGCTCTCGACGCCGCGCTCGCCGCGCTCACGGGCGGCGACCCCTTCACGCCGGATGCGACGCTGCTGCGCGCGACGTGGCGCGTGAACGCGGGAGGCGACGCCGAGCGGGCAGAAGCGCGCGCGCTGCTCGCGGGCCTGTTCGTCACGACCACGGGCAACACGCCGGCGCGCCTTCTCCTCGCCGAACTCGAAGATCGCGACCCCGTGCGCCGCGCCGCTCCGCTCCTGCGGATCGCGAGCGACAAGGCCTCGCCCCCGCTCACCGCGCACGAGGCCGCGCGCATCGAGGCGCTCGCCCGCACGCTGCCGAGCGGCGCGCCGGAGCTGATGGGCGCCCGGGAGCGCGTGATGGCCTACCTGGACCGTGCGGCCCGGGTGCCCTGGCGCTGACGCGAGCCGCCTCGGCGGGCGAAGCGGCCAATCCGCGCCAGGCCAATCCGTGCCAGACCCCAAAAGGCCGGGGACGCGAGCGTGCGATCGCTGTGGAAACTTCCGCGTGGACGGAGGTTAACGCGATGCCCACGCCGATGGAGAAGCAGCCGGAGCCGGCCCTCGAATACGTGCCGATTCCGAAGGAGCGCTACACGAGCGCCGAGTTCGCTCGGCGGGAGTGGGAGCGCATGTGGACTCGCGTTTGGCTGCTCGCGGGCCGCGAGCAGGACGCAGCGAAGCCGGGCGACTACTTCACGTTCGAGATCGGCCCCGAGTCGGTGCTGGTCGTCAGGCAGCGCGATGGCTCGCTCGCCGCGCGTTACAACGTGTGCATGCACCGCGGCAATCGCCTGCGCGAGCCGGGCCGCGGCCACGCGGAAGAGTTCTCGTGCCTCTTCCACGGCTGGCGCTACGGCATCGACGGCAAGCTCGTCGCCGCGCTCGACCCGCACTGCTTCAAGCAGGGCGTCCCCGCAGAGAAGCTCTCGCTCGCGCCCGTGCGCTGCGAAACCTGGGCGGGCTTCGTGTTCGTGTGCCTCGATCCGAACGCGGCGCCGCTGCGCGACTACCTCGGCGTCATCCCCGAGCACCTCGATCCCTACGGCTTCGCGAGCTGGAAGATCCAGTTTCACTGCACGATCGCGATCGACTGCAACTGGAAGACCTGCGTCGACGCGTTCAACGAGGCCTATCACCTCTCGGCGACGCACGCGTGGACGACCGAGTTCACCGACGACGTGCGCACCGTCTACGACTGTTACGACAAGCACACGCGCATGATCTTCCCCGAGGTGCAGGCGAGCCTGCGCCATACGGGCGCGGGCACCGTGACGCAGGGGATCAAGGACAACTTCCTGAAGCGCGTCGGCGTCGATGTCGAGAGCTTCCGCGGCGGCGAGCGAGAAGCGCGCGCGGCCTACGCCGAGGCGATTCGCAAGCTCGGCCCCTTGTTAGGGGCGGACTTCTCGCAGCTGAACGAGTCGCAGATGTGCGACGACTTCCACTACACGATCTTCCCCAACGTCACGTTCAACACGCACTCGATGTTCGTGTGGGTGTTCACGCACCGGCCGCATCCGACCGACCCCAACAAGATGCTCTTCGACTTCTGGGACCTGCTGAACGCTCCGTCGCAGAACGTCCCGCGTCCCGAGACGCTCCACCTCGACGCCGCGAAGGGCGAGACGCTCACGGGCAAGTGCGGCGGCGGCGAGCTGATGGACGAGGACCTCTACAACCTCCCGCGCATCCAGCAGGGCATGAACAGCGCCGCCTTCAAGGCGCTGCACCTGTGCACGCAGGAAGTGCGCATCCTCCATCACCACGACACGCTGATGAAGTACCTCGAGGGCCGCGTTGGCTGATGGCGAGTCGCGCCCGGTGCCGTGCGAGGTCGCGTGGCATCGAGTTCCCGTCGAGCTGCCGCCGCACGGCGCGACGCGCCCGTTCGAGCTGCGCTCGCGCAAGCTCTTGCTCTGCAACGCGGCCGGCACGCCCTACGTGATCGAGGACTCCTGCCCGCACGTGCGCGTCTCGATGGCCGGCGCCGTGCTCGACGGCTGCGTGCTCGAGTGCCCGCACCACGGCGGCCGCCTCGACGTGCGCGACGGGCGCCCCGTGCGGTTGCCGATTCGGCGCGGAGTCGAGACGTACCCGGTGCGCGTCTGCGCGGAGGGCGGGGTGGAGGTGGCTTTGGCGATGGCTAGGCGACCGACGGAGGACCGCTGAGATCCCTGCGTCGTCCGCAACTGCCCGCACGACTGCCCCTCGATTCCGCCCGCCCTGAAGGCCGACGTTGTTGCTCTCCCCAAGAGGCACGAGTTCGAGCGAAGAGTCCGAGAGAAGCTGAAGCCGAAGAGCAACCGGCGATAGAGTCGGGGGACCGCAGAGGTAACCCCATGCACGATCTCATCCTCCGCTCCGGCACCGTGATCGACGGCACCGGCGCCGCGCCGCGCGAAGCGGACGTCGCGATCGATGGCGGCGTGATCACCGCGATCGGCTCCGTAACAACTCGCGGGCGCGAGGAGATCGACGCGCGCGGGAAGCTCGTGACGCCGGGCTTCGTCGACATTCACACGCACTACGACGGGCAGGCGACCTGGGATCCGCTGCTCACGCCCTCGTGCTGGCACGGCGTGACGACGCTCGTGATGGGGAACTGCGGCGTCGGCTTCGCGCCGGTCAGGCCGGGCAAGCAGGACTTCCTGATCGGGCTGATGGAGGGCGTGGAGGACATCCCGGGCACGGCGCTGCACGAGGGCATTGCGTGGGAGTGGGAGACCTTCCCGCAGTTCCTCGATGCATTGGGGCGTCGGCGTTTCGCGCTCGACGTCGGCACGCAGGTGCCGCACGGCGCGGTGCGCGCGTACGTGATGGGCGAGCGCGGCGCGAAGAACGAGCCCGCGAACGCCGAGGACGTGCGCGCGATGGCGGAGATCGTGCGCGAGGCGATCGCCGCCGGCGCGCTCGGCTTCTCGATGTCGCGCACGCTGATGCACCGCGCGATCGACGGCGAGGTGGTGCCGGGCACGCACGCCAGCGAGGACGAGATCTTCGGCATCTGTCGCGAGCTCGGGAAGCTTGCGCAGGGGATCATCGAGCTCGCGCCCGCGGGCGTGATGGGCGAGGACCTCGCGGCGCCCGAGAAGGAAGTGGCGTGGATGCGGCGCATCTCGCGCGAGACGGGGCGGCCGGTTTCGTTCGCGCTCTCGCAGCACGAGGTGGAGCCCGCGCAGTTCCGGCGCGTGCTCGCGCTGTGTCGCGAGGCGAATGAGGCCGGCTCGTCCCTAACACCTCAGGTCGGCTCGCGGCCCACGATGCTGCTGATCGGGCACCAGACGTTCCACCCGTTCTCGCATCGCCCCACGTACAAGCGCCTCGCGCACCTACCGCTCCCCGAGCGCGTCGCGCGACTGCGCGATCCCGAGGTGAAGCGGCGTATCCTCGCAGAGTCGCCGCCGCAGGACGGCGTGCCCGGGATCGCGATGGTGAACCAGCTGATCGCGACGGGGCTGCACAAGATCTTCCCCCTCGGCGATCCGCCGGACTACGAGCCGGGCCCTGAGAAGTCGATCCTGGCGATCGCGCAGCGCGAGGGCCGCGACCCGTACGACGTGCTCTACGACCAGATGCTCGAGCTCGACGGCCGCCAGCTCTTGATGCTCGCGATCCTCAGCTACCACGCGGGCGACCTCGAAGCGCTGCGCGAAATGCTGGAGCATCCCGACAGCGCGTTCGGCCTCGGCGACGGCGGCGCGCACTGCGGCGCGATCTGCGACGCGTCGATGACGACGTTCCTGCTCAGCCACTGGGCGCGCGACCGCGCGCGCGGGCCGCGCCTCCCGATCGAGTGGGTCGTGCGCAAGATGACGCGCGACACGGCGCACCTCTACGGCCTGCGCGACCGCGGCGTGCTCGCGCCCGGCAAGCGCGCCGACGCGAACGTGATCGACTTCGCGCGCCTCGAGCTCGCGCTCCCCGAGGTCGCCCACGACCTGCCCGCGAACGCGAGGCGCTTGATTCAGCGCGCGCGGGGATACGACGCCACGATCGTCGCGGGCGCGGTCACGTTCCGCGAAGGCGTGCACACCGGCGAGCTACCTGGGCGACTCGTGCGAGGTGCTCGCGCCTAGAGGTGCGTGCTCGCATCAAAGAGTGCATGTCTCAAACTTCGCGTCGGCGTACCGACCACACGAAGCCGTCCCACCAGAAATGCATTAGGGAAATCACCATCGGGACGGGCACGAGCCAGCGCCAGGAATCGAGGCCGACGCTGGCGTGGAAGAAGCCGGCGCACGCGATCAGCAGCGCGAAGAACACGAACGTCGCGGCGCGGCCCGCGCGCGCGTCGGGCAGATGCAGCACGCCGCGCAAGCTCTCGCGTTCGGTCCACCACACGATCGTGAAGTACTGCAGGCTGTGGAACAGGTTCGAGACCATGAACGCCTCGAGCGGCGGCAGGAATCCCCACGCGAAGATCGAGCTTGAGCGCGACGAGCAGCTCCTGGGTCACGAAGAACTCGAGCGCCCACATCGCGACGCCGGCGACCGCGCCGAGCGCGAGCGCGCGCGCCCAGGAACGGGGCGCCGTGCAGCCGATCGAGCGCCACGTCACGCCGCGCAGCCGGAGCGAGATGCACGCGACGGCGAAGAAGAAAGGCGTCTTGGAGACGGGGAGCCACTCGTCGAAGACGAAGATCGCGGCGAAGGCCGCGAGCTCGAGAGGGAAGAGCCACGGGCGATTCGAGGTCGGTCCGCCATTCATTCGAGCACTCCATGCAGGCGCTCCTCGAACGCGCAGTCGCACGAAGAGGCTCTCGTTCTACGATCGATCGGGCTCCTCCTTGCACCGGGCCGCTCGCCGCGATTCCCTCGCGTGCGGAGGCACCTCATGCGCATCGGCGTCATCGCGCCCATCAGCAACCCGGTCGGCACGCCCGAATACGTGCACGCGCTCGGCGCGGCGGTGGAGGAGCGCGGCTTTCACTCGTACTGGGCGCCGGAGCACGTCGTGTTGTTCGACGAGTACGCGTCGAGGTACCCGTACTCCGAAGACGGACGCATCGGCGGCGGGCCCACCAGCGGGCCGCTCGAGCCGTTCGTGGCGCTCTCGTTTCTCGCCAGCGCGACGAAGCGCCTGCGGCTCGGCACGGGCGTGCTGCTCGTGCCGCAGCGCAATCCCGTGTACACGGCGAAGTCGGTCGCTTCGCTCGACTGGTTGTCCGGCGGGCGGGTCGAGCTCGGCGTGGGCGTGGGCTGGCTGCGCGAGGAGTTCGCGTCGCTCGGCGTGCCGTGGGACCGCCGCGGCGATCGCACGCGTTCGTACGTCGGCGTGATGCGCGCGCTCTGGCGCGACGAGATCTCGCAGTACAAGGACGAGTTCTACGAGCTCGCGCCCTGCCGCCAGTTCCCGAAGCCCGTGCAGCAGCCGAACCCGCCGGTGCTCTTCGGCGGCGAGAGCGATGCCGCGCTCGCGCGCGTCGCGGAAGTGGGGGACGGCTGGTACGGCTTCAACCTCACGCCCGCGACGGCGAAGGATCGCCTCGCCGCGCTCGACGCGCGGCTCTCGCGCGCGGGCCGCAAGCGCAGCGACGTGCGCATCTACGCCACGCCGAACTGGCGCGAGCCGCTGAACGAGGAGACGGCCGCGCGCTTTGCGGAGCTCGGGGTCGATCAGCTGATCGTCTCGGTCGCCGCGCGTTCTCAGGACGATCTCGCACGCAAGCTCGATCGCGCGCTGCCGCTCGTCGCTGCTGCCGCGAAGCTGTGAGGGGCGGCGGTCGAGCGTGAGCGCGATCTACTTGTTACGGCACGCGCAGTCGGAGTGGAACGCGCTCGGGCGCTGGCAGGGCCACGGCGATCCGCCGCTCTCCGCGCTCGGCCGCGAACAGGCGCGCGCCGCCGCGGCGAAGCTGGCGGCGCTGCGCGTCGAGTCCATCGTCGCGAGCGATCTGCGCCGCGCTGCGGAGACGGCCGCGATCGTGGCGGCGGAGCTGTGTCTCGCGATCGAGCACGACACTCTCTGGCGCGAGCGCGACATCGGCGCGTGGACGGGTTTCACGCGCGGGGAGATCGAGGCGCGCTGGCCGGACGAGTACGCGCACTTCCGAGCGCACGAGGAGCACGTGCGCCCCGGCGGCGGCGAGTCCGACGCGATGCTGCGCGCCCGCGCGCGCGAAGCGCTCGCTGCGCTGCGGACGCGCCACGCCGCCGCGCGCGTGCTGGTCGTCACGCACCGCGGCATCGCGCGCATGCTCGTGCCGCAGCAGCCGCTCGGGAATGCGGAGTGGTGTGAGGTGCAGACCGGCTGACGGGAGCCGCTACCGCGTCACCCACCTCGGCCGCAGATCTACCGTCACGTCGTTGACGAGGTCGCGCACGAGAATCGCGCGCGCTTCGTCCGCGGGGTGTGTGTTCAGCTGCGAGAGGCCGTCGCGCAGTGAGCCCGACGCCGTAACAACCGGAATGGTGCGCTCCGACCACGCGCTCCACACCGTCGCGCCGGTGGCGCCGTCGAGCAGCCGCACGCTCAGCTTCGCCTTGCGCTCGGAGGCGATGGCGCCCGCCGCGTAGAGCGCGTCGACCGACAGGCGCGGCTTGCTCGCGGCTTCGGTGACTTCGCCGACCCAGATCGCGTCGACCTTCTCACGCGCCGCAAGTGTCCGAACCGCCGCAGGATCGAGCTTCGGCTGCGGGCCGAGCTCGAGCACGGGCGTGCCGGGCTGCGCGTCGTGAATCGCGGCGAGCAGCTCTTGCGTGGCTTCGGCGCCGAGCTTCGAGCTGTTAGGGGAAGCGAGCTCCGCGATGCCGAGCACGCGGTACTGCGCGAGGTCGAGGCGCGGCGGCATGTACTCCGCGGGGCGACTCGGCGCGGAGGAGCAGCCCGCGAGGAGCGTCATGGCGAGCACGGAGAGGGTTGCGAGGACGTGGCGCTTCATGGCGACCTCCCGAGTTCTGATGCTTCGGTCGGGATCGGACGAGCCTTGACCCGGCGCAGATTCGTACGCCGGGTTGCGCCGTCTGGTTGCGTCGCCGCTACCGGTTGCGCGCGCGAAGGGAGGTCGGCTGAGCGGCGGGTGTGAAGTGCTTCATGGCGTTCATTCGGGTGCGGAGAGGAAGCTCCGCGTTCGAGGGCCGCGCCTAGCCAGACCGGATGTCGAAGCCCGAAGGAGTGTGCATGGGCGAGTTCAAGCTGGATGCAAGGTCCGCGGAGGAGTTGAAGGGAGTGCACCCGGATCTCGTCGCCGTCGTGACGCGCGCGGTGGAACTGACGGTGCAGGAATTTGCAGTCCACGATGGGAAGCGAACCTTCGAGGAACAGAAGAAGCTGGTCGAGTCAGGCGCGAGCAAGACGCTCGACTCACGTCACCTCTCCGGACACGCCGTCGATTTGGTTCCGCTCGTGAACGGCAAGCTCCGATGGGAGTGGGAGCCGATCCATCGAATCGCCACGGCCGTCCGCCAAGCGGCGAAGGAGTTAGGGACGCCCCTGCGGTGGGGCGCTGCTTGGGACATCGACTTCACGGGATCGCAGGACGATCCAGAGGACCTCTGCACCGACTACGCGGCGCGGAGGAGGAAGGCGTGGAAGCGAGCTTTCCTCGACGGGCCTCACTACGAGCTTCCGCTGTCGAAGTATCCGGCATGAGGGCTTCTGTTCGTCCTACGTAGGCGAGCGCGCGCGGACGGGCTACGAACTCGGTTCGAGGGAGCCCCGCCATGCCCTACGCCACCGGCCGCACGTTCTACGACGCCGACTCGCACATCATGGAGCTAGGCGACTGGCTTGTTAGGTACGCCGACCCCGGCGTGCGCGAGAAGATCCGGCCGCTCTACCTCGGCGGCGCGGGCGCGCTCGCGGACAAAGCCGTGGAGGAAGCGGCGCGCCGGCGCGGCGACGCGGAGGCGGCGCGCAAGCTCGAAGACGACCTGATGGGGCCGAAGGGTTGGGGCGCGCTCGGCGCGTTCGACCCTCACGAGCGCAGTCGCGCGCTCGACCTATTGGGGTTCGGCTCGCAGCTCGTGTTCAGCACGTTCGCCGCGACACAGTTCCTCGGCGACGACCTCGACCTCACGTACGGCGGCACGCGCGCGCACAATCGCGCGATGGCGGAGTTCTGCGAGCACGATCCACGCCTCGTTGCGGTGGGCTTCGTGCCGTGGGGCGATCCGCAGCGCGTGCTCGACGAGGCGCGCGAAGCGATTCGCCTCGGTTGCGGCGCGATCCTCGTGCCCTCGCACCCGATGGGGAAGCTCTCACCGACGCACCCCGACTACCACCCGTTCTGGGCGCTGCTCGAAGAGACCGGCATCCCGTTCATGTCGCACATCGGCGGCGGCGGCCGGCCGCTGCATCGCGCGTTCCACAACAACGGCAAACCGAAGACCACGGACTTCCTCGGCGGCGGCGAGAACATCCGCAGCAAAGACTTCATGACGATCCACAACCCGCCCGAGACGTTCCTCTCGTGCCTCGTGCTCGACGGCATCTTCGAGCAGTTCCCGCGCCTGCGCGGAGGCTGCATCGAGCAGGGCGCGCTGTGGGTGCCCGCGTGGCTGAAGCGCCTCGACATCGCGCAGCAGACGTTCTCGAAGACGGAGCCCGCGCTGCGTCTGCCGCTGAAGGCGAGTGATTATGTGCGACGCCAGCTCAAGTTCACGCCATTCGCGACGGAGCCCGTGGGCTGGCTGATCGAGCAGGCGGGCGAGGAGCTGTTCTTGTTTTCGAGCGACTACCCGCATCCCGAAGGCGGCCGCGATCCGCTCGCGCGCTTCGAGGGCTCGATGCCGGCAGTCTCGGAGAACGCGAAGGCGAAGTTCTACGCCGCGAACTACGCGGAGATGATGGGGATGCGCGCTTCGTGAGGTGCGCGCGAGGGATGGCTTCAGACACGAGGAGAACGCGATGAAGATCAAGGTGATTCAAAACGGCCCGATCGTGCTCGACACCACGGAGGCCGTCGCGATCGCGGGCGGAGAGACGAAGACGGGGCCGCTGTATCTGTGCCGCTGCGGGCAGAGCGCGAACAAGCCGTTCTGCGACGGCGCGCATCGCAAGGTGAAGTTCGAGGGTCCTGGCGCCGAGCTCACCTGCGGCTAGGAGTCGTCGCTCGCACGCTGTGGTCGCTGTCGCGCTTTCACGCCGCGAGCAGGCGATTCAGGAAGAGCGCCAGCCAGCCGAGGGCGAACGGGAGCGGTGCGCCTCACAGTGAAGGGCGCGCGAATTGCGCGCGAGTTGCGTAACACCGGCGGCGCGCCACGCCCGCGCGCGGGGCTAGGGGAGAACGTCCCCGATCCATCGCGTAACTCGCGATAGCGTGGGCGACGACGGAGGTGACGCCATGAAGTTCACGTGGTTCAACCTGATGCCCTGGCCGCATCTGCCCGACGGCTTCCGCGAGAAGCACCGCTCGGTGTGGGTCGATCTGCCGAACTCGATGTACGACCCGCGCGAGGGTAACCGCGTCTACCACGAGTACCTCGACCAGCTCGAGTACGCGGACTCGCTCGGCTTCGACGGCATCGGCTGCAACGAGCATCACCAGAACGGCTACGGCCTGATGCCTTCGCCGAACATCATCGCCGCCGCGCTCGCGCGCCGGACCTCGCGCGCGGCGATCGCGGTGATCGGCAACTCGATCGCGCTCTACAACCCGCCGATCCGCGTCGCGGAAGAGTTCGCGATGCTCGACGTGATCAGCGGCGGCCGCCTGCTCGCCGGCTTCCCCGTCGGCACGCCGATGGACACGAACTTCTGTTATGGGCAGATCCCCGCCCTGACACGAGACAAGTACTACGAGGCGCACGACCTGATCATGCGCGCGTGGCGCGAGCGCGAGCCGTTCGCGTTCGACGGCAAGTACACGCAGCTGCGCCACGTGAACCTCTGGCCGCGCCCGATCCAGGAGCCGCATCCGCCGATCTACATCCCCGGCGGCGGCAGCGTCGAAACCTGGGAGTGGTGCGCGCGCATGGACTACAACTACTCCTACCTCTCGTTCGGCGGCTACATCGCCGGCCAGGCGATGCTCGAAGGCTTCTTCGAGGAAGTCGGAAAGCTCGGCAAGGACGAGTCGCCCTACCGCGGCGCGTTTGCGCAGGTGATGGCGGTGGCCGACACCGACCAAGAAGCCGAGGAGCTCTACGCAGAGCACATCCTCTACTTCTTCAACCGCTGCCTGCACGTCTACCCGGGTTTCAGCGATCCGCCGGGCTACCGCACGATCAAGACGATCCAGGGCGGCAAGCTCGATCAGCTGCGCGCCGAGGCGCAGCGCGTCTACGCGACGCTCACGTGGAAGGACCTCGTCGAGCGCGGCTTCGTGATCGCGGGCAGCCCCGCGACCGTGCGCGAGCGCTGCGAGGACATGATCAAGCGCCTGCACGTCGGCCACATCTTCTGCTTGTTCCAGTCGGGCAACATGCCGGATTGGAAGACGCGGAGGTCGACGCGCCTGTTTGCGGAGAAGGTGATGCCGCACCTCAAGGACTTGTGGCCCGAGTGGAAGAACGACAACCGTTGGTGGTGCAAGCCGTACGACGCGCGCGTGCGGCCCGAGGACACGTTCCCGGGCGCGGAGCGCGATGCGCGGGCGCACACGAGCCGTAACAGCTGAGCGGAGCGCTGCCGCATTGACTTCGCTCGGCTTCGCCTCGCTGCGCGCTTCGCTTGCGGCGGGCCGAACGAGAGGGAGATGAGATGTCCGAACGCACGATCGAAACGCGCCGCGGCATCAAGTGCCGTGTGCGCGAAGCAGGGCGCGGCGCGCCGCTCGTGTTCCTTCACGGTGCGGGCGGGCTGCTTCCTCAGGAAACGCTGCTCGACGCGCTCGCCGAGCGCTTCCACGTGTTCGCGCCGGTGTGGCCCGGTTTCGGCGCCGAGCCCGGCGAAGACGCGCTCGAGGACATGCTCGACTTCGCGCTGCACGGCTGGGACGTGGTCGAGGCATTGGGGATCGAGCGGCCCGTGCTCGTCGGGCACTCGATGGGCGGCATGATCGCCGCGGAGATGGCGGCGCTGAACAACGCTGCGGTCGAGAAGCTCGCGCTGCTCGCGCCCGCCGGCGTGTGGCTCGATGCGCACCCGATCCCGGACATGTTCGCGATGACGCCGTTCGAGCTGCCGCGGTACTTGTTCGCCGACGCGAAGGCGGGCGAGAAGCTGCTCACCGCGGGCCTCGATCTCAGTAACAACGACGCGCTGAAGAATTTCATGGTCGGCAACGCACGCCGTCTCGGCACAGCGGGCAAGATCCTCTTCCCCGTGCCGAACCGCCGCTTCAGCAAGCGCGCGTATCGCGTGAGCGCGAAGACGCTGATTTGTTGGGGCGACGAGGATCGCCTGATTCCGCCCGTGTACGCGGAAGCGTGGCAACGCTTGATCGCCGGCAGCGAGATCGCGCGCGTCGCGGGCGCGGGCCATATGCTCACGCTCGAGCAGCCGCGCGCGGTGGCGGACGCGATCGCGAAGCATCTCGGGTGACGCGGTGAGCTCTGCGACGCCGGAGTTCCTCGTCGACGCCGACTCGCACGTGCTCGAGCCGCCCGATCTCTGGGAGCGATACCTCGAGGCGCGCTACCGCGAGCGCGCGATTCGCATCGTGCCGGGGCCAGGCGGCACCGAGCAGCTGGTGGCCGACGGCGAGGTGCTGATGCCGATGGGCCTCGCGGGCCTCGGCGGCGCGGATCACGACGCGCCCAGCGTCTTCGCGACGCCGACGCTCAAGTACACGGACACTGCGCCGCGCGCGAGCTTCGACACGAGCGCGCGGCTCGCCCTAATGACTGACTGGGGCGTGAGCGCCGGCGTCGTGTTCCCGACGATCGGGATCCTGTGGGACAAGCAGCGCGATCCCGAGCTCGCGATGGCGTGGGCGCGCGCGTACAACCGCTGGCAGGCGGACTTCGTCGCGCCCGCGCGCGAGCGTCTCTGGCCGATCGCGCACGTGCCGCTCTACGACGCGACGCTCGCGCGCGAGGAGCTCGAGCGCTGCCTGCGCGCCGGCTTCAAGGGCATGTTCGTCGCGCCGGAGCCGGTGGCAGGGAAGCGGCCGTCGCATCCCGACTTCGACCCGGTGTGGGCTTTGCTCGAGGAAGCGGGCCTGCCGTTCTGCCTGCACGTGATCGTGCGTTTCAATCGCTCGCTCGGCGGCGTCTCGCAGTGGTACTCGCGCGAAGCGGGCGAGTTCAACGCCGTGTTCGGCTTCGGCCTCGGGGGCACGTATCAGCTGATTCCGGCGATCTCGTCGATCGTGTGCGATGGCCTCTTCGATCGCTTCCCGCGCCTCAAGGCGTTCGTCGTCGAGGCGGGCGGCGGCTGGGCGGGATACGTCATGGACCGCCTCGACGAGAAGTACGCGCGCTTCGGCTCGCCCTTCATGAAGCGCGCGCCGAGCGATTACTTCCGCGAGAACGTGTGGGTGTGCTGCGATCCGAGCGAGCGCGGCATCGACGCGACCTGCGACTTGTTAGGCGAAGAGCACGTGCTCTGGGGCAGCGACTACCCGCACATCGACGCGCACGTGGCGGCGCCGCAGGAGATTCGCGCCGCGGTCGCTGGGCTCTCCGAGAAGCGGCGTCGCCTCGTGCTCGGCGAGAACGCGCGCAAGCTGTTCGCAGGGAAGTGAGCGCGAGCTCGCTCGAAGCCGGATCCCGTCGCAGTTCGGCGCGTTTTGACGATCTTTGCCGTGGTGGATCCGCACGACCCCGGACGAGCGTCGCAGGATGGTCGAGTGGGATCCCGCCAAGGCGGACGAGAACACGCGCAAGCACGGAGTGGAGTTCCGGCACGCGGAGACCGTCTTCGCTGACGTCCACCTGCTGCTGTTGCCGAGTGAGTGGATCGGCGAGGCGAGGTGGTCGGCGATTGGATCGGACGGCCTGGGCCGCATTCTCATGGTCGTGTACACCTGGCGCGGTGATCGCCGGCGACTCATCTCCGCAAGGCGCGCAACGCGCCGCGAGCGGAGAACCTACGAGGCGACTCGAAGATGAGACCCAAGCGCGACTGGAAGAACGCATTTCGTGGTCCGATGTACCTCCCGCCGCGGAACACGAAGCAGATTCGGATCACCATCGACGACGACGTTCTGGAGTGGTTCGGCAAGCGCGTCGACGAGAACAGCGGCGGGAACTATGACGACCTCCTCCGCCATGCACTGCGCGAGTACGCGGAAAACCACCCGGATGGCCTCACGGAAGAGATGCGCGCGGTCTTGAACGCTCCTCGGACGATGAATCCCGCGTACCTGAAGTGGGTGGAAGGCGTTCGGAGCCGCCGCGCTGCCGCCAAGAAGAATCCCCCCGCGCGCAAGCGCACGAAGAAGCGCGCGACCTAACTGCTCCTGCCGCGTCTTCGGCTCAGCAGGTTCCGGCTCACGCCTTCGCACACGACGTCGAGGTAGTTCGCCGGATCGAGCGCCGGCGCGAGCGGCACGCTGCTCTGGAAGTCGAACGTGGCGTGGGTGAAGTACGTGAAGTCGCGATTCACCGCGCGCAGCCGTTCGGCTCCGGCGCGCGCGGCTTTCACGAGCGCGGGCTTGCGCGAGAGCTTCGCGAGCACGAGGTCCTTCGCGGCGGGAAGCTCGTGGTACGCGAGCTCGGCGAGCGCGAACGGGACGCCGGGGTTGCCGACGTAGCGAATGTTCACGCCCGAGCCGCGCACGGGGTTGGCCTCGAAGAACGCGGTGATGCGCTCGCGGCAGAGCTGGATTTGCAGCGCACCTGTCAGGCCCGCCACTGCGTGACGGATGCGCAGCTCGCCGCGCGCGGGCGGCGCGAACGCCGCCTCGACGATGCGGTGCGCGACGGCGTCGCACGGCACGACGTCGAGCCGCGCGGCGAGGTCGCCCGCGACCACGCGCAACCGGCCGGTCGCGAGGCCGATCACGAACGCGGCAAACGCGGCGCCGCTGTCGATCCAGCCGGGCGACGGCGTGCGCTCGCTCGCGGACACGATGCTCGGGCGCAGCAGCGTCACCGGCAGCTGCTCGCCGCGCCGCGCGACGAGGTGCTCGGCGATGCACTTGGTGAGCGTGTACGTGTTGGGGTGGCCCGTCTCGCCGAGCAGGCGCGCAGGCGCCACGCGGCCCGCGAGGATGTCCGCATACTTGGACGCCGGGTCGCGCGGCAGCGGCGCGAGCTTCTCCTCCACCCGTAACAACTCGCCGCGCACGGGCTTCGGGTGTGCGGTCACGTATGCGGTCGACACGTCGACGAACGAAGCGAGCCGCCGGCATTCGCGCGCGATGCCGAGCGCTTCGAGCGCGCCCGTCGTGTTCACCGCGGTCGCCTCGGCGAGCGGCAGGTTGAACTCCACCGATGCCGCGCAGTGAATCACGTGCGTGACTTCGTTCGCGACGCGATCGCGCACTCCGGCAGCGAGGCCGAGCCCCGGCTTCGTCAGGTCGCCCGCGATTGCCTCGACGCACTTCTCCCAGCCGGGCTCGTGCGCCGCAAAGCACGCGCTGGTCACCACGTCCCCGCGCAGCCGCGCATCCGCATGCTCCGGATCGCTCGCCCGCACGAGCGCGAGGACACGCCCGACGCCGAGCTCCGCGCGGCGCCGCATCAGCTCCTCGAGCACGACCTTCCCGACGAACCCCGTTGCGCCCGTAAGCAGCACGACGTGCGACGCGGAATCACTCACGGAACGAAGCCCCGGCCCAAGGGGCAGAACCCCAACCAAGCAACTCTGCAGGAGGCCGACTCACGGAGCTCCAGAAGCCTCCCGCACTATCCATTGCCACTTCCAAGAACGTTCTCGGGGTCGAACGCGTGCTTCATGCGCTCGCGCCAAGCGAGCGCGGCGGGCGTGAACACGCGCGGCAGGAAGCTCGCGCGCAGCTTGCCGATGCCGTGGTGGTGCGAGAGCGAGCCGCCGTTCTTCAGGATCTCGTCGCGCGCCGCGCGCTCGAGCTCGGCGAACACTTCGCTCGGGTGCTCCACGCCCTTGTAGTAGAAGGCGAAGTAGAAGTAGAGGCACGCGCCCGCTTCGTAGAGCTGCGTCACGCGCACCGAGATGAACGGCTTGCCGGGCAGCTTCCGCGCCGCGTGCTCTTCGCTGACGCGCCGCTTCACGCCGTTCACGACGCTCAGCACCTGGCTCCACGGCACGGTCGTCTCGAACGACTCGGCGACGACCCAGTGCTGCATGATGAAGTCGCGGATGTAGGCGATCGCGAAGGTGAGCTCGTAGCCGCGCTTGCCGTTCTCCGCGCCCGCCTTCATCCCGCGATGCTGCTTCGCGAGCGCGTAGACGCCGCGTTCCTGCGCCGAGACTTCTTGCTCCGTGCCCTCGAACAGCAGCGTGCACGCGACCATCTGATTCGCGTCGAAGCCCTTCACGCCGAGCACGAAGGCCTTCTCGATGCGGCTCATCAGCGCCGCGGCGCCGGTCTTCGCGGGCTTCACCGCTTGGCCGAACTGGAACTGGAGGTTGTCCATCAGCCGAATGCTCGCGGGCTTGCAGCCCGCGCGTTCGACGTCGCGCACGAACGCGAAGCCTTGCTCGAAGCTCTTGAACAGCACCGAGCCGAAACGGCGCACCGCGGGCCTCGGGAACACCTTCACGACCGCGCTCGTGACGACGCCGAGGCGGCCCTCGCTGCCGATCAGCCAACGCGCCGGATCACCGCCGACGCTCTCGCGGGCAGACGGCGCGCGCGCGAGCTCGCCGCCCTCAGGTGTTATGGCCGAGATCGAGAGCAGCAGATCCTCGATGTTCCCGTAGCGGTTCTTCTTCATCCCGCTGGCGTTGGTCGCGACCCAGCCGCCGAGCGTCGAGAGCTCCATCGAGTCCGGCTCGTGTCCGCAGGTGAAGCCGTGGCGTCCGAGCACTTCCTCGATCTCGCTGCCGGTCGCGCCCGCTTGGATGCACGCGGTGCGGTTCTCCGCGTCGATCCACAGCACGCGATTCATGCGCCGCATGTCGAGCGACACGATCGTGCGCTTCTCGGACTCGAGGCAGCGCAGCGCGTCGGTCACGTTCGTGCCGCCGCCAAACGGGATCACGCAGGCGCGGTGCGCGCGCGCGAGCTCGATCACGACGCGAACTTCGTCCCCGCTCGTGGGCCACACCACGAGGTCGGGCACGCGCGCGAACTCGCCCCACTTCGCGCCCCACATGTCCTCTTGCGTGTGGCCGTGGCCGTGGCGCAGGCGCTGCTTCGGATCGATCGAGATGCGCGCCGGGTCGAGCTTCTCCGCGAGCGCGCGCTCGAACGGTTCGTTCACGACGCGCTCAGGCACCTTCGTCGGGTAACGCGGCGCGTTGCGATCCCGCGTGTCGAGCGGGCTCGCGAAGATGTCGGTGCCCCACGGCAGCAGCGACGGGATCTTCTTGCCGCCGATCGCGTAGCGCGATCCTCCGAACTCGACTTCGCCCGCGTCGTCCAGGCGGAAGCCACTGTCGGCAAAGCCCCAACCGTCGAGTCGCTCTTCCACTCGCGGCGAAGGCGGGTTGGGAACGATGCGCTGCGAATTCGCGTCGGTCATCGCGGGCCTCGGGTGGGCGTTCAGCTTCGCCTGAGAAGTGCGTGCGCGTAAAGGGCCTCGCGCGAAAACGCGGCGAGGCGCGATAGCGTGGGGTGCGATCCAAAGGAGACACCCATGCGCATCGGCATCATGACTGGCGCGTCCGGCCCCGGCGACACGATCGACACCTTGGTCGCGCGCGGCCAAGAGGTCGAGCGGCGCGGCTTCCCCGCGCTGTGGATGGCGAACATCTTCTCGCTCGACGCGATCCTCACGCTCGCGATCATGGGGCGGGAGACCAAGAGGATCGAGCTCGGCACGGCGGTGGTGCCGACGTATCCGCGCCACCCGTTCGCGATGGCGCAGGAGGCGCTCAGCGCGAATCAAGCCGCCGGCGGGCGTTTCACGCTCGGCATCGGGCTCTCGCACCGCATCGTGATCGAGGGGATGTTCGGCATGTCGTACGACAAGCCGGCGCGCCACATGCGCGAGTACCTCGAGGTGCTCGGGCCGCTGCTGCGCGGCGAGCAGGTGAAGTACGCGGGGCAGGTTTATCAGGTGAACGGCTCGCTCGGCATCGGCGCCAGCGCACCTTCGGTGATGGTCGCGGCGATGGCGGACAAGATGCTCGAGGCGACCGGGCAGCTCGCCGACGGCACGATTCTCTGGATGACCGGCGCGAACACGGTCGCGAATCACGTCGCGCCGAAGCTGAACGCCGCGGCGAGGGCCGCCGGGCGCAAGGCGCCGCGCATCGCCGCGGGCATTCCGATCGCGCTGACGAACGATCCCGCGGGCGCGCGGCAGTGGGCGGCGACGAACCTCGTCGTCTACGGCCAACTTCCGAGCTATCGGGCGATGCTCGATCGCGAAGGCCTCGCGGGCCCCGCGGACCTCGCGCTCGTCGGCGACGAGAAGGCGCTCGACGCCGGCCTCGCGCGCATGCGCGATGCGGGCACCACGGATTTCGTCGCGTCGATCATCCCGAGCGATCCGGGCGCCGACGCGCGCACGCTCGACTACCTGCAAAGCAAACTCTGAGAAGGAGCTCTCGTGAATTCGAGCCGCGTGATTCAGGCGTTCGCGCTTTCGGCGGCCCTCGCAGCGAGCGCAGCGTTCGCTGACGAGCCGTCGGGTCCGTTCAAGACGGTGCACTGCCTCAAGTACGCAGGACTCACCGCACCCCTCAGCGGCCTCGTCGTCGGCATCAAGCCCGATCCGACGATGGAGCACCCGATGGTGATCTGCGTGGCGCAGCGGCCGGGGCAGACCGTGGTGCTCGACGCCGGCTTCGTCGACGAGGCCTACGGCAAGTCGCAAGGTGTTACGGACTTCACCCAGCTCGCGGATCGGCTCGGCGACATCGGCGTGAAGGCCGAGGACGTCGACCTCGTGACGCTCGGGCATTTGCACTGGGACCACTCGGGCGGCACGAGCGCGTTCCCGAACGCGCGCTTCGTGTTGCAGCGCGACGAGCTCGAGTACGCAGCGCTCACCGTTGCCGGCAACAAGTTCGTGACGAACGGCTTCCGCCTCGAGGAGCTCACCGAAGCGCTGAAGCTGCGCTGGAACGGCCGGCTCGATCTCGTCGACGGCGACAGCGAGGGCTGGCAGGACGGAATCGATCTCTACCTAACACCTGGCCACACCGGCGGCACCATGACGGTGTGCGTCGCCACGGTGAAGGGCCGCGTGTGTTACACGAGCGACGCCGTCTACTCGTACGAGAACATCGAGCAGAACCTGCCGCTCGGCATCGCGGTGCTGCCGGCGCAGATGTACGAGTCGTTCGCGAAGATCCGCCGCGTGCTACGCGGCGGGAAGCTCGTGCCGGGCCACGCCGCCGCCGCGTTCAACGACGCGAAGGCGCGCGGCTTTCGCAAAGTGAGCGATCGCGTGTTGGCGGTGGTGGAGTGAGGAGCGCCGCAGCGCTCGTCGCCGCATTCGCGCTCGGCTGCGGGCCGGTGCCGGGCGGCGCGCTCGACGGCGAGGTGACGCCTTTGCCCGCGTCGTGGAGCGAGGCGCTCGGCGGCGACCGCGCGATGTGCGAGATCGAGGCGCGGCCCGCGCAGCCGCACTCGATCCAGCTCGAATGCTTCACGCGCGACGGCGAGCTCTGGGTGCAGTCGCACCGCTGGGTGCTCGCAGACTGGTGGCCCGAGAGCTGGGCGGAGGTCTGGCTCGCGGAGCCCGACGTGCGCGTGCGCATCGGCGAGCGCATCTACGAGCTGCGCGCGGAGCGCCTGACAGATGACGGGCTGCGCGAGGTGATGCTGAAGGAGCGCGGCTACGACCCGGTGCCCGAGGGCATCGTGGTGTTTCGCTTCGACCCGCGCGGCTGACTCAGACGTTCGGCTGCCAGAAACCGTCGACGCAGTAGACGGCATGCTCGGCGCGCACGAGGAGAGGCTCACACGACGAGTGGCGCGCCGTAGCGATCGAGGAATGCCATCTCCGCGAGCGGACGCCGGCTGAGGCGCTGTGGAAACGGCTGCGCGGGCCAGCCGAGCGCGATCACCGCCGCGGTCGAGACGTCGCCCGGAATCGCGAGCAGCTCCTTCACGCGCGGCTCCTCGGCGCAGAGCAACGTGGTGAGCGCGCTGCCGAGGCCTTCGGCGCGCGCGGCCAGTAACAAGTTCTGCACTGCTGGATACACCGAAGCGCCGCCCACGATCGAGAGCCGGCCGAGCGTGGCGTCGGTGGGGTGAACGTCGGCGAGCTTCGCGCACGCGACGGCGAGCACGGGCACCTCGGCGAGGTGACGCGCGAAATGGTCGGCGTTCGCGATGATCTTCGGCAGCGCACCCACGCGCACGTCCCCGCGCGTCACCATCGCGAAGTAGCGCTCCCAGTGCGGCAGATAGAGCGCCGCGAGCTGCTTGCGGAGCGCTTCGTCGCGCACGGCGACGAAGCGGACCGGCTGGCGATTGCCGCCGGTGGGCGCGAATCGCGCGGCGTCGAGAACGCGGGCGAGCACGCCGTCCGGCACCGCGTCGGGCTTGAAGAAGCGGCACGTGCCGGTAGTGCGAATCGCGTCGAGCAGGTCCATGGACGCCTCCGAGGGGAAGCCGAGCATGCACCAGGACGGCGCCATTTCGGCCGGGCCAAAATGACCGGGCGAACAAAACGGCCCGGCCGAAACGTTCGCCTCGAGTCAGCGCACCAGCGGCCGGTCGCGCAGCTCGTTCGCGTTCGCCCGCTCGCCGCTCGCGGGGAAGTGCGCCGCGAGCAGCTCGTGCACTGCGTTCACGCCCGCAATCGCGCCCGCCTCGAAGCGCCCCTCGCGGAGGTGCGCCTCCATCGCGCGGCACACCTGCTCCCATGCGTCCGGCGCGATCCGCGCCGCCGCGCCGCGGTCGGCGACGATCTCGACGTCGCGCTCGGCCAACAACAAGTAGATCAGCACGCCGTTGTTCTCTGCCGTGTCCCAGACGCGCAGCTCCGAGAACACGGCGGTCGCGCGTTCGCGCGCGGTCTCGCCGCGCCACAGCTCGGCGAGATCGAGCGCGGCTTCCACCGCGAAGCAGACCTCGCCCGTGTGGCGCGATTCGCCGGCGCGGATCGCGGCTTCGATGCCGTCGAGCGCGCGCTCGGGGAAACGGCCGCGCGCGACGAACGGCGGAGTGATCAGGTTGCGCAGCGCGCGCGAGAAGCTCATCGCGTCACCAGCGCCCGGAGGCGCCGCCGCCTCCGAAGCTGCCCCCGCCGCCCGAGAAGCCGCCGCCGCCGAATCCTCCACCTCCGAAACCGCCTCCACCGAACCCGCCCCAACCGGCGTGATTTCCACGGCGATAGTGACCGCGCGGGCGAGTTCCGGCGAGCGCAGCGAACATCGCGGTGAACAGCGCGAACGCGAGTACGATGAAGAAGACGCCCGTGATGAACCACACGAGCGCGAACACGACGCCGCCCGCGAGCAGCGGCCCGAGCACGCGACCGAAGATCTTGCGCAGCACGCCGCCTGCGATCGGAATCGCGAAGAGCGCGAACGGCAGCGCGCCCTCGAGGCTCGAGAGCGGGCTCTCGTCCCACGTGTCGGGCGGAGGGGGAAGTGGCTCGCCGTCGATCACCGCGAGCATGCGATCGACACCGGCATCGATGCCTCCCGCGAAGTCTCCCGCGCGAAGGCGCGGCACGATCGCTTCGTCGATGATGCGATTCGAGGTGGCGTCCGTGAGAGCGCCCTCGAGGCCGCGGCCGACCTCGATGCGCAGCGCGCGGTCGTCCTTCGCGACGAGCAGCAGCGCGCCGTCGTCGCTCGCCGCGCGCCCGAGCGCCCACGCGTCGACCACACGGATCGAGTACTGCTCGATTTCCTCAGGCTGCGTGGTCGCGACGATCAGCACCGCGACCTGCGCACCCTTGCGCGCCTCGAAGGTCGCGAGCTTCTGCTCGAGCGCACTCTGCTCGGTGCTGCTCAGCGTGCTCGTGAGGTCGGTGACGCGCGCGCGCAGCTCCGGAATCGGCTGAAGCGACTCCGCCGTCGCGGCCGCTGCGATCGCCCCTAACGACAGCGCGAGTGCGAGCTTCCGCACGCCGGGCTCAGAACTCCACCGCCGGCGGCGTCGCGATCTCCGCCTCGTTCTCCACGGTGAAGTTCTGCTTGCGCTCCAGCCCGAAGATCATCGCGGTGAGGTTCGTCGGGAACTTGCGCACCGTGCCGTTGTAGATCTGCACCGACTCGATGTAGCGGTTGCGCGCGACGGTGATGCGATTCTCGGTGCCTTCGAGCTGCGCCTGCAGATCGCGGAAGTTCTGGTCGGCCTTCAAATTCGGGTAGTTCTCACTCACCGCGATCAAGCTCTTCAGGGCGTTCGTGAGCTCGCCCTGCGCGGCTTGGAATTTCTTCAGCGCCTCGGGATCGTTCAGCGTCTCCGGCGTGACTTGGATCGAGGTCGCACGCGAGCGAGCTTCGGTCACTCCGGTGAGCACCTTCTCCTCGTGCGCGGCATAGCCCTTCACCACGTTCACGAGATTCGGAATCAGGTCCGCGCGCCGCTGGTACTGGTTCACCACCTCGGACCAAGCGGCCGTGACCGCCTCGTCCTGGGTTTGCAGCGCGTTGTAACCGCAGCCGGTCGCGAACAGCGCGAGCGCGAGAGCAAGCGACACCGAAATGCGACGCATCGAGATCCTCCCTGTGCGCGCGCTACGTGGCGGCGCGTGCGGAGTTCATGGTTGCGCCGGGCGCGCCGCGCGCCAGCGCAGCGCGAGCCAGAGGAGCAGCGAGGGCGCCCCGATCCACGCGGCCTCGCTCGCGATCACTGCGGCGCCGCGATCGCTGAAGAAGCGCGCGATGCCGAGTGGCGAGACGGCGATCGGGCGCCACGGCAGGAAGTAACGCGTGTGATCGAACGGCGAGAAGAAAGCGACGCCGAGGCCGCCGTCGGTCAGCGCGTCGAAGAAGCCGTGCGACGCGGCTGCGAGCGTGAGCAGCGCGAAGGTAGGTGCGAACCCGGGGCGAGCGGCGCCGCGAAGGAACGCGCGCAGGAGCAGCGTCGCCGCAAGCCCTAACAGGGCGGCGAACAGAAGTGAGTGCGAGAAGCCGCGGTGGCCGAGCGGCGCCTCGTACGGGATGCCGAAGCGGAACGCGAGCACGTCGAAGTCGGGCGCGACCGCGCAGAACGCAGCGCAAGCGATTAACGCTGGTCGCGCGCGGAAGCCGGCGCCGAGCGCCGAGGCGAACAGGGCGTGGCCGACAACGGTGGGCATGCATGGCTCCTCGCGGGCCGAATGAGCCCTTGGTCATCACGATGCCGGCGCTGAAAGAGCTGAAGCCCGAGCCGCTTCAGGCCTGACGAGAAGGCGCAGCGCTCAGATCGTGCGGCGCTGCCTCGGCAGATTCTGGAAGCTCGCGGCGCGGCCTTCCTTCTTGGCGACGAACGCCTCCGCCATGTCGCCGCCGAAGAACATCCCCGCTTGCCACGTCGCGATGTAGTTGAGGCCGTCCTCGATGCTGTGGTCGCGCGTGTAGTTCAGCATCTCCTTGCTACCCCACACTGCGAGCGGGGATTTCTCCGCGATCTCGCGCGCGATTCCGAGCACGGCGGAGAGCATCTCGTCCTGCGTCGCGTACACCTCGTTCACGAGCCCGACGGCGAGCGCCTTCTGCGCGGGCAGGCGGCGCCCCGTGTACGCCATCTCGCGCACGATGCCTTCGGGCACGAGCCGCGGCAGGCGCTGCAGCGTGCCGACGTCAGCGGTCAGGCCGAGGTTGATCTCTTGGATGCAGAAGAACGCGTCGGCCGTGCAGTAGCGCGCGTCGCACGCGCTGATCATGTCGACGCCGCCGCCGATGCAGCCGCCTTGGATCGCGGCGAGCACTGGAATGCGCGCGCGCTCGAGCGCGTTGAACGACTCCTGGAACACGAGCGCCGACTGCCGCATCAACGAGCGCGCGCGCCCGGGCTCGGCGCTGCGCGTGTTCGCGCCGCTCTCCGCCTGGGCGTTCGCCACGCCGCCGTCGCCCTGGAACACCGCGAGGTCCATGCCCGCCGTGAAGTGCTTGCCGGTCGACGAGAGCACGATCACGCGCGCCTCGCCCTCGTCGCTGAGCTGGTTCACGACCGCGGGCAGCTCGCGCCAGAACGCGGGCGTCATCGAGTTGAACGCCTGCGGCCGGTTCAGCCGCAGATGCGCCACGTGATACTTCAGCTCGAGATCGAAGCAGTCCATGAGCTCTCCTCCTTCGCGCCCGACGTGTGCAAGCACGTCCCGAGTGCGCGCTTTGGTGCACGTACGTCCCCAGTGCGCGCAGTTGTGCGCGTACGTCCCCTGTGCGCGTCTGGGCTACGCCGCGCGGCCGCCGGGCACTTCGACCGTGACGGTGTCGCGGCCCGAGCGCAGCACGGTGCCGGGGCGCGCGCCGGTGTCTTTGCCGTCGCGCACGATCTCGGCGCCGTTCACGAACACGCGCTCGACGCCGATCGCGTCGGCGTAGAGCCGGCCCGCGCCCGCGGGCAGGTCGTACTTCATGTGCACCGGCCCGCTTGCGACGGTGCCCGGGTCGAACACGACCACGTCCGCCTGCCAGCCCTCTGCGAGCCGGCCGCGACCGCGCAGTCCGTAGAGGCGCGCGGGCACGTCGGTCAGCCAGCGCACGCACTCCTCGACGCTCGCGAGGTTCTTCGCGCGCGCATTCCCCAACAAGTTCGTCGAGAACGCGAACGTGTCGATCATGTCGAGGTGCGCGCCGGCGTCGCTCGCGCCCACCACCACGCGCGGGTCGCGCCACACTCTCGCGCGCAGCTGCCAGCTCGCGTCGTCGAGGCCGATCGGAGAAGGCATGAACGAGGTTTCGAGCCGCTCGCTGATCGCGAGGTCGATCATCGTGTCGAACGGCGTCTTCCCGATCTCCTTCGCGATGTCGCCGATCAGCCGGCCTTGCAGGTGCTTGTGCTCCTCGCGCGCCACCTGGTCGACGATCATCCGCTCCCAGTTCGCGAGGCCGCGCAGCAGGCCCGCGCCCTCGGAGTGCGCGCCCTCGTCGAGATGGCGGCGGAACGCGGGATCCTTCAGCCGCTCGATGCGCGCCGGGACCGAGAGCTTGAACAGCTCGGGCCAGTGCGGGAGCGCGTCGAACACGAAGCCCGCGACGAGGTTGATGCGCACCGTCGGGCTCGTAGGCGGCGAGAGCGCCACCACCGTCGCACCGCGCTCGGCGGCGTAATCACTCGCCGCGAGTTGATGATCGACGATGCCCGGGTTGATCGAGTTGGGCGCGAGCAGGTTCCAGTTCAGCGGCCGGTTCGCCGCGAGCGACATGTCGGCCATGATCGATTTCTCTTTGTCGCTCCAGAGGCCGGTGCCGGGAATCGCCTCGAGCACGGTGCCCGGCAGATCGCGGATCGCGCGGCAGAGCGCGACCACTTCTTCGCGCGTCGCGTGGCGCGACGGCACGGGCTCACCGGCGCCGTCGTTGTGCGTCGGCGCGAGCGAGGTGGAGAAACCGAGGCCGCCTTCGCGCACCGACTGCTGCAGCAGCGCGACCATCTCGGCGAGTTCCTCGGGCGTCGCCGCGTGGCCGACCGAGCGCTCCTTCATCACGACGCGCCGCACCGCGCAGTGGCCGACGAGGAAGCCTGCGTTGATCGCGAGCTTGCCGTCGAGCTTGCCGAGGTACTCGCCGAACGTGCGCCAGTCCCACGGCACGCCCTTCTCCAGCGACTGAATCGGCATGCCCTCGACGCGCGACAGCATCGGCATCAGGTAGGCGCCGGCTTCGGGTGTCAGGGGCGCGATCGAGAAGCCGCAGTTGCCGCCGACCACGGTTGTTACGCCGTGGTTGCTCGAAGGCGAGAGCGTCGGGTCCCAGAACACCTGCGCGTCGTAGTGCGTGTGAATGTCGACGAACCCGGGCGCGATCACCTTGCCCGTGGCGTCGACGACGTGCTTCGCGGGCTCCGTCACCTCGCCGATCGCGACGATCTTGTCGCCGCGAATGCCGATGCTGCCGACGCGCCCCGGCGCGCCGGTGCCGTCCACGATGAGTCCGCCGTCGATGCGTACGTCGAGCATGGGTCGCTCCTTGCTGTGAGGTGCTCGGACCGTAGCCCGCTCGCGGGGCGGGGCGCTTCGGGACCGTCGTGGGCTCCCGTAGACTGCGCCGCGATGAGCACGGGCTATCGCACGCAGTCGCCGGACACGAGCCGAGAAGCGGAAGAGCGGCAGATCGCGCATTGGCGCGCGCTGTCCGATCCCGAGAAGGCGCGCGTGCTCGGCGAGATGATGCGGGCCGCAGAGCAACTAGCCCGCGCTGGTGTCGAATCGCGCCATCCGGGAGCGACCGGGGAGGAAGTGCGCCTTCGCCTGCTCGCGCTTCGCCTCGATCGCGAGACGATGATCAGACACTTCGGCTGGGATCCCGAGCGCGAGGGCTACTGAGTTGGAGCTGGAGCCGATTCGCGTGTTGATCGAGGTGACTACGGCGCTGGAACGAGCCGGAGTGGAATACGCAGTCGGCGGCTCGTTCGCGAGCACGTTCCACGGCCTTCCGCGCACTACGAACGACATCGACATCGCGGTGTTCTTGCCCGAACCGAAGGTGTCGGGCGCGTGCGCCGCGCTCGACGGCAGCTTTTTCGTTGACGAAGTCGCCGCGCTCGAAGCCTCGCGCCGGCGCGCGAGCTTCAACGTCTTTCACCGCGACACGATGCTGAAGGTCGACTTCTTCGTGCTCGCGGGAACGCGCTACGACCGCGAGCAGATGCGTCGCCGCGTGCGGGTCGTCGTCGGCTCCGATCGAACGGCTTCTGCGGCGATGCTCGCACCAGAGGACGTGATCCTGCGGAAGCTGGCTTGGTATCGCGAAGGCGGCGGTGTGTCGGAGCGCCAGTGGCTCGATGTGGCGAGCGTGATCAAGGTGCAGCGCGAGCGCCTCGACCGTCCGTATCTGCGCACGTGGGCCGCGGAGCTCGGCGTGGCGGACCTGCTGGAGCGCGCGCTCGTGGAGGCGGGCGCGGTCTGACTTCGCGCATCGCCTCAGCGCGGAATCCCCAACAACTTCCCCGCCTCCGCGCACGTCGCGAGCCTCCGCCCGTGCTTCTCCGCGAGCGCCTTTGCCTTGCGCACCGCGTCGACGTTGCTCTTCGCGCTCGCGTGATCCTCGAGCCCCACGCGCAGGTGGCCGCCGCGCTGCACTGCGAGCTCGGCGATCGGCGTGTCGAAGATGTCGCCCCCTAACACCGCGACCGCCCAGTTCAGGCCGGAGCCGCGCAGCATCGCGAGGTACATCTCGAACGCTTCGGGAATCGGCGGCGTGCTGAAGCTCGGTTCCGCTACCGCGTTCACTTCGCTCGCCTGCGGCTCGCTGCGCGCGCCGCTCCGCGGCGCTTGCGGCAGGTAACCCCCCGCGGCGAAGTAGAGCTTCACGAGCGCGCCGGGCGGCAACGTGCCGGCTCGCTGCATCGCGAGGATCACGCGCAGCCAGCCGGGCTCGAAGATCGCGATGCTCGGGCCGAGTCCGTGCTTGCGGCACAGCTCCGCCATGTGGCGCACGTCGCTCGGCGAGTTCACGTACACGAAGTCCATCGGCGCGGGCCAGCCGTCCGCGCCGCTCGCGCCGAGGTTCACGCTGCCGGGGTCGAGCACGGCCTGGCGGATCGCGCCCGCCTCGGCGAGATGCGCGACGTGGTCGTAACGCGCGGTGCCGTCGATGCCGAAGCCCACGGTGGGGTAGAGGATCGCGTCGGGCTTCTGCGCGAGCACCGCGCGATACGCACCGAGGTAGTCCTCCGCGAAGGCCTGCGGCGTCGGCGACGGGCGCGTCGTGTGCGTGTGCACGATCGCCGCGCCTTCCGCGAAGCACGCGAGCGCGTCGGCGGCGATCTCGGCGTGCGTCTCGGGTGCCGCCGCGTTCTGCGATTTCTTCGTGACGCCGTTCAGCGCCACCTCGAGGATCACCGGCGTGCTCATCGCTTCTTCCCCTTCTTGTTAGGTCGCTTCGCAGCGCTCTTTCTCGCGGGCGCCTTCTTCACCGCACGCTTTGCTTTCGCCGCAACCTTCGGCGCGCGCAGGACGCGCAGGCGCGTGAGCCGCAGCTCGGCGATGCGCCAGGCGCCGTCTTCGAAGACGTAGCGCTCGTGGTAGTGGCCCCAGCCGTCGAGCGTGAACGCGGGCGTGTCGACCCAGTCGTTCATCGCCCACACGCCGCGCGCTTCCGTGTCGCTCAGCACCTCGATCTCGGGCATGTGGCCGTGGTGGAACGTGCGCACCGGCGGCGCCAGCACGCCCGCGAGCCCCGCGACGATCCCGTCGCGCCCGCTCCAGCGCGAATTCGACTCCTCGTCCGTGAGCGTCGCCTCGCGCGCGAACACGGCGCGCATCTCGTCCCAGCGCTTCGTGTCCATCAGCCGGAAGTAGCGCGCCTTGAGCTGATGGATTTGCTCGATCACGCCGAGCGCATCCGCGTCCGTGCGCAGCGCGAGGCGCGGCTCGAGCCACGCGGCGATGCGCTCACACGCGCGCTGCGCTTCGGGCAGGATCTCCGCGAACGCGTGCCAGACGTGGAACATCTCCTCCCACACTTCGAGCGTGACGTCCACACCGGCGTCGCGCGCCCGCGAAGCGAGTCGCGTTGCGTCGTCCAGTAACAACTCCGCGTCGCCCACCTGCAAGAGCAGCGGGGGCAGGCCGCGCAGGTCCGCGTAGAGCGGCGACGCGAGCGGCGTGCGCGAGTCCTTGCCGCCGAGGTACGCGCGCGCCATCTCGCGCAGCGGCGCCTCGGTCACCATCGGGTCGACGCTCGCCTTCGTGCGAATGCTCTCGCCCGTCGCCGCGAGATCCGTCCACGGCGAGATGCACACCGCCGCGGCGGGCAGCGCGTCGCCGGCGTCGCGCAGCGCGAGCAGCGTCGCAAGCGTGAGGCCGCCGCCCGCGGAGTCGCCCGCGATCGCGACGCGCGCCGGCGCGACGCCCTGCGCGTACACCCAGCGCACCGCTGCGACCCCGTCCTCCACCGCCGCGGGATGCGGATGCTCGGGCGCGAGCCGGTACGCGACGTTCAGCACGCGCAGGCCGGCGAGCCGCGAGAGCCGCCCGCACAGCGCGCGGTGCGTCGCGAGCGAGCCCATCGTGTAACCGCCGCCGTGCACGTACACGAGCACGCGCTCCGCGCGCGCGCCCGGCGCGATGGCCCACTCCGCGGGCACACCCCCCGCCCGCACCGCCTCGAACTTCACATCGGCGGGCAGCGGCGTCGCCGCGCTGCCGCGCTCCATGTTCGCGCGCATCTGCGCCAGGTCGCCCTGCAGCGGATTCGCGCGCAACATCTCGAGGATCTTCGGCAGCGCCGCACTCGCCATCGCTCCCTCCTTTCGCGCGAGGTTCCCACGATGAACGACCTGGAAGCAATCCGGCGCCTGCTCGCGCTCTACCCGCAGCTGCTCGACGCGAAGCGCCTCGAAGAATGGGGTGGCCTCTTCACCGAGGACGCGATCTTCGACGTGTTCGGCCGCCGCCTCACGGGCCGCGCCGAGATCGTGCGCGAGATCGGCGCGATGCAGCCCGCGACGCCGCTGAAGCACGGCGTCTTCGCGCCGGTCGTCGAGCTCGACGACGTGAACCGAGCCCGCGCGTGGACCGACTTCGTCACGTTCGTGCAAGGCGCGAGCGGCATCTCGATCGGGAACTTCGCGACATATCACGACGTGCTGGCGAAAAGCGATGGGCGCTGGCGCATCGCGTACCGCGCGATCGTGAGCGCGGGGGAGATCGCGCCGAAGGAAGTGGGGCGCGCGCCGGGGTTTTAGGGACGGCTAGGCGCCGAGCGAGCCTGAGGGTTACGCGCCGATCCGTTTCCGCCGGGTTTAGATCCCAAGTTCCTCGGCGTGTGCAGCCATCTCTCGATCGATCTCGGCGGCCAACTCTCGCGTGGTGGAGAACGTAAGGTCGGGCGTAGCGACATCGTCCATGAATGCATGTATCCGCAACGAAACCTCGGCGTCTCGATGGCGGACTCGCAGATTCCACGCGCGCTCCGATTCCACCGGCATCCGGGCGATCTCATCGGACAGGGTGCGAGCTTGCGTCGCGTCGAATCCCTCGACCAGATTCGCAACGCGTTGAAGGAAGGGCATCACCTCGCCCTGATCGAAGCCCGTCGAGGCTTCGCCCAATGCAACATTCGGAGAATCCGAAGCCGGATCACCCGTCGAGCACCCTGCGAGGGGAACTGGAACCGCGAATATCGCAATCCTGAGGGCGACGACGAGGCGGCGTACGTGCGTCTTTTGGCGGGTCACGTCCGTCGACCTTCGTCACTCTCTGGGCGGCACCCACACGCGGTCCGGGTTCCCCACCTTGTACAGCTTCGCCGCGTTTTCCCATAACAACTTGTTCTTCACCCGCTCGGGCTTCCCGCGCAGGCCGGCGTCGATCTTCTCGCGCACGTTGCCGAACAGGCAAACTGGGTGTGGGTAGTCGGTCTCGAACAGCACGTTGTCCTCGCCGATCGCGTCGAGCAGCTGTTGAGGCGCGTGCTCTTCGTAGAAGTAACACCCGTACACCTGGCGCTTGAAGTACTCGCTCGGCAGCAGCGTCATCTCGGGCCGCGTCTCGCGCACGCGCGAGTAGCCGTAGGTGTAGTCGCACGATTCGAGGATGAACGGGATGAAGCCGATGCCGCTCTCGACGGAGATCACTTTGAGGCGCGGGTAGCGCGCGAGCACGCCGGAGAAGAGCAGGTCGACGAGCTGCTTGCCGTTGTCGAGGAAGAGCTGCACGGCGACGGTGGCGTTCGTCGAGCCCATGCCCGTCACTTCCATGCGCTCCCTGGTGAAGCCGCCGTCGAAGGTGCCGGTGCCGATGTGGAAGCTGACCGGGAGATCGAGGTCCTGCGCCGCGGCCCAGAAGCGGTTCCAGTGCGGGCTACCGAGGATCGGCATGCCGTGCACCTGCGGCTCGCCGGTGAAGAGCACGCCCTTGTGCCCGATCTTCGCGGCGCGCTCCATCTCGATCACGGCCGCGTCCACGTCCCAGAACGGCGTCGCGGCGATCGGGATGAAGCGGCGCGCGTCCGCGCTGCACCAGTCGATCAGGAAGTCGTTGTACGCCCTAACACATGCGAGCATCAGCTCGCGGTCGCCGAGCTTGAGGAACGCCTGCGAGCCGAAGCCGCCGACGTTGGGATAGATCGCCATCGCCCACACGCCGATCGAGTCCATGTACGCGATGCGAGCCTTCGCGTCGTAGGAAGCGGGTGGGCACTCGTCGAGGTTCTTCGGCGCCGCCGGAAACGGCTCCTTCCAGCCTGCGACCGCAGTGAATCCGATCGGCACGATCGGCGCCTCGCCCGCGATGCTCCACATGTCGACGCCGTCGGCGTTGCGCGTGAGGCGCGGCGCGCGGTCGCGGAACTTCGCCGCCACGCGGCTAGACCAGACGTCGGCCGGCTCCGTGATGTGCGTGTCGACATCGATGACCCAGTCGCGGATTTCCATGGGCGCTCCTTCGGGTTGCGAGGAGCGCAGCATAGGGCGGCGAAAGCCCGCCGCGTGTCAGCGCCGCTTGCGCTGCCGAGCCGCAGCGAGCGCGCCGGCGGCGACCGTTGCGAGCGCGAGGAACGACGGCTCGGGCACCGAGCGGAGAGTGAAGTTGTCGATGCCCTCGACCTCCCCGCCGAACACCGCCTCGACGCTGAGCCGTATCGACGTGACGTCGGCGAGGATCGCGTCCCACTCTTGTTGCGTCTTCCCAAAGGCCGCCGCCGAGAGCGTCGCCGAGTAAGTCGTCCAGGTCGCGGTCGGTTGGCCGGGCGCCGGCAGCAGGTCGAGGGTCGCGCTGCCACCCGGCCCAGAGATCGTGAGGTGCCCGTAGTCCTCCCCTGCGCTCGTCCACGGCGGGGCCGTGATCGAGAGCTGATTGCCGTCGAACGACACCGTTCCGCCGTCGAACGCGCTCAGGTCCCCGAGAAACTTCGCGGGTGCGAAGATGTAGGTGATCGGGCCCTCACTGTTGTCGATGTAGAGGAAGCCATTCGGACCGGCCACCAGTTGCTGAAACACCGAGGCGCCGGTGTGAGTCCAGCCATCCGTATCGACTTGGAAATCGCTCGTGATCGTGGTGGCGCTCGCGAAGCCGGGAGCGACGGCGAGGAAAGTACAGAGCAGCAATGCGCGCATGGTCCGAGACTCCTTGGGGATGAAGTGGGCGGCGGCCGGTGGAAGTGGCAGCCGAATTTCCTGAAAAATCTCTGAAGCCCGCGACTGCTCGGCATTGAAGCGCGCAAGACTAGACGCGACGCTCGGCTCTCCTGGGAGGAGTCCCGCATGTCCGGTCGTCTCGCTGGCAAAGTCGCGTTCATTACCGGCGCTTCGTCGGGAATCGGCGCCGCGTGTGCGCTGCGCTTTGCGCAAGAGGGCGCGTCGCTGGCGGGCTTCGACTTGAACAAGCCGGAAGCCGGCGCGGGCGACGACTGGCTCGCAGGCGCCGCGCTCGCGCGTAACACCTTCTTCGAGACCGGCGACGTGCGCGACGAGGCGCGCGTGCGCGAAGTCGTGGCGCAGGTGAAGGAGCGGCTCGGGCGCATCGACGTGCTGGTGAACGCCGCGGGCGTCGCTGGCGGCGGCATGGTGCACATGCTCGACTCGAACGAGTGGGACCGCGTCGTCGACGTGAACCTGAAGGGCACCTACCTCGCGTCGAAGCACGTACTCGGCGTGATGCTCGCGCAGCAGAGCGGCGCGATCGTGAACGTCGCGAGCGTCGAGGGCATCGAGGGCTTCCTCGGCGGCAGCTCCTACAACGCGTCGAAGGGCGGCGTCGTGCTGCTCACGAAGAACATGGCGATCGACTACGCGCGCGCGGGCATCCGCGTGAACGTGATCTGCCCCGGCTTCATCGACACGCCGATGTTCCGCGCCGTGATCCTGAACGGCCCGGCCGCCGCGATCGCGCCGCAGATCAAGGAAGCGCACCAATTAGGGCGCTTCGGCAAGCCCGTGGAGATCGCGAACGCCGCGCTCTTCCTCGCGAGCGACGAGGCCAGCTTCGTCACCGGCGTCACGCTGCCCGTCGACGGCGGCTACACCGCCGGGCATCGGTTTTCGCTGGGGTGAAGGGTCAGAGATCCTCGGGTCGCAACCCAGTAGCCTTCGCGATGCGCGCGAGCATTCGCGGCCCGATCTCGTCTCCGTCGTGATGCGACCAGACGAAGATTCGCCAGCCTTGGCGCTTCATCGTGATGTGCGAACCGCGCTGGCGAACACGCACCCAGCCGATTCGTTCGAGCGCCGCGAGGACTCGCGATGCCCGGGTGCTCGACCACGACATCAGGCGGCCGCGGAGGGCTCGAAGCTCACACTCACTGCGCCGCGCGGCCCCTCGCCATGCTCGATGCGATCCGCGATGACGTGCAGCGCGAGCGCGACGGCTTTGGCGAGGGCGTCATCCGCGTTGTCGCCGTACGCCATGGCGCCGGGGATTTCGACGACGTCGGCAATCCAACGCCCGTCTTCTTCTCGTTCGATCTCGACGCGGTAGCTCATCTTCATGCTTCCACTCGGGACCAGGGGTTCGAGCAACCTAGCTGCGTCGTGGGTGGGATGGAAGGTGAACGAGAGTTCACGCCGCCTCCATAACAATCGCCCTGGCGCGCCCCCGCCCCTACCGTGCCGCGCATGCCTCCCTCGCTCGCGCTGTTCGCCGCGTGCAATCCCGGCATCGAGCCGCTGCTTGCGCGCGAGGTCGCGGGGCTCGGCGCGGAGGCGCGCGAGACGCCTGGCGGAGTCGAGCTCGCGGGCGATCTCGCGCTCGCGATGCGCGCGGCGCGCTGGCTCGGCTGCGCGAGCCACCTGATGCTGCGCGTCGCGGAGTTTCGCTGCCGCGCACCGGGGGAGCTCTCGCGCAAGGCCGCGGAGATTCCGTGGCGCGCGTGGCTGCGCAGCGAGGTTCCGCTCGCGATCCGCGCGACGAGCAGAGCGTCGCGCGTGTTTCACACCGGGCTCGTTGCGGAGCGCGTGCGCGCGGCAGTCGAGGATGCGCTCGGCGCGAAGCCCGCGTCCGCAACGACTCCCGACGAGCCCGCGGCGCGGCTCCAGGTCCGCTTCCACCGCGACGTGTGCACGATCTCGCTCGAAGCGACCGCGACGCCGCTGCACCGCCGCGGCTATCGCCTCGAGAGCGCGAAGGCCCCGCTGCGCGAGGATCTCGCGCACGCGCTGGTTCTCGCGAGCGGGTGGCAACCTGGCGAAGCGCTGCTCGATCCGTTCTGCGGCTCCGGCACGATCGCGATCGAGGCGGCGGGGCTCGCGCTCGGTCTCGCGCCCGGTCGGCTGATTCCGCCGCCGCTCTCGCATCTCGCGCTGTTCGACGAGACAGCGTGGCGGCGCGTCGCCGCGGAGACGCGTGCCCCGAACAGCTCGTCAATCTGCGCGAGCGATCGCGACGCCGGTGCGATCGCAGCGGCGCGCGCGAACGCCGAGCGCGCGGGCGTCGCGCACGCGATCGCGTTCGAGCGCGTGGCGCTGACGAAGTGCGCCTGGCTCGCGGCGCCCGAGTCGGCGCCGACGCGCGGCGTGCTCGTCACGAATCCGCCGTTCGGGCGCCGCGTGTCCGAGGCGCAGAAGCTGGAGACGCTCTATCAGGCGCTCGGCCAGCGCACGGCGAAGCTCGGAGCGGGCTGGCGCGTCGCGCTCCTCGCGCACGACGCTCGACTCGCGCGGCGCACGGGCTTCGCGCTCGAAGCCGTCTTCGCGACGAAGCACGGCGGCATGAACGTGAGCGCTCTCGTGGGGAGCGCCGCAACCGCGAGCGATTAGGGATTCTGCGGAACGCCCGGCAGGTCGCTTGGGATGCGCGCCCACGGCAGCTCCCGGCTCTGCCAGCACACGAGCTGCGGCTCGATCCAGCTCGGGTCGTCGAACGCGCCCGCTTTCGCGAAGACCATCCCGCGCGCGTCGTGGTCAACGGGAAACGAGGCCCCTGTTCGACCTCCGCTCGGCTGCGCCTCGCTGCGCGCGGCGAAGCGCCGCTTGCTGGCGCTCGACGCGTCCGCCACTCGTGCCCGTAACAACCCAGCTCTTCGGCGAGCCCGCGAGCAGCCGGAGCTTCGCGGCTTCGAAGCCGACGACCGTGGCGAACGCACCGCCCGTCGCTTTGCGGCAGTCGGTGCAGAAGCAGTGCACGGCCTGCGCGCCCGCGGCGTCGCACTCGAAGCGAATCGCGCCGCGGCCGCAGGCGCCCCTCGCGATCATCGCGACGCCTCCAGCGAGATCGGCTCGCGCATCACCTCGAACACCTCCGCGCTTTGGCGCGAGAGCTCGTCGTACCGCTCGGCGGGTCCGCTCACGGTCCCGCGCGTGACGTCGAGGCGAAGCTCGAGCGCGCGTCCGGACTCGCTCGCGCTGCTGCTGACGCGCACGAGCTCGCCGCCCAGTTCTCCGCGGGCGGGCGATCGCTTCCGAAGCGAATAGCCGTCGGGCGGCGTGAGCCGCGTGCGCGTCTCGAAGCGGAAGGGGATGTCGAACTCAAACGGCGAGCTGCGCTCGGCCGCCGGCGCCACCGCGAGGAGCTCCTCCTCCCACCCGATCGGGGCGCGTCCTACGATGCCGTCGGCGGTGCGCGAGAACGCGCCGCGCAGGTCGTAGCTCGCGCGCAGCGCGAAGCTGCGCTCGGCGTGATCGAGGTTGTCGACCTCGAGCGAGCGGACGAGCGCATCGTTCGAGAGCACGGCGCCGCGCAGCGCGTCCTTCCAGTTCGCGCGGTCGTTGTTGCGGAAGAAGTCCCGCACCCACGCCGCGGGGTAGCCGTTGAACGTCACCGTTTCCTCCACGGCTGCCGTGCCGTCCGCCGCGAGCGTCACACCGCGCTCGACACGCACCGAGTGTCCCGCGTCGGCGGGAGCAGCAATCAGCTCGAGCCTCGGATTCTCGTCCTCGATCAGCAGCACCGAGTTGTTCCAGAGGCCGCGCGGCGACGCGCTGCCGAGCGCGAGGCCTTTGTCCGTGGCGTCGAGCCAGCGCGCATCCTTGCAGTCGAGGCAGCGCACGATCATGTGGTCGAACTGATCGAGCGAGGGAAGCTCGGCGTCGACCTCGTCGGCGAAGCTCGCGAGCGCAAGCCGCGACGAGGCCGCGCACGGGCGCATACAGGCGCCGCTTCGACGTGGCCTGCTCGTTCTGCAGCGGGTCGAGCACGTACGCGTCGCCAGGCTTGCCGCGCACGACGAACTGGGTGAAGGTCGACGTGCGCGATCGGCGCGCGGTCGAGGAGCTCTCCCGGCTCGAGTTCGACTTCCATCCGCTGTGGGAGCAGATCAAGACACGCGACGGAACGAGTCGCGCGCCTCGTCCGTGCGTCCTGTTCCGAACTGAATCCACGCGAGCGTGTCGGTGGCGGGCGCGAGGTTTTCGCTGTTTGGATCGAACAGCTCCTCCATGCAGCGCACGGCGCGTTCCGCGTGCGGCAACGCCTCCGCGAAACGTCTCTCGCGGCCGAGGGCGTACGCCACCTGGTTCGACGAAGCGCACAGGCGCATTTTCTCACTGAACGTGCGCGCAGGCTTCGCGGTGAGCTCGGCGTGCAGCGCGAGAGTGGGAGCCGGATCGCCGCGCTTGCTCGCGATGTGCGCCTGCGACCAGCGAACTTTGAGCGCGTCTTCGCGGCCGAATGCGCCGGCGCGCGTTGCGAGCTCGCTCGCGCGGACGAGCAAGCGGTCGGCTGCGTCGAGGTCGCCGAGCTCGGCCAACACGGCGGCCTCGGCCATCAGGGGGTCCGCGAGCTTGGGAGCGTCCGCGCCGCCAGTCTTTCGCAGCGCGGCCGCGGCGCGGTCGAGCGCCTCGAAGCCACCTTGCAGATCGCCCAGCGCGAAGCGGGCTTGTGCGAGCGCCCCGCCCGCGCTCGCCGCCATGTCGCTCTCGAGTCCCAGCAGCAGCTCGATCTGTTCGCGCGCGTTTCTCAGCGACTCTTCCGCGCGTTTGTGCTCACCGAGCGAGCTCTGCGCGATGCCGAGCACCCACAGCACGGTCCCCTGCATCGCGCCGAGGGCGGTGCGCTTCGTCGCGAGCTCGAGCGCGTGCGAGATCGCTCCGAGGCCGAGCCTGGCCTCGCCCGCGTGCAGGTGAACCATCGCGAGGGTGATGTGCGCACTCACCACCATCGGATTCTCCGGCCCCAGCGCGGCGGTGAGCGTGTCGATCTGCGTCGAGGCGAGCAGGATCGCTCGTCGGGGATCTCGTGCAGCGACCGCGTCGACGTACTTGGCGCCGGCCTGCAGCGTGAGTTGGTGAGCCGCGCCGAAGCGCGCCTCGGCGCGCTCACGCGCAGCCGCCGCGAGCCGTTCGGCGCTCGCGGCATCTCCGGTGCGGCCCGCAATGTCGCTGCGGCGGAGGTTCACCTCGACCGCAACGCGCGTCGCGCCAGCGCCAGCGCTGTCCGCGAGCTGCTGGATCGACACGAGCAGGCCGTCCACCGCGTCCGCGTCTCCGCGCTCGATGAGCTTCTCCTGCAGGGAGTCGAGGGCTGCGCTCGTCTGGGCGAGACGCGGATCCGATTCCGCGAACAGCACCGCTTCGCGAAATGCGAGCAGGGTCTGCTCTCGCGCGGTGGTGAGATCTCCGCTCGCCGTCGCCTTCTCGGCCTCGGCGCGCGCCTTTTCCCACACGTCGTGACGCGCGAATCTCTGTGGACTCTGCGCTAGCGCGTGGCTGCCCACGAACAGCGCGAGAACCAGCCCAAGTCCCGCCTTCATCGTCGATCCCCTCAGCGCCTGGCCCGCGCTCTCGCGATGCTCTCCCGCCGCGCGAGCGAATCGCAACAAGATTCGGGCTTCCTCTTCAGAGCCGCGTGTCACAAGCTCGCGGCTCGTTCCGGAGCCCCGCATGAGCGCCGCCTTCGACCTCGCGACGATCGACATCTACGACCCCGCGCAATACGAGACAGCGTTCCCGCACGAGAAGTTCGCGTTTCTGCGCGAGCACGCGCCGGTGCACTGGCACCCGACGCCGGACGGCAACGGCTTCTGGCTGCTCTCGCGCCACGACGCGGTGATCGAGGCGTCGAGCGATCCACTCACGTTCAGCGCCGAGCTTGGCGGCGTCGTGATCGAGGACCTCGAGCCGCAGCGCCTCGCACAAATGCGCGGTCAGCTGCTCGCGATGGATCCGCCGAAGCACCGCGAGGTTCGGCGCAAGGTGCTGGTCGGCTTCACGCCGGGCCTGGTGGGACGCATGGAGCCGTTCCTGCGCGAGCGCGCGCGCGCCGTAATGACTTCGGCCGCGGAGAAGGGCGCGTGCGACTTCGTGCACGAGATGGCAGCGCAGCTTCCGCTGCAGGTGATCTGCGAGATCTTCGGAATTCCCGAGGTCGACCGCGGCTGGATCGTGGATGCGGCCGACCGCGTGATCGGGCGCGACGATCACGAGCTCGATCCCGAACAGAACAATGGCCAGGCGAGCTTCAAGCTCGGCGCCTACGGCTTTCAGCTCGCCAGCGAGCGCCAGGGGAAGGGCGGCGCGGATCTGATCTCGCAGCTCGTGAACGCACCCGGCGACGCCGCGATCACGCCGGTCGAGTTCGCGAGCCTGTTCATCCAGCTATTCGTCGCGGGCAACGAGACGTCGCGCACGCTGCTCACGGGAACGCTGGTCGCGTTCACCGAGAATCCCGACTCGTACCGCGCGCTCGAGCGCGAGCCGCAGCTGCTCGAGACGGCGATCGAGGAGATGCTGCGCTGGACGACGCCCGTGCACTACTTCCGCCGCACCGCGACGCGCGACATCGAGCTCCAGGGCCACAAGATCCGCGCGGGCCAGAAGGTGGTGCTGCACTACACGTCGGCAGACTTCGACGAGCGCGTGTTCGCCGAGCCGTTTCGCTTCGACATTCGCCGCGATCCGAACCCGCACCTCGCGTTCGGCTGGGGCGAGCACTTCTGCCTCGGCGCAAAGCTCGCGCGCCTCGAAGCGCGCGTGTTCTGGGAGGAGTTCTTCGCGCGCTTCCGCGGGTTCGAGCTGGTGGGCCCGGTGCGGCGCATGCGCTCGAACCTCAACAACTCGCACAAAGAGATCCGCGTGAGGCTGACGGTGCGGTAGCGGCGCAGGTCCGGCCCGCGCGCCTACGCCGCAGCGAGCTCGAGCGCGCCTACTGCGCCGGCGTATTCGCCGCGCTCGAGGAAGATCGCGTCGCGACCGAAGGCGCTGGTGATTTGGTGGAGGACGCCGCACAGGCTCGGGTTCGCGCGCAGGGTGGAGCCGCCGAACACGATCTGGCGCAGGCCGTGCGGGGCCGCGAGGCCGGCGCAGATCAGCGCGACGTTCTCGCCGACGAGGCCCATGATCGCGCTCGCGACGTCTTCGGGCGCGGGCTTGTGGCCGTCGCGCAGTACGGGCTTGCCGAAGTTCGCAGCTGTTAGGTCGCCCGTGAGCGCGATCTCGCCGGGCCGGTAGATGTCGGAAACGAGCATGTCGACGTGGCGGCGGTCGCCCCGCGCAGCGAGCGCGCAGATCTGGTCGAAGCTCGCGCTGCCGAGCAGCAGCGCAGCGAGGCCCATCACGGTGCCGCCGCCGAGGGCGGTGCCGCCGACGCGGCTCACCGAGAGGCGGTCCGCGAGCATCGCGCTGGTGCCGGTGCCGACCGAAACGAGGAGGAACGGGTGGGGTGCGCTGCGGCCTTCGGCATCGAGCAGCGCGGTGGCGCCGGCGCCCCACGCGGCGAACTCGTTCACGCGCACGGCTTCCGCGCCGAGCCGGCGGGACAGCTCGGAGGCGCCGCCTCCGGTGAGGCCGATCCGCCGCGGCGAGAGCTTTGCGACCAGCTTCTCGGCGTGCGCAGGATCACCGGCGGGCAACACCTCGTGCACCACCTCGCCGCCGCTGCGAATTGCCACTTTCGTGAGGCTCGCGCCCGAGTCGATGCCGACCGCGTCCACCATTGCGCCGACCGCTCCCGATCTGAGTCCGACCCGATTCAGCTTCGCTCGCGAGGCGTCACAATTCGGTGTCGGCTGATTGCGCCGCTGATATACCTCGGATTCTTCGCAGCGCGGGGCGCCATGTATACCCAGTTCTACGGCCTGCGTGAGAAGCCTTTCACGCTGAGTCCCGATCCGAAGTACCTGTTCCTGTCGGACTCGCACCGCGAGGCGCTCGCGCATCTGCTCTACGGCATCGAGCAGGGCGAGGGCTTCATCGCGGTGACCGGCGAAGTCGGCACGGGTAAGACCACGCTCTGCCGCACGCTGCTCGACCGGCTCGACCCGAGCACCGAGGTCGCATTCGTGTTCAACCCGCCGCTCAGCGGGATGGAGCTGCTGCAGGCGATCCATCACGAGCTCGGCCTGCTCGGCGGCGAAGCGACGCGCCAGGAGCTGACCGAGGAGCTGAACCAGTTCCTGCTCGAGAAGAAGGCGCAGGGTCGGCGCGTGCTGCTGATCATCGACGAGGCGCAGAACCTCGAGCGCGACGCGCTCGAGCAGGTGCGCTTGTTAGGCAACCTCGAGACGAGCACGGCGAAGCTGATCCAGATCATCCTGCTCGGGCAGCCCGAGCTCGACGCGAAGCTCGAGTCGACCGATCTCCGGCAGCTGCGCCAGCGCATCACGGTGCGCTGGCGGCTCGCGCCCCTGAACGCGGCGGAGACGCGCGAGTACGTGACGCATCGCCTCAAGGTCGCCGGCGCGGCGCGCGAGCTGTTCACCGAGCTCGCGACCCGCGAGGTGCACCGCCGCTCGCGCGGCATCCCGCGCGTGATCAATCTGCTGTGCGACCGAGCGCTGCTCGCAGGTTTTGCCGCGCAGTCGCAGTCGATCGGCCTCGGTCTCGTCTCGCAGGTGGAGAAGGAGATCGCGGGACCGCCGAAGGGCGGCAGCTACTTCGCGAGCTGGCGCGATCGCTTCGTAGTGCGCCCTGACTTGCTCGTGGCGGCGCTCGTGGGCGCGGCGGCCGTGGCGCTCGCGCTCGGGATCGCGCTCAGCGCGGGCTGGCTGCGCGGTGACGCGAAGGAGGCGCCGCCCGATGTCGCGGCCGGAGCGCGAGAGGAGCGGGTGGCCGAGCCCCGGCGAGCACTCGAGCTGCCGGAGGTGTCGTCGCCGCCGCCCGCCGAGCCGCGCGTGAATCTCGCCGAGGCGCTCGCGCGGCTCTCGCCCGCCGCGACGGGTGCCGCGAGCTTCGACGCGCTGCTCGAAGCCTGGGGTGAGCCGCGCGCGGGCGCGGACGTGCTCTCGATCGGGCAGGTGCAGGATCAGCTGCGCGCGCGCTGGTTCTCCGTGATCGCCCTCGTGAGCAGCGACCTCGACGCGCTGCGCAAGATCGATCGCCCTGCGCTGCTCATGCTGAAGGCGCTCGACGGCGCGGCGCGGCCGGTACTGCTGGAGCGCATCGATGCGGACTCCGCACGGTTGCGCGGGCTCGCCTTCGAGGGCTCGGCAAGCGTGCCCCTCAGCGACCTCGCGGCGCACTGGGATCGCACGGCGTACGTCGCATGGCGGAACTCGGCGCAGCTGCCGGAGCTGCTCGTACGAGGCGAGCAGACCGAAGCGGTGATCTGGCTGCAGAACGCGCTCACGCAGCTGGGACTCTTCGCGGGGGGCGCCACGGGCCGCTTCGACGCGGAGACTGCGCGTGCCGTACGCGCTTTCCAGCGCGCACAGGGAATCGCGCCTGACGCAGCGGTGGGGCCGTTCACGCAGCTGATGCTCTACGGGGCGCTGCCGGAGTCTGGCGCGCCGTCGCCGCGTCTCGCGGAGCCCGCGGCGTGAGCACGATCCTGAAGGCGCTGAAGCGCCTCGACGAGGAGCGCCGCGCCGAGGCGGGGCCGAAGACGCTCGGAGAGCAGGTCCTCGCTGGCGCTAGCGCCCCGCGCGCGACGGCCGCCCGCCCTAACAAACGCATCGCGATCGCCGCTGGCATCGGGCTCTGCCTGCTCGGCGGCGCCGCATACTTCGTGGCGACGAGCGACCCCGCGCCGACGCCCGCGCCCGCATCGCCACCAGCGGCAACCCGTTCGCCGGAGGAAATGGCCGCGGCGGTCGCGCGGGCGGAGCCCGATGCGCTCCCGCGGCGCGGCGCGCCACTCGCTGGCGACGAGATCGACGCCGACGTGCGAAGGCAGCTCGCCGCGAGGGAGGTGCGGGATGCGACAGCGGCGCAAGCGAGCTCGACTCTTCCGGCGGCGGGCCACCAACCGGAGCCGCGGGTGGGCGCCGAGATCCCGCCAGAGACGCGACTGGAGGAGCAGCGCGCGCGTGCGGAAGCGCTGCGCCGCCTCGCGGCGCGCCGTGCAGGAGCAGAGCCGGCGCGAGACGGCGTAACAACTCACGATGCGCCTGCGCGGAGCGTGTCGCCGGCGCTGCCGGATCCGCCGCGCGATGCTCCGATCGCGCGCGCGGAGCCGGTTCGCGACAAGCCGGCGCCTCCCGCGCCCGCGCAAAGCCCGGAGCCCGAGCTGCCGGCGCCTGCTGCTGCGACCAGCCCCCCGCCTGCGCTGGTCGTCGAGCGCACGCAGTGGCACCCCGCCGCCGAGAAGCGCAGCGCGTGGGTGAGCGCCGGCGGCGAGACGCGCGAGCTGCGCGAAGGCGACGTGATCGAGGGCGCGATCGTTCGGGAGATCCGCCCTTCGAGCGTGCTGTTCGCGTTCGAGGGCGAAGAGCTGAAGCGCGGAGTCGGCGAACGCTGATCGCTCAGCCCGCGCGCCAGCGCCGCCTCACCGCGCGCGTGTCCGGCTGTCCCGCGCGCTCCCAGAGGACCCACAGCGCACGTTCGACGTCGAGCCGAAAGATCGGGTCCGCGCGGTCGAACGAGGCGAAGCGCACCGCGGCTTGAACGCGCGCCCGGAGAGCGCGAGCCGGCGCCAGCTCACTTCAGCGAGATGCTGCCGTTGCTCGCGCGCAGCTTGATCGGTGCGCCGCCGCGGCCGAGCGTGCACTTGAGGCGGCCGTCCTTCTCTTGCGGAGCGCACGGCATTTCGCGCTGTGCGCGGATCACGCCGTTGTCGACGCGAATGTCGACATCGCCGTCGACCTGCTCCGGCAGATCGAGCTCGATGCGGCCGTTGCTCGTGGCGAGCACGATGCCCTGCGCGTCCACGCTCGCGAGCTGGCACCAGATCGCCCCGTTCGAGGTCGCTGCGTCGACCGAGCCTTTGTGTTCGTGCAGATCGATCTTGCCGTTCGACGAGCGCGCCACGATGCGTCCGCAGATGCAATCGGCGTGCACGCGCGCGTTCGAGGTGTGCACTTCGACGTCGCCGACGATGTCGGCCACGCGTACCGGTCCGTTGCTCGAGTGCGCACGCAGCGGAGCGCGCAGCCCGGAGACGTGCACCGTGCCGTTGGAGCTGTTCACGCTCACGCGCGTCGCACGCGGCACGCGCACCTCGAGGTCGGCCTTGCCCCGTAACAAGAAGCGGCCCGGCACGTCGACCTCGACCACGAGCTCTCCGCTCACGTCGCGCGCGGTGACCTTGATCTCGTCAGCGCGGCGTGCCGCGTCTTCGAGCGATTCGCCGCGCGCTGCGCGCGTGATCTTCAGCGCGACGTCGCTGCGCTCTTCGCCGATCACCTGCGTGCGCCCGTTCTCGTTCTCGATCGCGAGGCCGCCGCGGGGCGCCGGCAGCATGCGCGTCTCTTCGAGCTCCGCGCGCTCGCGCCACGGGATGCCTTGCAGCAGCGAGCGCAGGAACCCGCCGAAGCGCGACGAACCCTCACCATCGTGTTCGTCGCGCTGCCAGCTCACGACTGCGTCCCCCGCGCGTGCTCGACCAGCCGCGTGAGCACCGCGCCGCCGGGGCCCTGCAGCGAAACGCTCGCGTACGGCGTGAACTCGCTCTCGTACGGGTTCACCTCGATCGCGTTTCCGCCGCGCCGCAGCACGTCCATCGGAAACTCGGCCGCGGGGTACACGGTCGCCGACGTGCCGATCACGAGAATGCAGTTCGCGCGCTCGACGGCGGCGATGCAGGCGCGCAGCGTTCGCGGCGGAATCGGCTCGCCGAAGCTCACGGTGTCGGCCTTCACGATGCCGCCACACTCGGGACAGAGCGGCGGCAGGTTATCAGGGTCGACCGTGATCGCGCGCGGATGGAAGCGCGTGTGGCAGCCGAGGCAGCGCAGCCAATGGTGATTCCCGTGGATCTCGAGCAGCCCGCGCTGGCCGGCTTGGCCGTGCAGGTCGTCCACGTTCTGCGTGATGACGGTGTCGAGCAGGTCCATCTCTTCGAGTGCGACGAGCGCGCGGTGGCCCGCATTCGGCTTCGCGGCGCCGAGCGTCTCGGCGAGCCCGATCGCCCAGGGCTCCTTCGGGTTCAGGCGCTCGCGCCACGCCTTCGCGGGATCGCGCATGAAGCGCTGGTAGCCGTCGAGCGGCGGCTCGCCGTACTTCGTCCAGAGCCCGCCAGGACCGCGGAAGGGAGGAATGCCGCTCTCGACGGAGAGCCCGGCGCCGGTGAGCGCCACGACCGAGCGAGCCGCGCGCAGCATGCGCGCCGCCTGCGCGATGCGCGCATCGAGCTCGGGCGTGAGCGTGAAGTCGTCGCTGCTCATCAGTGGTACTGCCTGCGGCGGCGCTCGTCGTCGCCGTCGAGCGCGCGCAGCTTCTTGCGCATGCGCCAGCGGCGGAACTTGTACTGCAGCTGCGAGATCGTGATGCCCGCATCGCCACTGCCCGCGAGAAGCGCGAGGCCGACGAGCACGCCGCCGAGGTGGCCGACGTGGCTCACGCCCGGCGTCGCGAAGATCAGGTCCATGAGGAACAGGAACGGAATCAGATAGAGCGCGCGCAGCGGGATCGGCGGGATGATCAGAAGAATCCGGCGATCGGGCCAGGTGAGCGAGTGCGCGAGCAGCACCGCGTAGATCGCGCCCGATGCGCCGAGCGTCATCGTCGATCCCGAGAGGCCGAGGTAGAAGAGCGCGCCCTGCCAGAGCGCGATGATCATGCCCGCGCCGGTGCCAGTGATTAGGTAGTACCGCAGGAACTTCTCGGTTCCCCACGCGCTCGCGATCTCGCTGCCGAACATCCAGAGCATCAGCAGGTTCGCGACGAGGTGCCAAGGGCCGCCGTGCACCCACATGTACGTGAAGAGCCGCCACACCTGGCCGTGCTCCCACACGAGCTGCGGCTCGACGTACATGAACGCGGCGATGCCGAAGCCTTGCGCGAGGAAGAGGGCGACGTGCACGCCGAGCAGCCACTTGATCACGTCGGGCGTGTGCGCCGGCCCGAATCGCATCTGTGCGCCGCCTCGTCCGTACACGCGTCTCGCTCCGTCTGTGTTGCCCGCTTCGGCCGGGCGCACGGAGCGACCTGAGCGATGCGCGCGGTGGCGGGCCTACCGATGGGTTCGTGCTGGATTCTGCGCGGGGGGCGCGGGGCCGCGCAATGAGGGCATCCTAACCGTGGCCGCGAAGCGGGGTCAACGAGAAACCCCAGCTCAGGCCCGCGCCGGGGCGAAATTGTCGAGGGCGTCGGCGGCGGCTGCCGGCGCGAGGCCGGTGAGATCCACGACCGGGAGATCGAGCGCGAGCTCGCTGCGCATGCGAGCGAGCTGCGCGCGGGCTGCCTCCCGGCCGCCGCACAGCACGGCGCGACACACGTCGGTGTCGGGCACGTCGGCGAACCAGGGGTGGAAGCGCCGGAACTGCGCGAGCAGCTCGGGCGAATCCGGGGCGAGGGCGGGGCGCGCGAAGACCTGGAGCACGCGCTCGATCTCGCGCGGCGAGCGCTTGCGCGCGGCGCAGGCGGCTTCGAGCTGCGCTGTCGCTGCGGCGACGCGCTCGGCGAGCGGCGCGACGTTGATGTTCCAGGCGTCCGCGTGCTCGGCCACGAGCGCCAGCATCCGTGGGCGCGCCGCGGCGAGCTCGACCACGGGCGGCGCCGCCAGCGCGGGCCGCACGCGCGCGCGATCGAGTCGCACGAAACGCCCCTGCGCCGAGACCTCCTCGCCGCGCCAGAGCGCGCGCAGCGCTCGTAACAACTCGTCCAGCTGCGCGATGCGCTCGCGTGCGGGGCGAAGCGCGAGGCCGAAGCGCGCGTCGGCGAGCTGTGCCCCGATCGCGAGGAACGCGCGCTGCCTGCCCGGCGCGATGCGCTCGAGCGTCGCGAACGACTGCGCGAGCTTCGCCGCGTGCCAGTGATGCGCGAGGCGGATCGACGCGAGCTGGATGCGCTGCGTGCGCTGCGCGAGCGCCGTCGTCACGGTCCAGCCGTCGAGCACGTCGCGCTCGCCGAGGCTCGGAATCTGCGAGACATCGCCGTCGACGTAGGCGGCCGCGTAGCCGAGCGCCTCCGCGCGCTGCACGAGCGCGAGCAACTTCTCCCACGCGAGCTGATGCCACGTGAACGCGACGGCCGTGCGTTCGGCGCGAGACGTCACCGCAAGACGCCGAGGTGCTTCGCTGCCAACAACAACGCGAGCGCGCTCTTTGCGTCGCGCAGCTCGCCCGCGTCGATCATCTCGAGCGCGCGCGTGAGGGGCGTCGGCACGACCTCGATCACCTCGTCGTGCTCGAGCTGCTGCGGCACGGGCGTGAGGTCGAACGCGGCGAACAGGTGGATCACCTCGTCGGTGAAGCCCGGCGTCGTGTAGGTCGAGAGCAGATGCACGAGCCGCCCCGCGCGGCGGCCCGCTTCCTCCGCGAGCTCTTTGTGCGCGCAGACCTCGGGTGAGTCGCCGTCGAGCTTGCCGGCCGGGATCTCCCAGATGAAGCCGCCGGCGGCGTGGCGGAACTGGCGGATCAACAACACCGTGCGCTCGTCCTCGAACGGCACCACGGCCGATGCGCCGGGGTGGCGCACCAGGTCGAGCTCCACGGTGCGCCCGTTCGGCAGCGCGACTTCCTCGATCTGCACCGTGATCGAGCGGCCGCGATGAACGATGCGCGGTGGCTTCATCGGCGCGCCGCCTTCTTCGCGGGTGCGGGCGCCTTGCCCGCGCTCGGGCACTCCTCGGCGAGCGGGCACGCCTCACAGCGCGGCTTCTTCGCATCGCAGCACACGCGGCCGTGGTGGATCGTGCGCAGCGTGTACGCCGTCCACTCGCGCGGCGGCAGCAGCGCCGCGAGATCCTCTTCGATCGCGTCGGGGTCTTCGCCGCGCACCAGGCCGAGGCGGCGGTTCACGCGCTGCATGTGCGTGTCGATCGCGAGGCCCGGCTCGCCGAACGCGACGCCGCGCACCACGTTCGCCGTCTTGCGCGCGACGCCGCGCAGAGTGATTAGGTCCTCAAGCGCGCGCGGCGTCTCCCCGCCGAAGCGCGCCACGATCTCCCGCGCCGCGGCCTGGATCGACTTCGCCTTCTGTCGGTAGAACCCTGTAGGTCGAACGATCGCCTCGACGTCGGCCGCGTCCGCCGCCGCGAGCGCGCGCGCCGTCGGGTACTTCGGGAACAACACCGCCGTGACCTCGTTGACCTTCGCGTCGGTGCACTGCGCGGAAAGAATCGTCGCGATCAGCAGCTCGAAGGCGTTGCGATGTGCAAGCGCGCAGCGGGCATCCGGGTACGCGCGGGCCAGCCGCTTCGCGATGCGCGCCGCGCGCTGCCGGCGCGCATCGTGGGACTCGGTGGGCATCGGGGCACGGTAGCTGCGGGGGTCGTGCAGTCCGCGGGCTTCTGGGTCGTCCATCACTCCCGCGCCGCCACCGGCCCGCCGATACGCGGCGAATGTTCGAGGATCTGCGACACGGTGCCGCGCTTGCTGCCCTGATTCGCGCCGAGGGGCGCGCGGCGCTGCTGCGCTCGGGCGCGCGCTCAGGCTTGTTCGCGGCGCTGCGCGAGTGGACGCGCGCAGATGCGCTCGCCGCGGCGCACGGTCTCGACGCGCAGCTGTGCGCTGCCTGGCTCGCGGCGCTGGAAGCGCACGGTCTCGTCGAGCGGCGCGGCGACGAGCTGCGCATCGCGGGCCTCGCGCGCTGGCTGGTCGATGGCGCGTACGCGGACGCCGCGTGCGCGTCGCTCGAGCAGAGCGCGTACGCCTATGCGCCCGTGCTCTCGCATCTGCCCGAGCTCATGCAGGGCGCTCCGCGCCCGCAGTGGGGAGCGCGCGCGGACGCGCTTCGCACGGCGCGCGCGTCGCGCCTCAGCGAGCGGCGTGCAATCGCGGCGCTGCACCGCATCCCGGGCGCGAAGAAGGCGCGGCGCATTCTCGACATCGGCTGCGGAGAGGGTCACTTCCTCGCACGCATCCTCGCGCGCCATCGCGACGCGCTCGGCACCGGCGTCGAGATCGATGCGAGCGTCGCGGACCGCGCGCAGGAAGCGCTCGACGCCGCGCACGTTCAGCGCCGCGCGGAGATTCGCGCGGGCGACTTCTTCGCGGTGGAGTTGCCACACGCTTTCGACCTCGCGCTGCTCAACAACAACCTGCACTACTTCGACGAAGCGCGTTGGCCTTCGCTGTTCGCGCGGATCGCGGATCACCTCGCGCCCGGCGGCCTCGTCGCGATTCAGACGCCCCTGCTCGCGGAGGGCGCGGTCGCCCGCTTGCTCGGCGTGTGCGCGACGCTCGCCACGTTCGACCTGTTTCTGCGCGCGCACGACAACCTCGCGCCCCTGCCCGACGTCGCGCGTCTCGATGCCGCCCTCCACGCCGCGGGCTTCGCCGACGTCGGCTACGAGCCGATCCTCCCCGGCGGCGCGCTCCGCTTCGTGTGGGCCCGCAAGGGCGCGGCGAGCGCAGAGCCCGCGCGCGCCGCGAGGCCGCAGCTCGCGAAGTAGCGCGCGCTGGAGTGAGACATTCCGGCCGGGCCGAAATGTCTCACTCCGCCGCCGCCTTCGCGATGTGCTCGAGCCACCACTTCGGCATCTTCCCTAACAGCTGCGTGAGATCCGAGTAGTCGCGCCAGAGCGCGATCTGGTCGCCGCGAATCACCTGCACCGACACGAACGGCAGCGGGATCACCTCGCCCGTGTGAAACCGCCAAGTCTCGGTGTGCTCGGTCATCACGACATCGCCATGACAGATCATGCGATGCACTTCGTGATCGAACGCCTGCACCGGCTCGTGTCCGATGCGCAGCCGCCGCGACACGCCGGCGGGCCCGACGCCACCCGGATCAGGCGCCGAGACGTCTTGGTAGAGCCCGTCCTCGGTGAAGAAGCGCCCCACGGCGTCGTAGTCGCGCGCCACGTACACGGTGTGCCAGAAGCGTTCTACGAGCGCGCGGTTCTTTTCTTCCTGCGTCATCGTGATTTCTCCATGTGCAAGCGAAGCGCGCAGCGAGGCGGAGTCCTCGGAGCCGAGCGAAGTCAATGCGGTAGCGCGCGCGACGCGAGCTGGCCGTTCGTCGTGATCGGCGCCGGCGCAGCGGGGCTCCTCGCGGCGCTGTTCGCGGCGCGCGCAGGCGTGCGCACGCTGCTGCTCGAGTCGCACGCGAAGCCCGGCGCGAAGATCCGCGTGAGCGGCGGCGGGCGCTGCAACGTGCTGCCGAGCGCGGCCTCGCTCGCCGACTTCCACACCGAGGGCTCGCGCAACGCGCTCCGCAACATCCTCTTCTCGTGGCCGCTCGCCGAGGTGCGCGCGTTCTTCGAGCGCGACCTCGGCATCGCGCTGAAGGTCGAGGCAACGGGCAAGGTGTTTCCCGCGAGCGACGATCCGAGCGAGATCACGCGCGCGCTGCTCGGCGCGTGCGAGCGCGCGGGCGTGACGCTGCGCGCCGGCGTCCGAGTGCGCGAGTTGCGCAAGCACGAGAGCGGCTTCGAGCTCGCGCTCGCGAGCGGCGAGACGCTGCGCGCCGAGCGCGCCGCCTTGTGCACTGGCGGTCTCTCGCTGCCGAAGACCGGCAGCGACGGCTGGGGTTATCAGGCCGCCGAGCGCCTCGGTCACACGCTGCGCCGCCGCTATCCCGCGCTCGTCCCGTTGCTCGCGAGCGACTCGCGCTGGGCCGATCTCGCCGGCGTGAGCGTGCGCGCGCGCCTCAGCGCCGTGCGCGAGAGCAAGCTGCTCGAAGCGCGCACCGGCGACATGCTCTTCACTCACCGCGGCTTCAGCGGCCCTGTTGCGCTCGACATCTCGCACCAGCTCGCGCGCGCGGACCACGGCGACGTGCGGCTCCTCGCCGCGTGGCTCGGCGACGACGCGAGCGCGTGGGACGCGCGCCTGCGAGAAGCGGGCGCGCGCACCGTGCAGGCCCTCGCGCGCGCCCACCTCCCGAAGCGCCTCGCCGACGCGCTGGTCGCGCGCGCCGGCGTCGACCCCGAGCGCGCCTGCGCGCGCCTGACGAGAGACGAACGCACGCGCGTCGCGGAGATGCTCGGCGCCTGCGAGCTCGAGATCGCCGGCGACGAGGGCTACCGCACCGCCGAAGTGACGGGCGGCGGCGTGCCGCTCGAAGAGGTGCACACGCGCACGCTCGAGTCGCGCCGCGTGCCGGGCCTCTACTTCGCGGGAGAGATCCTCGACGCGACGGGACGCATCGGCGGGTTCAACTTCTTGTGGGCGTGGGTGACGGGGCGGAAGGTGGGAGAGGCGGTGGCGGAAGCGCAGGGCGATTAGGTCCGCCTCCCCTCCAGCTCCTCCCACCGCGCATACACCGCCTCCAGCTCCGGCGCGATCGCCGCCACGCGCGCTTGCACGCGCGCCTGCTCCTGCGCGTCGCTCTTGTAGAACGCCGGCTCGCTGATGCGCGCGTGCAGCTCGGCTTGCTCGCGCTCGAGCGCTTCGATCTTCGCGGGCGCTTCGTCGAGCTCGCGCTGCTCCTTGTACGAGAGCTTCGCGCTGCGCGGCTTCTCGCGCGGCGGCGCGGCGGGCGCGGGCTTGTCAGGCGCGCGGGCGACGCGCGCGGCGGCTTGCTTGTCGGCGAGGCGGCGCCAGTCCGAGTAGCCGCCGACGTATTCCTGCACGCGGCCCTCGCCCTCGAACACGAGCACGGAGGTGACGACGTTGTCGAGGAACGCGCGGTCGTGGGAGGCGATCAGCAGCGTGCCGGGGTAGTCGACGAGCAGCGCTTCGAGCAGCTCGAGCGTCTCGAGGTCGAGGTCGTTGGTCGGCTCGTCGAGTACGAGCAGGTTCGCGGGCTGCGCGAACAGCCGCGCCAATAACAAGCGGTTGCGCTCGCCGCCGGAGAGCGCCTTCACAGGCGTGCGCGCGCGCTCGGGCTCGAACAGGAAGTCCGCGAGGTAGCCGAGCACGTGGCGGCGCTCGCCGTTCACCTCGGTGTACTCGCGGCCCTCGGCGATGTTGTCGAACACGCTCTTCTCGAGCTCGAGCTGCGCGCGCAGCTGATCGAAGTACGCGACCTGCAGGCGCGTGCCGAGGCGAATCGTCCCTTTGTTCGCCGCGAGCTCGCCGAGCAGCAACTTCAAGAGCGTGCTCTTGCCGGCGCCGTTGGGGCCGACGAGGCCGATGCGGTCGCCGCGCATGATGCGCAGCGAGAGCTCGCGCACGATCTCGTGCTCGCCCCACGCGAAGCTCGCGCGCTGCGCGTCGACCACGAGCTTGCCCGAGGCCTCGCCGGCGTCGATCGCGATGCGCGCCGTGCCCTCCACCTCGCGTCGCTGCGCGCGCTCCTCGCGCAGACGCACGAGGGCGCGCACGCGGCCCTCGTCGCGCGTGCGGCGCGCCTTGATGCCCTTGCGAATCCACACCTCTTCCTGCGCGAGCTTCTTGTCGAACTCGGCGTCGTGGCGCTCCTCTTCTCCGAGCGCGGCGGCGCGGCGTTCGAGGAAGCGCGCGTAGTCGCCGGGCCAGCTCGTGAGATGGCCGCGGTCGAGCTCGAGGATGCGCGTCGCGAGGCGCGTCAGCAGCGCGCGGTCGTGCGTGACGAAGAGGACGCCGCCGCGGAACTCGGCGAGCTGCGCTTCGAGCCACTCGATCACCTCGATGTCGAGGTGATTGGTGGGCTCGTCGAGCAACAACAAGTCGGGATCGCACACCAGCGCGCGCGCGAGCGCCACGCGCCGCTTCCAGCCGCCCGAGAGGGCGCCGAGCTTCGCGTCCGCCGGCAGCGCGAGCCGCTCGATCATCGCATCGACGCGCTGCGAGAGGCTCCAGCCGCCCCGCGCTTCGAGCTCGTGCTGCAGCTCCGTCATGCGCCGCAGCGCGTTCGCATCGTTGCCCGCGTCGTGCGCCGCGTGGTGGTACCGCGCGAGCAGCGCGCCCAGCTCCGCAAGGCCGTCCGCGACCGCGTCGTAGACCGTGGTGTCGTCGCCGAGCGGGAGCTCCTGCGCGAGCCGCGCGATGCGCAGTCCCGGCGCGCGCCACACCTCACCCGCGTCCGGCGTCACCTCGCCATCGACGACGCGCAGCAAGGTCGATTTGCCCGCGCCGTTGCGCCCGATCAAGCAGACGCGCTCGCCCGCATCGATCTGGAAGCTCGCGTCTTCGAGCAGCGGCGCGCGGCCGTAGGAAATCGCGACGCGGTCGAAGGAGAGCAGCGGCATGGGCGCGGGAAGATAGGGAGGTGAGGCGCGCGGTCAGCAGCGCGGTGCGCCCTCGAGGTTCGCGAGGTCGAGGAGATGACACGCGACCGGTGCGATCGACGCGCCGAGACCATCGCGCACGGTGTGATCTGCCGGGAGCAGCGGCTTCGAGGTGCCACAACGCGCCATCGAGTCCGCCCGGCGAGGTCGGCTGAAGGCTCGGATCGAACACGCGTCACTGGTGCCATGCCCTGTGTGCTCGTTGCCGAGATTCCGGCGAGTCGAGGAAGGCAAGCCTCGTGAGGAGATCGCCAGTCTCGAGAATCGGACCACCGCCCCAACAGTCGGTCGCATGGGAGCGCGTGGAGTCAGCAACCGCGAGCAGCATCAAGAAGCCGCTGTCGCCGAAGTGCATGGAACAAGGGAGCGGCTTCGCCGGGAACCAGAACCAATCGCGCGGCTCGCCGTGAAGAAATGTGAGGGGAGCCGGCAGACTCCAGTAGTCGGCGGTCGCGAGGCCATCGGCTAGCGCTGTCCAGTCGTCCCAGCCGAGTGTTCGCTCGACGATTCGCCTCGGTTCCTCACCCCGCCGGAAGGCGAGCCCTCGCGGAGATGAGAACTCTCGCGCGATGAGCGTTCGCTCCGCTCCGGTCGCATCCACCTCAACCTCGACGCTGCGCTGGCCCCACTCGAACAGCCAGAAGCGCAAGGTTCGTACCGGCGACGAATTCGGCGCGCGTTCGAAGATCGCACGGTGCGGTTTCGGCCACGTCGCAAGCATCCACGTCACTGCCATCGCGACGACCAGTACGACGGACGTTGCATACGCGCCGAAGTCTTCTTGCTCACACGCTCTCGCTCGTGCACGCATCGCGTCGCCTCCTCGTCCGGGACTCACGCCCCACGTCGGCAAGCCTATGCGTCACGGCGAGTGGTTCGAGCGAGCGCTTCATCGCGCGTTCATGTGAGCGCGGCGCGCTGTCAGCTCAGCGGTCTGCCGGCCCCTTCAGCTCCACCACGTTGCCGTCGGGGTCGCGCACGTACATGGACGGCCCGTTGCCTTCGGCGCCGTAACGAGTCCCGACTTCGCCGGGGTCGATGCCGTGCGCGCGCAAGTGCGCGGCGAGCGCGTCCGCATCGAACGCGTCGATGCGCAGGCAGATGTGGTCGACGTTCTTGCCGTCGGGCGCGGGCGTGCCGCCGCCGGCTTTGCCGAGCGGCGAGTCGATCGGGACGAGATCGATGAGGGACGCGCCGGCGCGGAGCTGCACGAGACCGAGCGCATCGATGCGACGCTCGATCGCGCAGCCGAGGGAATCGCGGTAGAAGCGCAGCGCGGCATCGAGATTGCGCACGCGCAGCACGACGTGATCGAGGCCGAGGATGCGCAGAGGCATGGCGCGCAATCTGCTCGATCGAAGCAAGCGCGCCAAGTGACGCCGCGTCCCGCCAAGCGGATCAGCCGCGACGCGCAGCGTCGCCGGCTGCATCCGCCATGCGCGTCGCCACGGCCATCTCCCGCAACCTGCCCGCACCCAGCTCGCTGCTCACACCTTGTACGAGCGCTCCAGCTTCTCGCGGCTGCGCCCGCGCATCAGCGCGAGCTCGATCAGGCGATCGAGCAGCGCCGGGTAGGAGACGCCGCTCGCCTGCCAGAGGCGCGGATACATCGACACCTGCGTGAAGCCGGGCAGGCTGTTCAGCTCGTTCAGCCAGATGCGGTCCGTACCCTTCTCGACGAAGAAGTCGACCCTCGCGAGGCCGGCGCCTTCGAGCACGCGGAACGCCTCCACTGCGAGGCGCTGCAGCTCCGCCGCGAGCTTCTCGCTCACTTGCGCGGGCACGATCAGCTCGGTGGTCTCGTCGAGGTACTTCGCCTCGTAGTCGTACCACTCCTTGTGCGGAACGATCTCGCCCGGCACCGAGGCTTCGGGCCGCTCGTTCCCCAACACCGCGATCTCGATCTCGCGCGCGTTCACGCCCTGCTCGACGAGCACCTTCTCGTCGTAGCGGAAGGCCTCGCGCAGCGCGGGCGCGAGCTCGGCGCGCGTCTTCACCTTGCTGATGCCCACGGAGGAGCCGGTGTTCGCGGGCTTCACGAAGCACGGGAGGCCCACCACTCTTGTTAGGTGGTCGACCAGCGTGTCGAGCATCGCGAGCTCGTGCTTGCGTACCGTCACCCACGGCACGACGGGAATGCCGGCCGCGGCGAGCAAGCGCTTCGAAACGTCCTTGTCCATCTGGATCGCGGAGCCGAGCACGCCGGCGCCGACGTACGGCACCCCCGCGAGCTCGAGGAAGCCCTGCAGGCAGCCGTCCTCGCCGCCGGTGCCGTGCACGATGGGCACGATCACGTCGAGCTGCGCAGCGGGCTTGCCGCTGTCGGCCGACACCAAAGTGCGTTGCCCCGGAATCGCGGGCAGCGTGACCTCGGGCGCAGCGACGACCGCGGCGGGCAGCATCTTCGGTCCGCCGATGTGCCAGCGGCCATCGTGCGAGATCGCGATCAGCGAGACGTCGTATCGCGCGGGATCGAGCGCCTGCAGGATCGAGGTCGCGGAGTTGATCGAGACTTCGTGCTCGACCGAGCGACCGCCATACACGATGCCGACGCGAATCTTCGCCACGCGTTCCCCCTCAGCCTCGAATCTCTCACAGACTCGCAGCAACAAGACAACGGCGCAGCCGCGCGGGTTCTGAAGCGACGAATCAAGGGCTAGCGTGCGCGGCCATGGCAGACGTGACCGCCGACACGCTCGCGAAGCAGGACGCGCTGTTTGCGCGCCTGCGCGCCGCGGGCCGCGTGATGGTCGCGTTCAGCGGCGGCGTGGATTCGAGCTACCTCGCCTGGGCGGCGCACCGCGCGCTCGGCGCCGGCGCGCTCGCGGTCACGGCGGTGTCGCCCTCGTACCCCGAGAGCCACCGCAAGCTCGCAGACGAAGTCGTCGCGCAGTTCGCGCTCGCGCACCGCTTCGTCGACACGCACGAGATGGAGCGCGCTGGCTATCGCGCGAACGGGCCGGACCGCTGTTACTTCTGCAAGACCGAGCTGTTCGAAGTGATGGCAAAGCTTCGCAACGAGCTGCGCTTCGACGCGGTCGCCTACGGCGTGAACACGGACGACCAGGGCGACTTCCGGCCCGGCCACCGCGCCGCGCAGGAGCACGGCGTGCTCTCGCCGTTCCTCGATGTGGCGCTCTCGAAAGCGGAGATTCGCGCGCTCTCTCGCGCCGTGGGCTTGCCGACCGCCGACTTGCCCGCGAGCGCGTGCCTCGCTTCGCGCCTCCCGTACGGCACTCAGGTGACGCCGGAGCGCCTGCGCCAAGTCGAGCGCGGCGAGGAGGCGCTGCGCGCGCTCGGCTTCCGGCAGGTGCGGCTGCGCCACCACGGCGCAATGGCGCGCGTCGAGATCGAGCCGAGCGAGCTCGCCCGCGCCCTGACGCCTGAGATGGCGCGCGCGATCTCGGCGGCGATCAAGCCGCTCGGTTTCCGTTACGTCGCGCTCGATCTCGACGGCTACCGCACCGGCGCGCTCAACGAAGTGCTCACGATCGCCGGAGCCCCGAAGACGGCATGAGCGGCTTCCCGCGCGTCCGTTGTCACGGCGCGCCGCGTGATCTCGGGCTCGATCAAGGCGCGGCGTTCGGCGCCGAGATTCGCGCCCTCGTGGCGAGGCGAGGTGGCGGCGCGTTCGCGCGAATGCTCGCGACGCTGCGCCCGCCCGCGGCGCAGCGCGCGGTCGAGCGCGACACGTACCGTTACTTCCCGCACATGGCGGAGCGCACGGCCGGGTTCGCGCGCGGCGCAAAGGTGCCGGTGCTCGCGCTCGCGGAGATCTCTGCGCTGCCCGAGCGCGCGCCCGCCGATGCGCTGCGCGTGGTGACGGGCGCGCGCGGCCCGGCGCTCGCTCGCGCGCTTCCGCCGGACGCGCTGATCGCGCTGCGCGAGAGCGCGCCCGATACCGACTACCGCTCGCTCGAGCTGATCGCCCTCGCGCACGTCGCGCCGCTACTCGGCGTGAACGAGCACGGGCTGGCGGTGGGCGCGGTGTTGTTGGGCGCGCCCGCCGGCGAGTGCAGCGCGCCCGCCGCACTCCTCGCGCAGGACTGTCTGCAGCGCTTCGACCGCGTCGAGAAAGCCGTCGAGTGGATCGAACGCCGCCGCGGCGGCGGGTGCGCGCTGATCGTGCTCGCGGACACGACGGGCGCGGCTGCCGCGGTCGAGGTCGAGCACGCAGAGCGCAGGCGTGTCGCGCCGCCCGAGCTTCCGCTCAGCGGCAGCACCGCCGATCGCTGCTGCATCGCGGTGGCGGATCCCGCTTCACGCTCGCTGGCGTGGACCCACGCGGACGGCGCGACGGGCGAGGCGAATCTCTCGTAGCGAAGTGATCGCCTGACTCGGCTAAGCGCGCGCGGCGACCCGCGTAGAGGCGCGCCCACGCGAAGCGCTCGCGCAGCATCTAGCCGAGGGCGAGCTCGCCGCGGTCGACGCCGACGATGAGCTCGCGCGAGAGCGCAGTCAGCTCGCCCGCGGCGCGCAGCGCGTCGTGAAGGCCCGTCTCGTGGTACTTCGGCTGCCACACGCGCACGCGCTCCAGCGCGGCCCGCTTGTACGAGACGTTGAGGTCGCTCACGAACTGCGCCGGGCCCGCGTCGAGCGGGTTCTGGTAACGGCCCGCGTCGTAGAAGAAGAGGGCCCAGTTGAGCGCCTGGTCGCGCTCGTTCTCGATCGCCCCGCCGATCGCTGCGTGCGCTTGCGCTGCGTGCAGCGCTGCGATGCGCGCGCACCAGTCGGCGCGCGGGCGCGCGTGCTCGTCCGTGAGCGCGACGATCTCGCCGCGCACTGCCGCGATGCCGGCACTGCGGCGCAGGTCGATCGCTTCGTGCGCGATGCCCGGATCGCGCGAGCGCGAGAGCTCGGCGGTGCCGCTTACCGCGACAAAGCGCACGCGCGAAAAGCGCGCGGCCAGCTCGGCGTGCGCGATCGACTCGTCGACCGGAACGATCACCTCGAACGGGGGCGCATCGCGCTGCGCGGCGAGCGCCCCGAGCGCGCCCGCGAGAAACGCACCGCGCGCCGCGGTGGGCGCGACGACGACGGAGAGGGTGGGGTCCCGGTGGTGCGTCATGAGCTTTGATCGGCCGCTCGCTTCAGCGGCAAGCGAGATGGCCGAAATTTACGGCTAGACTGCAGCGAGTCCATTGCCAAGGAGAACCAGCATGCCGAAGCGAGAAGTCGCCGTCGGGGATTTCCGGCAGCGGGCCACGGAGCTGGTTCGCCTCGTCGAAAAGACTCGCCAGCCGATCCGCATCACGCGGCACGGTGTCCCGGTCGCGGAGCTGCGTCCAGTCTCTTCGGCGTCGGACGACCTGCTCGGTTCGGTGACGTTCCTGGATGACGACCTGACGAGGCCGGTTCTCGAACCAGAGGACTGGGAAGCCGCTCGGTGATCCTGCTCGACACTTCGACGTGGATCTGGAGGACGAGTGAGCCGGCTCGTCTCTCGCGTGCGGCAAAACGCGCGCTCGAGAGTGCAGATCGCCTGTTGGTCAGCGCAATCAGCATCTGGGAGCTCTCGATGCTCGTCGCGAAACGGCGAATCGCGTTGGATCGGCCCATCGAGGACTGGGTCGAGGCGGCCCTCGCGCTGCCGGGCGTGGATGTCGTTCAACTCGAGGCGCGGATCGCGATTCGCAGCACACGGCTGCCTGGCGCGTTTCACCCGGACCCGGCCGATCGCATCATCGTCGCCACTGCCTTGGAGCGCTCGGTCCCGCTCGTCACTCCGGACGACAGGATCCGCGATTACCAGCACGTCCAGTCAATCTGGTGATCGATGCGATGCGGCGAGTCTCCTCTCTATATCTCCCCCAGCCCCCAGCGGATGCTGCGCCGTAACAACTCGTAGTACTCCGGCTTGTCCCACGAGCAGCGCTCGATCTTCGGGTAGAAGTCGACGACGGGGCGCATGTCGTAGTGGCCGCGGCAGTGGCCGAGCGTGTTGTAGAGGACCGAGCCGCTGCCGAGCGGGCGCAGGTACATCACGAGGTGCTGCTTCGTGTGCGACCAATCCTCGGCCGCGAAGCCCTGCGCTTTGCCCGAGTACTCGGTCTCGAGCAGCGCCGTGAGCTTGTCGCGGTCGTGGTACTCGGAGAGGTAGAGCTCGTCGTCGGTGTCGAACTCCTTCACGCCGCTCACGAGCGGATGACTCGGCGCGCTCACCTTCACGTGGTACGGCTGGATCGGCGGGTGCGCGATGAACTGGCTGCCGAGCGTGTGCGCGAGCGTTCGGATCGTGCGCGGCGCGTCGACGCCCTTCGGCGTGAAGTCGAGCGCCGCGTTCGTGCCGTGCAGCGCGATCCAGCGCCCGCCGCCCTTCACGTACGCCGCGAGCGCGTCTTGCTGCGCCTGCGTCGGCCGCACGTCGCAGCAGTAGGTGACGAGGAACTTCGCCTTCGCAATCGCGTCCGTGTCGGCGTAGTCGGCGCACACCTTCACGCGCAGGTTGTCGTGCTCGGCGAGCAGCTTCAGCAGCTCGAGCCGCGCGAAGTCGATGTCGTGGTACTTGCCCGCGGCGACCAGCACCGCGTCGAGAATGGGCTTGCTCATGTCGCCTCCTCGCAATCGGGGAGACCAAGCATGCACGAGCGCGCAGCGCGCCAGCAACACGCACGCAGGTGCCGGGCCGCGATTTCCCGCCGCAATGGCGCTCTCTCGGCGCGTGCGGAGTGCCGATGAAGCGCAGTCACTCGCGCCCGCGAGCGGCCGGTAGCTCTACGGAATTGGCGCCGCATCGCTCGAACTCGGAAGCCCCCGATGAAGCTCGAAAAGAAGAAGCTGTGGCCGCTCCTGGTGCTGACCGGCGCGCTGCTCGCGAGCACTGCGCTCGTGGCGCTGAAGCCCGACCCGAAGCCGCGCGCCATCGAGTCGATCCTTCCTGTGGTGGAAGTGCTCGCGGCGCAGCCCGCAGCGCAGCGCGTCACGGTGCGCGCGCAGGGCACGCTCGCGCCGCGCGACGAAGTCGATCTCGTCGCGGAGGTGGCCGGGCGCGTCGAGTGGATCTCGCCCAGCTTCGATGGCGCAGGCGAGTTCGCGAAGAACGAGCCGCTCGTGCGCATCGCGCGCGCGGACTACGAGATCGCCGCCGAGCGCGCGCGTGCCGCGGTCGCGCGCGCCGAGAGCCAGCTCGCGCTCGCGCGCGCGGCGCAGTCGCGCAGCGACGCTCTCTTCGACGCCGGCGCCGCGAGCCCCGCGGCGAAAGAGCAGGCTGCGGGCAACGCGCTCATGGCGGAAGCGAGCCTGCGCGACGCGCAGGCCGCTCTCGCGCAGGCCGACCTCGCCCTCTCGCGCACGCAGATCCGCGCGCCGTTCGCGGGCCGCGTGCGCGAGCGCAGAGTCGCGCTCGGCCAGTACCTCGCGCCGAGCGCTCCGGTGGCGCGCGTCTACGGGGGCGACGGCGCCGAAGTGAAGCTCGCGCTGCGCGCGGAAGACGCCGCGTTCGTGGAGCTGCCGAGCGATCCGACGCAGCCGGGCCCGCGCGCGAAGCTGTTCGCGAACGTGGCGGGCGAGACGCGCGAATTGTCAGGGCGCGTGGTCGCGAGCGCGGGCGCGCTCGATCCGCGCACGCGCATGCTCGCGATCACGGTTCGCCTCGACGACGCGCGGGCCGCGGACGCAGCGCTCGCGCTCGGCAGCTTCGTCGAGGTCGAGATCGAGGGCCGCGAGCTCGCGAGCGCAGTGAAGCTGCCGCGCGCCGCGCTGTCCGGAGACGGCGCGGTGTACGTGGTGGGCGACGGCGACACGCTCGAGCTGCGAACCGTCGAGGTCGCGCGCGCCGACGATGCGGCCGCATGGGTGACGAGCGGGCTGCGCGCCGGTGAGCGCGTGTGCGCGCACGCGCCGAGCTCGCTCGCGCCGGGCACGCGCGTGCGCATCGCAGCGAACGAGAGCGACCCGCGATGAGCGGCGTCGTCGCCTGGTTCGCGCGCAACCCAGTCGCCGCGAACCTGCTGATGGGCTTGATGATCGCCGGCGGCCTGCTCATGGGGCCGCGCATCAAGCAGGAGATGTTCCCCGACGTCGAGCTCGACGTCGTGACGATCGCAGTGCCGTATCCAGGCGCGTCGCCGGTCGAAGTCGAAGAGGGCGTGTGCGTGCCCGTCGAAGAGGCGCTGCAAGGCCTCGCCGGCATCAAGCGCATTCGCGCGACGCCTCCGAGAACGTGGGCATGATCGCGGTGGAGCTGATGAGCGGAGAAGACGTCGCGCGCCGGCTTGCCGACATCCGCGCGCGCGTCGATTCGATCGACACGCTTCCCGAAGAGGCGGAGCGGCCGATCGTCTCGCAGGCTGAGCTGCCGAGGCAGGTGCTCTCGGTCGCGGTGTACGGCGACGTCGACGAGCGCGTGCTCAAGGAAGCGGCGAAGCGCGCGCGCGAAGAGCTCGCGGCGTTGCCCGAGATCTCCGAAGTCGCGCTCGCCGCGGTTCGCCCATACGAGATCGCGATCGAGATCTCCGAGAGCGCGCTCGAGCGGCACGGGCTCACCTTCGACCAGGTGGCGCTCGCGGTGCGGCGCAGCTCGCTCGACCTGCCCGCGGGCGTCGTGCGCGCGGATTCGGGCGAGATCTTGTTGCGGGCGCAGGGCAAAGCGCGCAGTGCGGAAGAGCTCGCGCGCATCCCCGTGCTGACACGCCCCGACGGCACGCGTCTCGCGCTCGGCGATGTCGCGCACGTCGTCGACGGCTTCGCCGAGAGCGACCAGAGCTCGACCTTCGACGGCGATCGCGCGGCATTGGTCCAGGTCTCGCGCGTCGGCGATCAACGCGTGACGGACGTCGCCGACGCCGCGCACGCCTACGTCGAGCGCGCGCGCGGGTCGCTGCCGCCCGGCGTGCAGATGGTCGTGTGGCAGGACATGTCGGCGATTCTCAAGGACCGGCTCGACAACATGAAGTCGACCGCGTGGCAGGGAGCGCTGCTCGTGCTCGCCGCGCTCGCGCTGTTCTTGCGGCTGCGCCTCGCGTTCTGGGTCGCGTTGGGCGTGCCGACGGCGCTGCTCGCCACGTTCGCGGTGCTGCCCTTCTTCGGCGTCTCGATCAACTGGATCTCGCTGATGGGCCTCGTGCTCGTGCTCGGCATCCTCGTCGACGACGCGATCGTCGTGGCCGAGAACACCTACGTCGAGCAGCAGCGCAGCAAGAGCAAGCTCGACGGCGCGATCAAGGGCGCGGAAGACATCGCGATCTCGGTCGTGTTCGGCGTGCTCACCACGATCGCCGCGTTCGCGCCGATGCTCGCGGTGCCCGGATCGATGGGGAAGATGACGCGCGCGCTGCCGGTCGTGGTGATCGTGAGCCTCACCTTCTCGCTGCTCGAAGCGCTCTGGATCCTTCCCGCGCACCTCGCGAGCGGCGGGCCGGTCGATGCGCCGGCGCGCAGCCTGCTCTCGAAGCGCTGGCGCGCGCTTCAGGATCGCGTCGCGAGCGGCTTCGATGCGTTCGTGCGCGGCAAGCTCGCGCCCGCGCTCGATCGTGCGCTCGAGTGGCGATACCTGACGATCGCGAGCGCCCTCGGCGCCGTGATCTTCACCATCGCGCTGATCGCCAGTGGGTGGATGCGCTTCACGTTCCAAGAGCCGGTCGACGGCGACGTGATCATCGCGTACCTGACGATGGAGCCGGGCACGCCGGCGCACGTGACGGCCGCGGCGATCCGCGAGATCGAGGCGGCAGCGACGCGCGTCCAGCGCGAAGCCGACGCGACCCGCGACATGGCGGGGGGCAGCATCTTCACGCACATGCTCGCTGCGGTGGGCGAGCAGCCGTTCCGCAACTTCCAGTCGCAGCTGCCGTCCGGCGGAACTTCGGCAGGCTCGGGCTCGCACCTCGGCGAGATCCAAGTCGAGATGATCGCCGCCGACGAGCGCGACATCTCCACGTCCGAGATGCAGCGCCGTTGGCGCGCAGCGGTGCCGCCGATCTCGGGCGTCGCCGAGCTCACGTTCATGAACGCGATGGTGAACTCGGGCAAGCCGATCGAGCTGGAGCTGCGCGGGCAGGACCTCGCGCAGCTGCGCGCCGCGGCGGCGTGGCTGCGCGGCGAGATCGCGCAGTACCCGGGCGTGTTCGACGTGGCGGACTCGTTTCGCGCGGGCAAGCAGGAGCTCGGGTTCGCGGTGAAGCCGGGCGCGGAGGTGTTAGGGGTCGGGCTCGCCGACGTCGGCCGCCAGGTGCGGCAGGCGTTCTGGGGCGAGGAAGTGCAGCGCGTTCAGCGCGGGCGCGACGAGGTGAAGGTGGTCGTGCGCTACCCGGCCGAGGAGCGCCTCTCGCTCGCGGATCTCGAGCGCATGCGCATTCGCAGCGCGGACGGCGTGGCGCTGCCGTTCGCGAGCGTGGCCGAAGCCAAGCTCGGCGCCGGCCACGCCTCGATCCAGCGCGTCGACCGCGAGCGCGTGATCTCGGTGAGCGCCGACGTCGACGTCGCGCTCGGCAACGCCAACGCGATCACGGCGGACCTGCGCGAGCACGCGCTCGCCGATCTCGCGCAGCGCTTCCCGGGCGTGCGCTTCGCGTTCGCGGGCCAGCAAGCCGAGCAGCGCGACTTCCTCGACGCAATGCTGCGCGGTCAAGTCTTCGCGCTGCTCGCGATCTACGCGCTGCTCGCGGTTCCGCTGCGCTCGTACCTGCAGCCGTTCATCATCATGAGCGTGATCCCGTTCGGAATCGTCGGCGCCGCGATCGGTCACTTGTTGTTGGGATACGACCTCTCGATGTACTCCGTGATCGGGCTCGTGGCGCTCTCGGGCATCGTCGTGAACTCGAGCCTCGTGCTCGTGGATCAGGTGAACGCGCTGCGCGCCTCGGGCGTGCGCCTCGCGGAGGCGGCGCGCGAGGCCTCGATCTCGCGCGTGCGGCCGATCTTCCTCACGACGCTGACGACCTTCCTCGGCCTGATGCCGATGATCTTCAGCAACTCGATCGCGGGAAAGATGACGGTGCCGCTCGCAATCACGCTGGCGTTCGGTGTGCTGTTCTCGGCCGTGCTCACGATGTTCCTCGTGCCCTGCCTCTACCTCGCGCTGGAAGACGCGACGATGCTCGTCGCGGGCCGCAAGCGAACGCGCAGCGGCGAGCGCCGCGAGCGCGGCAGCGACACGGCGCGCAGCGCGGAGAGCGCGGAGCAAGAAGCCTCCGCGTGACGCAGCGGTGCTGCGCTTCGCGCTAACGAGGCGCGAAGGAGCACCGCCGATGGCTCGCCCCACCGCACTGGAAGCACGCCTCGATCGCCTCGAGTCGGAGAGCGAGATTCGCCAGCTCGTGGCGAAGTACTGCGTCGCGCTCGACATGCGCGACCTCGACGCGCTGTGCGGACTCTTCCCCGCGGACGTGCGCGTCGGGAAGCACGAGCGCGGGCGGCGCGCGCTCAAGCGCTGGTTCGACGAGACGCTGCGCACGCAGTTCACGGGCACCGCGCACGTCACCGGGAACCACATCATCGAGTTCGACGACGCCGACCGTGCGCGCGGGCTCGTCTACAGCCGCAACGAGCACGAGACCGGCGAGCGCTGGATCGCGATGACGATGATCTATTGGGACCGCTACGAGCGCATCGACGGGCGCTGGCTGTTCCGCCGCCGACTCCCGCTCTACTGGTACGCGTGCGACCTGCGCGATCCGCCGATCGGCGCAAACAAGATGCGCTGGCCGGGCCGCGAGCCGTACGAAGGCGGCTACGCCGATTTCTTCCCGAGCTGGCGCGAATTCTGGACGCCGGGCTTCGACGCTGACTCGGATGTCGCGGAGCCGGCGGCGGTGGACGAGTTCCTCGCGCGCCTACGACCGGGCGACGAGAGCGCGTCCGTCCGCGTGCGCTGAGGCGTACTCCGCGCGGAATACCTACCCGCGGTATAAAAAGATTGACTCGCGTCGCCGAACCGGTGTAGGGAAGCGCGTCGCGCGGCAGACCATCTCGCAATGTCGGAGGAATCTCGCAATGTCGGAGGATTTTGTGCACGCGAAGTCAAGGCTGTCTCTTGCTTTCCTCATCGCTAGCTGTCTCGCTGCGACCGCAAGCGCACAGGACTCGGCGCCCGAAGCGCCGCCGGCCGCGGAGCCCGCCCCCGCGGTTGCAGAGCTGCCGAGGGGCATCGAGGAGATCGTGATCACCGCGCGCAAGCGCGAGGAGAATCTGCAGCAGGTGCCGATCGCGGTGACGGCGTTCGGCGAAGTGCAGATCGACAACCAGTATGCGAACGACATCGGCGAGCTCTCGAAGTTCACGCCGAACGTGATCCTCGCGCGCCAGCCTTACGCCGGGAACGCGCTCTTCGGCGGCATGCGCGGCATCGTGTTCGGCGACCTCGAGAAGAGCTTCGATCCCGCGGTGGGCGTCGTGATCGACGGCGTGCCGCTCGTGACGAACACCGGCGCGCTGATCGACGCCTTCGACCTCGAGAGCGTCGAAGTGCTGCGCGGCCCGCAGGGCACGCTCTACGGCCGCAACACGATCGCCGGCCTCGTGAACGTGCGGCGCTCGCGGCCGACCAAGGAATGGGGCCTCAAGATGCAGGCCCGCTACGGCTCGTTCGACGAGATCGACGTGAAGGCGGTCGCGAACGCGCCGATCGGCGAGACGATCGGCGTGAAGCTCGGCGTCTTCTACGACAAGAGCGACGGCTTCACCGAGGACGCGATCTTCGACCTGCCCAGCGCGGCGATCACCGGCACGGGCAAGCAGACCGACGGCGAAGACACGATCAACCTGATCGCGAGCGCGCTGTGGGAGCCGAGCGAGAACTTCGACGCGCTGCTCACCTACGAGTACACGGACGACGACTCGACGCTCGCGACACCGACGAATCTCACCGTCGAGGGGCTCTCGCGGACTCCGCTCGCCGACCCGATCGGTGCGCCCATCGGCTTCGCGAACGACTGGGACGACGTGACGAACCGGATGTTCTGCAACTTCCTGCCGGCGGGTACGCCTTGCGCCGGCTTCGGTGTGCCTGGCGTCTCGAGCGGCGGAGGACCGGGAGCTGCGATCGGCGGAGCGATCGGCCAGACGCTCGGCAGCGGCGGAAACTTCTGTGACCTCTACGCCACGGTGTTCACGCAGCTGTTCGTCAACGCGGTGCGCGACGTCGCGTGCGCCTCGCAGGGCTATCTGCGCGGCGAGGCGAACGGATACAAGTACTCCTACACCGCCGTTCCGTTCGTCAACAACATCAAGCAGCACGGCGTGACGTTCGAGATGAACTGGGACATCGGGGAGTACACGCTGACTTCGGTGACCGGGTACCGAAAGTCCGACGAGATCCTGAACGAGGACAACCTCGGCGCGGCCGTTCCGATCTTCAATCCCGTGCGCCCGCAGAGCTTCGATCAGTTCAGCACGGAGCTGCGCGCGGCGTCGAGCTTCGACGGCATCTTCAACTTCGTCGCCGGCGCCTACTACGTGCAGTCCGAGTACGAGATCAGGCAGTCGATCTTCGTGTTCGGCACGCAGTTTCCGTCGGGCTGCCCCGGCTGCGCGCTTCCGCCGGCGGGCCCCTCGCCCGACGGCGACGCCGGCCAGGATCTGCGCTCGGTCGCGCTCTTCGGCGAGGCTTACGTCGACCTCACCGAGAAGGCGAAGCTCACCGTCGGAGCGCGCTGGACCTGGGAGGAGAAGGACTTCTTCATCTTCCAGCGCGTCTCGGGCGACAGCAGCGGACTTCTGCCGGGGACTTGGGGCTGCGGGAATCTCTCGAGCTCGCAGCAAGCGGCCGCGGATGCAGCGCTGGCGGCCCATCTCGCGATTCCGCGCACGCCCGCGCAGCAGGCCTTGGTCGTTGCGGGCAACATCTGCAACGACAGCGACGGGAAGGAGACTTGGACCGAGATCACGCCGCGCATCGCGATCGACTACTCCTTCACGGAGGACGTGCTCGGATACGTCTCCTGGTCGCGCGGCTTCCGCTCGGGTGGTTGGAACGGGCGCGCGACGACGCCGACTTCGATCGGCGCCTACAACCCGGAGACGGTGGACAACTACGAGCTCGGCCTGCGCTCGGACTGGTTCGAGAACCGGCTGCGCCTCAATCTGACCTACTTCCATGCGAAGTACGACAACAAGCAGGAGAGTCAGATTTACGCGTTCGGCACCGCGACCGAGACGATCGTCGATAACGCCGCCCAGGCGATCATCAACGGGATCGAGGCCGAGACTCAGTACCTACTGACCGACGAGCTGATGCTCCGCGGCGCGTTCGGGTGGGTGAAGGGCAGCTACGACAAATTCGAGGCGTTCAACCGGGTTACTGGGCGAATCGAAGATGTCTCCGACATTCGCGCATTCGGATTCGCGCCCGAGTTCAACGTGAACGTCGGCTTCGACTACCGCATGCCGCTGCCGGGAGAGTTCGGCGAGCTCAACTGGCTCGCGAACTACTCATGGGCCGACGGCACGACCGGCAACTTCGGCCAACCCGATCTCACGGGGCTCGGCCGCAACGTCTTCGACTCGCGCGGCGAGGCGGACTTCACGCTCGCGTGGGAGAAGGAAGGCTGGTTCCGGTTCGCGGCGTTCGTGAAGGATGCCTTCCACGAGAACAACTACCTCGCGACCTCGGTCGACGTGGGCGTGTTCTGGTTCGGCGCCGTCGCGCCGGGCCGGACGTGGGGCATCGAGCTCACGAAGGAGTTCTGAGAGGTCCCTTCGAGGGTCCCGCCAAGGCAAGCGGGGGGCTGGCGCGAGCCGGCCCCCGCTTGGTCTTTTCGCGCGAGACTGCGCGACCTGGAGGAACGCCAGATGCCGCGCACTCACCGCCACGTCGTCCTCGCCGCTCGCCCACGCGGCATGCCGGTAGAGAGCGACTTCCGCGTCGAGGAGGCGGCGCATCCGCCGCTCGGCGACGGCCAGTTGTCATTGGAGAACGCCTTCGTCTCGCTCGACGCGGGCTTTCGCAACTGGATGGACGAGGGCAGCGGCGACAACGTGCTGCCCGCGATGAAGCTCGGCGCGCCGGTGATGGGTCTCGTGCTCGGGCGCGTCGCCGAGAGCCGCCACGCGGCGCACGCCGTGGGCGACTGGGTGATGGCGCGGCTTGCCTGGGAGGAGCGCTCGCTCACCGACGCGAGCGACTTCCTCGTGCCCGTGCCGCGCGACACGAAGTACCCGCGCAGCTTCTATCTCGGTGTGCTCGGCGACACCGGGCTCTCGGCGTACTTCGGTCTCTGCGACCACGCGGCGATCGCGCCGGGCGAGACCGTGCTCGTGAGCGCAGCGGCCGGCGCCGTCGGCAGCATCGCGGGGCAGGTGGCGCGCATTCTCGGTGGACGCGCGGTCGGCATCGCGAGCGGCGCCGACAAGTGCGCGCGGCTCGTGCGCGAACTCGGCTACGCGGCGGCGGTAGATCGCACGCGCCCCGACTTCGCCGAAGCGCTCTCGCACGCGTGCCCGCACGGCGTCGACGTGTACTTCGACAACGTGGGCGGCCCGCTGCTCCAGCTCGTGCTCGAGCGCATCAACGAGGGCGCCCGCATCGTGATGTGCGGGGCCGTAGCGAGCTACAGCGCGCAGCAGCCGCTACCCGGACCGAGCAACCTCTTCCAGATCGTGACGAAAGAGGCGCGCGTGTTCGGTCTGATGACGCACATGCACGCGGCCCGTTACGACGAGGGCCGCGCGGCGCTCGGCCGCTGGATCGACGCGGGCGAGCTGCGAGTGCCCGAGTACGTGCTGGCAGGCATCGCCAGCGTGCCGCGCGCGTTCTGCGACCTGTTTCGCGGCGCGAACTTCGGGAAGACGATCGTGAAGCTGTGAGGGCGCGCGCCTTCAACGCGCGCGCCCGAGCGGGAATCGTCGCGGCCTAGAGCCCCGGCGCGAAGCTCGCGCGCCGACGCTCCTGCACGCGGCGCCGAGCTACCCGGCCACGCGCTCGCTCAGCGCGGCGGCAGGCCGCGGCGCGCGCGCTCCGCGTTCATGCGGTCTTGGTCGACGGCGAGGCGCGGGCCGAGATCCTTCTCGTCGATGGCGCCCGCCATGTGCGCGCCGGCCTTCTTGCCGTTGTACATGATCTTCTTCACCGGCGTGATCGAGAGGACCGTGCGCAGCGGGGAGTCGAGCAGGCTCCAGAAGAACTTCTCGCCGGCCGCGTTGTTGGGGTTCAGCTTCTTCGAGAGCTGGGTGTAGAACCAGTGACGCGTCTTCTCGTCGTCGTGGAACTGCGCGTGGCCCTTGAACGTGATCGCGCCGCCCGGAAGCGTGTCGGGCGCGCCCGGCGGATAGCCGTGGCTGCTCACGTTCACCGACACGCGGTTGTCGCGCTTGATCGCCTCGGTGCGATGGCGATGCGCCGAGAACGTGAGCCAGATCTTGCTGCCATCCCACACGAAGGCGTGCGTCACGCCGACGGGCCAGCCGTCTTTGGTCGCCCACATCAGCACGCACTCGACCGCGCCGTTCATCAACTGGTCGATCTCGGCGTCGCTGAAGGGATAGATCGAGACGATCTCGTGGTCGTGGGTCTGGGCCATGGGGGGTCCTCGGTGTGATGGGATGGAGATGAAGCGCGAAGAGTGGCTCAGTCTGCGGCGAGGAGCAGCTTGCCGGTGTGGCCGCCGGTGAACAGCGTCGCGAGCGCGGCGGGGAAATTCTCGATGCCGCGCATCACGTGCTCGGGCAGGCGAACGCGCCCGCTCACGAGCCAATCGGTGAGCGCCTTCTCACCCTCGGCATACAGCTCGGGGAAGTGATTCACCGCGAAGCCTTCCATGCGCGACTGGCGCTCGGCGAGGCGCAGGTAGAGCGCGGGGCCGCGCACGCCCTTCGACATGTCGCCCGAGTACTGCGAAATCGCGCCGCAGATCACGACGCGCGCGCGCAGGTTGATCTGATCGAGCACGACGTCGAGACCTTCGCCGCCGACGTTGTCGAAGAACACGTCGACGCCCTTGGGCGCCGCCTCCTTCAGCTGCGCTGCGAGATCGCCGCGCTTGTAGTCGATCGCGGCGTCGAAGCCGAGCTCGCTCGTGAGGAACTTGCACTTGTCAGGGCCGCCCGCGATGCCGACGACCCGCGCGCCGTCCACTTTCGCGATCTGCCCCGCCATGCAGCCGACCGCGCCCGCTGCTGCGGACACGACGAACGTTTCGCCCGCGCGAACTTGACCGATGCGCCGCACGCCCACGTACGCGGTGAGCCCCGTCGTCAGCCCCAACACGCCGAGGTACGCAGAGGCCGGCACGCGCGTCACGTCGAGCTTGCGCAGCATCGCTGCGGGCAGCGTAGCGACGGTTTGCGCCATCAGCGGCCCGTTCACCCAGTCGCCCGCCGCGAGCTCGGGCGCGCGGCTCTCGCGCACGCGACCGACGCCGAGCGCCACGACCGTCGCGCCGATCGGCACCGAGCCGTGATAGCCCGCGGTCTCGAGCGTGGTGCGAATGAACGCGTCGATCGAGAGCCGCGATACGTCGATGCGCACCTGTCCGTCGCCGAGCGGCGCGAGCGCCTCCTCTTCGACACGAAAGTTGCTCGCCGCCGGAATGCCTTGCGGACGCGAGGCGACGACGACTTTGCGATTCACTGATGCAGTCAAGAAAACCTCACTTCACTCGTAGAGCGGACACCACGACTGAGGAGCGGATTCGCCCGGCTGGCGAGGCGCCGCGGAGCGAAGCTGTATCGAGAGATACAGCGAGCTCCGCGCAACGAACCCAGACTGGCGAAGACGCCCTTAGTCGCGGATCCAGCTGCCGTGGAACCCGTAAGGAACGCGGCGCGGCAGCTGAACGCGAGCGACGGGCCCCTTCGAGAAGTTCTGGGCGTCGATCACCACCAAGTCACTCGCGTTGCGCTTGGCGTCGTACACGAAGGTGAGGACGTATCCCTCATCTTCGCCGTGGCCCGCGCGCGCGAACACGGGCTCACCAGCACCGTTGCCCTTGCCGCACTCCCACACTTCGCTGCGCCCGCTCGCCAGGTCGTACTTGATCAGGTGGCCGCCGAACTGGTCCATGTCCTTCAGGCCCGTCATGTAGCCGTAGCGGTGCTTCAGGCCGACGCACTCGTCCGCGACGCGGGGGAAATCTGCGGCGCGGTCGTCGAGCGGGATCTCGCGCACCTTGCCGGCCTTGCGGTCGATCACCCAGCGGTGCAGCAGCGCCGGCGTGCCTTGTCCGTCGGCGGGGCTGAACGCGAGCTTCTTGAAGCGCGCGACGTCGATCACGATGTCGTCGCCGTCTTCGTACGCGTTCATCGGATGGAACACGTAGCTCGGCTCGACCTCGTACCAGACCACGTCTTTGTTCGTGCCGTTGCGCGGCATCACGCCGAGGCGCGCGCCGTAGTCGTCGCTCCAGCGGATGGGCATGCCACCGCTCGCGAGCATCGAGAGGTCGAAGATCATCGGGAGATCCATGAACACGACGTAGTTCCGCGTGATGTTCCAGTCGTGCATCATGGTCGGGCCCTTGACTGTGATCTCTTCGCTCTGGACGAGCGTGCCGTCGGCCGCGACGCGGTGGTACGTCAGATACGGCGGCAGCGCGCCGTAGCCGAAGAACAGCAGCTCACCCGTGACGGGGCACAGACGCGGGTGCGCGGTCATCGCCGACTTCAGCTTTCCGCCGAAGTCGTGGCAGCCGACCGTTTCGAGCTCCGGCGACACGATCCACGGGAAGTGACCCTCTTCGAGCGCGAGGATCTTGCCCGCGTGCGCGACCACGTGCGTGTTCGCGAGCGAGGCGCTCATGTCGGTCTTGCCGTCGGGCCCGATCGCCGCGGCGTTCGCGTCCTTGAAGAGCGTCGTCTTCACGTAGCGATTGCGGTACCAGCGCGCGCGCCCGTTCTCGAGCCGCACGCCGTGCAGCATGCCGTTGCCGAGGAACCAGTGCGGCGACGTTCCGCTCTGCGGGTTCGAGCCGTTGCGGAAGAAGCGGCCGTTCAGCTCCTTCGGCAGAGCGCCCTGCACGGGCAGGTCGGTGAGCGTCACTTCGTCCATGACTGGCGCGAAGTTTCCTTGCAGATGAAACGGGGTGGAGAACATCGAGGGGGCGGTAGCCATTGGATCCTCCGAGTTGCGCCGAAGCGCGGGCGCGATGTGAATCGAAACAGTCTGGAGCGCTCAGCTCATGGAGCGCCTGCAACCTTGATGACTTGCCCGGTGACCCAGCTCGACGCGGGCGAGGAGAAGAAGAGCACCGCGGCGCCCAGATCCTCGGGCGTGCCGAGCCGGCGCATCGGGAGGCGGATCGCCTTCTCGAACGCGGGCAAGTCGCTCTGCTTCAGCTTGAGCGCGGTCATCATGATCTCGGTCGGGACCGCGCCCGGAGAGATCGCGTTCACGCGCACCTTGGGCCCGAGCTCCGCCGCGAGCGTCATCGTGAGGTTGTTCACGCCGGCCTTCGCAGCGGCGTAGTGACCGCTGCCCGGGAACGGACCGTGCGCTGCGAGCGACGAGATGTTCACGATGCGCCCATCGTCGCGCATGCGCTTTGCAGCCACGATGCTGCACACCCACACCGCGGTCAGATTCAGCGCAATCGTCGCGTCCCACTCGGCGCGCGGCAGCTCGGTGAGCGGCGCTTGAATCGGCGAGCCGCCGGCATTGTTGACCCAGATGTCGAGCGCGCCGAACTCGTGGATCGCGCGCTCCGCGAGGCGTTCGACTGCGGCCTCATCGGTGACGTCCGTGGGCGCCGCGACGGCGCGCCGCCCGCGGTCGCGCAGCGCCTTCGCGACGCGCTCGACTTCCTCGGCACGCCGCGCGGCGAGGACGACGGCGGCGCCGGCCTCCGAGAGCACGTGCGCAATGCCTTCGCCGATTCCGCGGCCCGCGCCGGTCACGACCGCGACCTGGTCGGAAAGATCGACGAAGCGTGCGATCGTCACCTGAACTCCTGTCCGTGGCGACAATTAACCTACTCGTGGTAGAGAATTCAAGCATGGCCGCACGAAAGAGCGCTCGCAGCCGCGCCGAACCGCGCCCGGACGGGCGGGCCTCCGCCGTCCCGCGCCGCCGCGGCCGGCCGCCGCTCGCGGACAGGGCGCGCCTGCTCGACGCCGCTGAGAGCGTGATTCGCCGCCACGGCGCGACCGTTTCGCTGGACCGCATCGCGGCGAAGGCGGGCGTGACGAAGCCAGTCCTCTTTGCGCACATCGGCGACCGGCGCGCGCTCGTGTACGCGCTCTCCGAGCGCCTGCTCACGCGCATGGAGGCTGCAGCGCAAGCCGCGGTCGCCGCGGCGGGCGGTGGCTCCGCCGTGCTCGAGCGCCTGATCCGCGCGCAGCTCGAGACGATCGCGGCGGACAGGCACCTCTACGCGTTCGTGAACGGCGCCGGCGCCGGCGACACCGACCTCGCCGGCACGCTCGAGTTCGCGAACCGCTCGGCGGCGCCGCTGATCGCCGGCATCGCGGACGCGCGCGTGCGGGCGGGGCTAGACCCCGCGCCCGCCGAAGCGTGGGGCCACGCGATCATCGGCGTGCTGCACATGACGGGGCTGTGGTGGCTGCAGAAGCCCGCGGCCGAGCGAGACGCCGCGCAGCTCGCGGCGCAGCTGACGGACTTGTTGTGGAACGGACTCGCGCCGCGTGGGCGCGCACAGGAGTGAAGATGAAGACGCTCGAAGGCAAGGTGGCAGTTGTTACGGGCGCGAGCCGCGGCATCGGGAAGGGCATCGCGATGGCGCTCGGCGACGCCGGCGCGACGGTCTACGTCACGGGGCGCACCGTGGCTGCGGGGCAGGCGAAGCTGCCGGGCACGATCGGCGAGACGGCGGAGCAAGTGACGAAGCGCGGCGGGCGCGGCATCGCGGTTGCGTGCGATCACGGCGACGACGCGCAGATCAAGCGCCTGTTCGAGCGCGTCGCCGACGAGACCCGCGGCCAGCTGGATGTGCTCGTCAACAACGTCTACAAGATCCCGGACCCGCCGGCGTGGGGCGGCGGCTTCTGGGAGCACCCCATCTCGATCTGGGACGACCAGGTCGGCATCGGGCTGCGCAGCCACTACGTCGCCTCGGTGTACGGCGCGCCGATGATGGTGCGCGCGAAGCGCGGGCTGATCTTGAACATCTCCTCGCCCGCGGGCGGCATGTACATCTTCAGCGCTTCCTACGGCGTCGGGAAAGCGGGGATGGACCGGCTCGCCAAAGACATGGCGCACGAGCTGAAGCCGCACGGGGTCGCGGCGGTGTCGCTCTGGCCGGGGGCGGTGAAGACGGAGTTCGTGATCGAGGCGGCGAAGACGGGGAACATGGACATCTCGAAAGCGGAGTCGCCGCTGTTCACCGGCCGCGCGGTAGTGGCGCTTGCGAGCGATCCGAAGGTGATGGAGAAGAGCGGGCGCGTGATGATCGTGGCGGATCTCGCGAAGGAGTACGGGTTCCGCGACGAGGCGTAGTTGTTATTGGCGGCGCTGGTTCGTGGCTTGGGTGCGCGGCTCTCGCTTCGCTCGAGCGCGCGTGCGCGGTGCTTGGTTGCTGGCGCTCTCGTTCGTGAAGCCGCCGCGCGGTCCGGCGGGGGCTCGCTCTGCTCGACCGCGTGGGCGCGTCTGGTGGTTGCCGTGCGGAGACCGAGGATTTTGGCGCCGAGATTCGAGCGTAAGCGCGCCCACGCCCGGGTACTCGCGCCGCGACCCCCGCCTCCCCGCGCGGCTCCTCGGCGGTGCGGCGTCATCACGCGCCGTGTGGGTGGCGTTGTGACGCGACTGCGCCATCGAGGCGCAGTCGCGTCACTTCCGAGGTGGGTTGCGCGTCGCGCGGTTGGGTCGTGTCTCGCGCTCGTGGCTCGGGTGCGCGGCTCGCGAGGTAGTCGGGCTTCGGCGCGGGTTCGCGCTCGGGCTTGTTAGGGGCTAGTGGCGGCCGCCGCGGCCGCCGCCTCCGCCGCCGGGGCGTCGGCGTCCGCGGCCGCCGCCTCCGCGGCGTCCGCCGCCGTCGCGCCGGCCTCCGCCGCCGTGGCCGCGTTCGAGGAATTCGGGCGCGCGAGGCGCTTCGGCTTGCTGTAAGTCGGCGCTCGCGGAGGCTTCGTCGTGGACGCCGGTGTCGGGGCGGTGCTCTTTGAGATAGAGCGCGGCGATGGCGGCGAGGTCTTTCAGGCCTTCTTCGTGGCTCGCCATCTTGCGGATGAGCGGGACGATGCGGTCGATCTTCCACTCGCGATCGCGCGGGGTCATGTGGCGCGACTCGTGCTCGATCTTGACTTCGAGGCGTTCGCGGATGCGGTCGAGCAGCATTTCTTCCGTCGGCAGCGGGCGCTCTTGGATGGCGATGCCCGTGACTTTCTGGATGTTGCGGAAGTTGCCGATGTCGAGGCCCGAGACGAGAGAGAGTGCGACGCCAGCTTTGCCTGCGCGGCCGGTGCGGCCCGTGCGGTGCACGTAGACCTCGGCGTTCTCGGGCGCGGCGTAGCCGATCACGTGCGACAGGTCGCTGATGTCGATGCCGCGCGCCGCCACGTCAGTCGCGACGAGGATGCGCAGCTCGCCCGCTTTGATGCGTGCCATCGCGCGCTCGCGCGCGGCTTGCGTCAAGTCGCCGCTGATCTGGTCGGCGTCGAAGCCGTGGCGCTGGAGGTACGACGTCACGAAGCGCACGTCGTCCTTCGTGTTGCAGAAGATGATCGCGCTCTCGGGATCTTCCATTTCGAGAACGCGGCGCAGGTTGGACTCTTTCTCCTGCGCGGTCGTCACGTAGTACGCATGCTCGATCTCGCTCGGCGAGGCGTGTCCCTCGACGAGCGAGAGGAACTTCGGCTCGTGGAGGAAGTTGCGCGAGAGCGACAGGACTTTCTCCGGCATCGTCGCGGAGAAGAGGCAGCTCTGGCGCTTGTTAGGGAGATAGCTCTTGATCTCCTTCATGTCGGGCCAGAAGCCGAGCGAGAGCAGCTCGTCGGCTTCGTCGAACACGACGACCCGCACTTCGCCGAGCTTCATGCGGCCGGCGCCGAGGTGATCGAGGATGCGTCCCGGCGTGCCGACGACGACGTGTGCGCCCTTCTCGAGGCCCTCGTTCTGCGGGCCGTACGCGACGCCGCCGTAGATCGGCAGGCAGCGCACGCCGAGGTGTTTGCCGAGCGCGGTGATCTCGCCGGTGATCTGGTTGGCGAGCTCACGCGTGGGAGCAAGTACGAGCGCCTGGGTCACGGGTAGCGCGGTGTCGATCGCGCTGATGATCGGGATGCCGAAGGCGCCGGTCTTCCCGCTGCCGGTGCGCGCCTGCACGATGATGTCGGAGCCTTCGCGCATGAGCGGGATGGCCTGCGCTTGCACGGGCATCGGCGCGGTCCAACCGAGGTCGGCGATGCCGAGGCGGAGGGGTTCGGGGAGGTCGGAGAAGAGCGTGTCGGTGGGTTCGGTGGTCAAAGTGCGCGGCATCGTACAGACATGAGGTGGTGATCGCTGCGGGGTGGAGTGCTCGTTCGTGGCTTGGGTGCGCGGCTCTCGCTTTGCTCGAGCGCGCTTGCGGGGCTGATTGGGTGTTGGCGCTCTCGTTCGGGGCGCCGCCGCGCGGTCCGGCGGGGGTCGCTTTGCTCGACCGCGTGGGCGCGTCTGGGTCAAGCCTTGCGCTGACCGAGGATTCTGGCGCGATGCATCCGAGCGTGAGCGCGCCCACGCCCGGGCACTCGCGCCGCGACCCCCGCCTCCCCGCGCGGCTCCTTGCCATGCGTCGTCGTCACGCGACGGGTGGGTGGGGAGGTGACGCGACTGCGCCGTCGAGGCGCAGTCGCGTCACTTCGGAGGTGCCGTGCTCTCGCGAGCTTGGGATGGTCTCTCGTTCGTGGCTCGGGTGCGCGGCTCGCGCTTTGCGCGAGCGCGCGTGCAGCGATCTGGGTGGCGCCGTTCCATCTCCGTAGGAGCGCGGAGTCGAGTGTTGTCGCGGCTAAGGTGTCGCGCCTATGTCGTCTGTTTCGCGGGCAGAGGTTCGGCGCATCGCGCGGCTGGCGCGGATTCGCGTTGGGGATGAGGAGGCGGATGCGCTGGGGCGCGATCTCGCGGCGACGCTCGAGTACGTGAAGCTGCTCGATGAGGTGGATGTTTCGGGGGTTGCGGAGACGTCGACCGTGATGCCGCTGGCGACACCGTTTCGTGTCGACGAGGTGGCGGCAGCGATGGAGCCGGAGAGCGTGGTGATGAATGCGCCGGCGCACGAGGGCTCGGCGTTTGCGGTGCCGAAGGTGCTCGGCGCGGAAGCGGAAGGCTGAGCGCGGTGGCGGAGGCGCTCGGCACGGTGGCGGAGCTGCGCGCGGCGCTCGATGCGGGTGCGCTGAGCGCGGTGGAGTTGGTGCGGCGCTCGGTCGCGCGCGGGCGGGCGCTCGATTCGGTGCTGAATGCGACGCGGTCGTGGCGTGCTCGCGCGGAGGAAGAGGCAGCGGCTTCGGATGCGCGGCGGGCGCGCGGCGAGAAGCTGTCGGCGCTCGACGGGATTCCCGTCGCGATCAAGGACTGCATCGTGCAGGCGGGCGAGCCTGCGACGGCGGCGTCGAAGATCCTCGCCGGGTACGTCTCGCCGTTCGATGCGACGGCGGTAGCGCGGCTGCGCGCGGCGGGCGCGGTGATCGTGGCGCGCACGAACATGGACGAGTTCGCGATGGGCTCATCGACGGCGCACAGTTGTTATGGACCGGCGCGCAATCCGTGGGACTTGGAGCGCTCGCCGGGCGGCTCGTCGGGCGGGTCGGCGGCGGTGGTGGCTGCGGGCATCGTGCCGCTCGCGCTGGGCAGCGATACGGGCGGCTCGGTGCGGCAGCCGTCTTCGCTGTGCGGCGTGACGGGGATGAAGCCGACGTACGGGCGCGTCTCGCGGCTCGGGCTGATCGCGTACGCGTCGTCGCTCGATCAGATCGGGCCGTTCGGGCGCACCGCGGCGGACTGCGCGGCGCTGCTCGACGTGATCGCGGGGCACGACGCGGCGGACTCGACCTCGCTACCCGAGGGCTCGCCGCGCGCCTCCGCTGCCCTGACAGGTGACGTCTCGGGCCTGCGCATCGGGGTTCCGCGTGATGCGCTCGCGCTGCCTGGCGTCTCGCCCGCGGTGATCGCGCGCGTGCTCGAAGCGACCGACCAGCTCGCCCGCGCGGGCGCGAAGCTCGTGGACGTGTCGCTGCCGCACACGCGCTACGGGATCGCGGCCTACTACCTCGTGGCGACGGCGGAGGCCTCGAGCAATCTCGCGCGCTTCGACGGCATGCGATACGGGCTGCGCGTTCCGGGCGACGGAGTGACCGCGACGATGGAGGCGACGCGCTCGCAGGGCTTCGGCGCCGAGGTGAAGCGGCGCGTGCTGCTCGGCACGTACGTGCTGAGCGCGGGTTATTACGACGCCTACTACAAGAAGGCGCAGCGCGTGCGCACGCTCCTGCGCCGCGATTTCGAGGAGGCATTTCGCGCCTGCGACGTGATCGCGACGCCGACGTCGCCCGAGGTGGCGTTCCGTTTCGACGCGAAGTCGGACCCCATCTCCGAGTACGTCGCCGACGTCTTCACCGTGCCGGCGAATCTCGCGGGCATTCCCGCGATCTCGGTGCCCTGCGGAACGGCGCAGCCGGAGGACGGCGGGCCGGAGCTGCCCGTCGGGCTTCAGCTGCTCGGGCGACCGCTCGAGGACGCGACCGTGCTGCGCGCGGCCGACGCGTATCAGCGTCTCACCGACCACCACACGCGGAGGCCGCCGCCGTGAGCTGGGAGGTCGTGATCGGGCTCGAGGTGCACTGTCAGCTGCGCACGCGCAGCAAGCTGTTCTCGGCGTCGCCCGTCGCGTTCGGCGAGGAGCCGAACCACAGCGTGACGCCGCTCGACCTCGCGCTGCCGGGCACGCTGCCCGTCATCAACGGCGCCGCGGTCGAGCTCGCGATCCGCGCAGCGCTCGCGACGCACTGCACGGTGCACGAGCGATCCATCTTTGCGCGCAAGAACTACTTCTATCCCGATCTGCCGAAGGGCTATCAGATCTCGCAGTACGAGGAGCCGCTCGCGACGGGCGGCTGGGTCGAGATCGAGAGCGCGAGCGGCGGCGCGCTGCGCGTGCGGCTCACGCGCATCCACATGGAAGAGGACGCGGGCAAGTCGATTCACGACGCGGCGCACGACGACACGCTGATCGACTTGAACCGCGCCGGCGTGCCGCTGATCGAGATCGTGTCGGAACCGGATCTGCGCAGCCCCGCCGATGCCGCGGAGTATCTGCGCAAGCTGCGCGAGATCGTGCGCGGCGTGGGCGCGTCGGACGCGGAGTTGGAGAAGGGGCAGTTCCGCTGCGACGCGAACGTTTCGATTCGCCGGCCGGGGGATTCGAAGCTCGGAACGCGCAGCGAGATCAAGAACCTCAACTCGTTCCGCTTCGTCGAGGCCGCGATCGAGCGCGAGGTGACGCGCCAGATCGAGATCCTCGAGGGCGGCGGCAAGATCGTGCAGGCGACCCTCGGCTACGACGCCGAGCGCGATCGCATCTTCACGATGCGCACCAAAGAGAACGCGGACGACTACCGCTACTTCCCCGACCCGGATCTGATTCCTCTCGTCGTCTCCGCTGCGCGCATCGCCGAGATTCGCGCCGCGTTGCCCGAGCTCGCCGATGCGCGCGAGCAGCGTTTCGCTTTGCAGTACGCGCTCGCGGCGAAGGACGCGGCGCTGCTCGCGGGCGACGCGCAGCTGTCGGCGTGGTTCGAGGCGGCGGCGCGCGCGCACGGCAGCGCCAAGTCCGTGGCGAACTGGGTGATTCGCGACGTGCTCGGCGCGCTGAAGGAGAGGGGCGCCGAGCTCGCCGCGGTGAAGCTCGCGCCCGAGGCGTTCGGCGCGCTCGTGAAGCTCGCGGACGACGGCAGAGTCACGGTGAAGAACGCGCGCGCCCTGCTCGCCGAGCTGTTGTGGGCGGGCGGCGACCCCGCGGCGCTGATCGCCGAGCGCGGCCTCGCGGCCGTTTCGGATACGGGAGCGCTCGAAGCCGAAGCGAACGCGGTGATCGAGGCGAACGAGAAGGCGGTCGCGTCGTTCCGCGCGGGCGATGCGAAGTCGCTGAACTTCCTGATGGGCCAGGTGATGAAGCGCACCCAGGGCAAGGCCGACCCCGCCGCAGTTCGGGAGATTCTCACGCGCAAGCTCGGAGGCTGAGGCGATGAAGCTCGCGGTCCGCGTGTTGTTAGGGCTCGGAGCGCTCTTCGCCGTCGCGCTGATCGCGCTCGCGATCGCGCTGCCGCGCATCGCGCGGCGACCCGAGGTGCGCGACGAGGTCGCGCGCGCCGCGCTCGAAGCCACGGGGCGCGAGCTGCGCTTCGGCGAGCTCGATGCCGGCGTGCTGCCCCCGCGCCTCATCGTCGCGAGCCCTGAGCTCGTCGCGCGCGAGGGCGACGCTCCGCTGCGCGCCGATCGTGTGGCGCTGCGCATCGCGCTCCTGCCGCTGCTCACCGGCAGTGTCGCGATCGACTCGCTCGTGCTCGAGGGCGCCGAGCTCTCGTTAGCGCGCACGCCGGCGGGCTTCGAGATTCCGGTCGTGCTCGCCGAGGGTGAGGCGGAGCCGACGACCGCGGAGTCGAGCCTCGATCTCGGCGTGCGCGAGGTGCGCATCGAGAGCTCGCGCGTCGCGCTGGTCGATCGCATCGCCGTGCCCACCACGACGTGGCAGCTCGAAGACGTGAACGCACGCGCCTCCGGCGAGCTTCTCGCGCAGCGCCTCACGTTCGATGCGAGCGCGAAGCTCGCGAGCGGCGGCGACCTCTCGGTGTCGGGGAAGCTGAGCGGCGACGGCGAGCTCGGTGTTCAGGTGAAGCTGTCGACGCTCTCGCTCGCCGCGGCGAAGGCGTACTTCCCGGAAGGCGCGAGCGCCTCGGGTGAGGGCGACTTCGAGGTGACGCTCGCGGGGCCGACCGACTCCCTCTCGGGGCCGATCGCGGTGGATCTCGATGCCGCGCAGCTCGCCTTCACCGACAATTTCCGCAAGCCCGCGGGCGACACGCTGCGCATCACGGGCACGCTGTCGCTCGCGGGCGACGCGATCGCACTGACGGATGGTGCCCTCGAGCTGCGCGACCTCGAGACGCCGCTCGAAGTCGAGATGGCGCAGAAGACGCGCGCGAAGCTCGGTGGCGGCTCGCTCGACCTCACCGGGTGGGACGCGATCCTGCCCGCGCTCGCGGGCCTCGGCCTCACCGGCAAGCTCGCCTTCGACGATCTCGCGATCGGCATGGACCCGCTCTCGGTGCGCGGGCGCATCTCGCTGAACGAAGTCGCGATGCCGCTCGGCGAAAGACAAGTCGCGACCGTCACGATGAAGCTCGAAGGCTCCGGCGACGCGATCGAGGGCGCGGGGCCCCTAATAATCGGTGGCCAGCAGATTCCGCTCGAGCTGGGCGTGACGCGCCTCTCGCGTGAGATGCACCTCGCACTCGGCGCGAAGGCCAAGGGCCTCGACAGCGGCGCGATGGCCGTCGCCTTCGGCGCGCCCAAGGGCTCGATCGACGGGCCGCTCGCGATCGACGCCGATCTGCGCGCGCCGCTCGGCGGCGAGAAGTCGCTCACCGAGGCGCTCTCGGGTCCGCTCTCGTTCTCGATCGCGCCCGGCCGCTTGCCCGGCGTTTCGCTGCTGCGCGATGCGATGGACGCGCTCAGCGCGATCTCGAGCGTGGCGTCGATCTTCGGCAAGGCAGGCCAGAACGAGACCTTGCAGAAGTTCTACGACGACGAGTTCGAGGAGCTCGGCGGGTCGTTTCAGCTCGGCGGCGGCAAGGCGAGCACGGACGACCTCGCGATTCTCTACCGCGACTACCGCGTCGACCTAACAGGCGACATCGCGCTCGCGGACACCGCACTCGACCTCGAGGGCACGCTCACGATCTACGAGTCGGTCGACCAAGCCATCGCGAGCACGCCCGGCGCCTCCGCACCCGCGCGCACCGTGAAGCGCGAGCTGCCGCTCGCCGAGGTGACGGGCACCGCGAGCGATCCCAGCGTTTCGATCTCGCCAAAGGGCGCCGTGAAGTTCGCGGCGGCGTATCTCGGCGGCGGCAAGCTGCGCGAGACGATCGACGAGAAGGTGCCCGGCGCAAGCGGCGTGATCGACGCGCTCGGCGGGCTCTTCGGGGGCAAGAAGAAGAAGGGCGAGGACGCGGAGTGAGCTGGCGGACGCTGCGTTGGGCGGACGACGGTGTCTACCTGCTCGATCAGCGTGCTCTCCCCGAGCGCGAGGTCGAGGTCGCGTGCCGCAGCGTGGAGGAAGTGGCGCGCGCGATCGAGGAGCTCGTCGTGCGCGGTGCGCCCGCGATCGGCTGCGCGGCGGCGCTCGGCGTTGCGCTCGCGGCGCGGCGCAGCGAAGCGCGCGACATCGCCGTCCTCGCGCGCGAAACGGCGCACGCGCGGGCACGCTTGTTACGGACGCGGCCCACGGCGGTGAATCTCGCGTGGGCCCTCGCGCGCATGGAGCGCTGCGAGGCCGAGGCAATGCGCGCGCCTGGCGCGAGCGCGGTGTCGCTGCGCGCCGCGCTGCTCGCCGAGGCGCACGCAGTCGTCGCCGAAGACGAGCGCATCTGCCGCGCGCTCGGCCGCGCCGGCGCGGAGCTCGTGCCCGATCCTGCGCGCGTGCTCACGCATTGCAACGCCGGCGCGCTCGCGACCGCGGGCTACGGCACCGCGCTCGGCGTCGTGCGCGCCGCGGTCGCGCAGGGCAAGCGCGTCTCGGTGCTCGCGGACGAGACGCGCCCATTCCTGCAGGGCGCGCGCCTGACGGCTTGGGAGCTGCACCGCGACGGCATCCCCGTCACGGTGATCGCGGACTCGATGGCCGCGCACCTCATGCGCCTGCGCGAGGTCGACCTCGTGATCGTGGGCGCGGACCGCATCGCGGCGAATGGCGACGTCGCGAACAAGATCGGCACGTACGGCGTCGCGCTCGCCGCGCGCGCGCACGGCATCCCGTTCTACGTCGCGGCGCCGCTCTCGACGCTCGATCCGCACACGCCGAGCGGCGCAGCGATCCCCATCGAGGAGCGCGGGCGCGAGGAGATGGCGCGCGTCGCCGGGCGCACGCTGATTCCCGACGGCGTGCCCGTGCGGCACCCCGCGTTCGACGTGACGCCCGCCGAGCTGGTCACCGCAATCGTCACCGAGGCAGGCGTCGCGCGCGCTCCCTACGACGCGAGCCTCGCCGAGCTGTTGCGGGCCTCTCGCGCCTGAGTTGCGCGCGCGTGGTGTGACCGCGTTCACGCGGCTCGCACGCAGAATTCCGATGCAACGGGGTGAGAGGGACGCCCCATGGCTTCGACCGCCACCATCCTTTGCGCGGACGACGACCGCGGCTTCTGTCAGATCCTGTCGCGCGCCTTCACACACGCGGGTTATCAGGTCGAGACGGCGCACGACGGCTACGACGCGCTCGAGCGCGCGATGAAGCTGAAGCCCGCGCTGCTCACGCTCGACGTGATGCTGCCGCGCATGGATGGCTTCCGCGTGCTCGAGATGATTCGCAGCGAGAAGTCGCTCGCGAAGACGCCCGTGATGTTCGTCTCGGGCTGCACGTTCACGCCCGACTACGAGGCGCGCGCGAAGGCGCTCGCGGCGACCGCGGTGCTGAAGAAGCCCGTGCCGCTCGATCAGCTGCTCGCTGCGGTCGAGAGCGCGATGGCGATGTCGCCCGCGAAGCCGCGCGGCGCGCTCACGCTCGACGGCTCGCTCGAGCAGCTGCCGTTTGCCGAGCTGCTGCATCACCTGCATGGCCTGCGCGCGACCGGCGTACTGGATCTGAAGCACGGCAAGAAGAAGAAGCAATTGCAGCTGAAGGACGGCGTGCCCGAGGCGGTGCGCTCGAACCTCATGCAGGAGACGCTCGGCGCGCTGCTCGTCGCGAGCGGCACGATCACCGAGGACGTGCTTCACGCTTGCGTGTCGCGCATGAAGACGAGCGGCGGCCTGATCGGGCAGATCCTGCTCGCGAGCCAGATGCTCGACGAGGAGAACCTGACGCGCGCGCTACGACGTCAGGCGGACGAAAAATTCTTCGAGCTGTTCGGCTGGCGCGCGGGCAGCTTCGTGTTCCACCAGCGCGCGCGGCTCAAGGGCGCAAACGCCCTCTACCTGAACCGGAGCCCCGCGGACTTGTTGCTGCACGGCGTGCTCGAGCGGATGCCGCGCGACGTGATCGAAGCGCGCCTCGCGCACCGCAACCAAGCGGTGCCCGTGCCGGGCGGCAGCCGCTTCTACCAGTTCCAGAGCGCGCAGCTCGACGCGCAAGGGCGCGCTCTGCTCGGTCAGGTCGACGGCGTGAAGACCGTCGCGCAGATCGAGGCGAGCAGTGAGCGCGCGCGGCGCCTGCTGTATGCGCTGATCGCGCTCGAGATCGTCGAGCTCGCCGAGGCGCCTGCCGGTTCGCCTCCCGCGAAACAGCCGAAGGCTGCGCCCGCGAATGCGGCGCTGCGCGAGGTGCGCCGAACCTCGGCGCCCGATCCGCGCGCGGATCGCACGACCGAGCAAGCTCTGCGCACCGAGTTGTCAGGGCTCGCGGAGCGCCTGCGCAGCGGCGACCCGTGGCGTGTGCTCGGTGTCGGCCAAGAGGCGGGCGACGAGCACATCCGCGCCGTCTACGCCGAGCTCGCGAAGCGCGTACACCCCGATCGCTGCGTGGGCGCGAGCGACGCAACGCGTCGGCTCGCCGAGGAACTGTTCGGCTTCGTGACGAAGGCCTTCGACGCGATCCGCGACGACGCCGCTCGCGTCGACTGGCGCCGCCAGCAGCGGCAGGAGCAGGAGGACGCCGTCGCGCGCGAGGAGAGTGAGCGCGCGGTCTACGCCGAGAGCGAGTTCACGCGCGGCGAAGGGTTGTTACGGGCGAAGCGTCCGAGCGAGGCGCTGCAGGCGTTCCGCAACGCGGTCGAGTCGTACCCCGACGAGTGCGACTACCACGTCTACCTCGGCTGGGCGCACTACATGACGGCGCCCGAAGCCGAGGGCCGCGTCGACCAAGCCATCGCGATGGTGATGCGCGGGCGCAAAATCGCACCCGACCGCCGCACGCCCTACCTCTTCCTCGCGCGCCTCAGCCAGGCCGCCGGCCGGATCGATCACGCGGAGAAGATGTACGCGCGCGCGATTCAGATCGATCCGGGCTGCGTCGAGGCGATGCGAGAGCTGCGGCTCGTTCGCATGCGGCAGGACAAGAGCAAGGGCATCGTTGGGAAGATCCTCAGGCGCTGAGGCTCGCGTCTTTCCTTGTTTACTTCGCAAGCGCCTCCGAAGACTCCGGCGCTTGCTGCGCGCTTCGCTTGCGGCCTCGGCCGACCCGCTCTGGCGGAGCGTTCGTCATCGGAGTTCTTCTGACCCGGGTGCCGGTGCGTCAGCTACCGAGGCGTTCTGTCGGGCAGGGGCGTTCGCGGCCTGGGCGCACTCGCGCTGGTGCGGGGGTCGCGTCACCTTTCGCGCTTCCTTTGAGCGAGGTGCGCGATGGCGAGTGTGCGGGTGAGTGGCGAGAAGATCTGGCTCGATGGGCGGATGGTGAATTGGGACGACGCGAAGGTGCACGTGCTCACGCACACGCTGCACTACGGCCTCGGCGTCTTCGAAGGCATTCGTTGTTACCGCACCGATGACGGGCGCTCCGCGGTGTTCCGCTTGCCCGAGCACGTGCGGCGCCTCTACGAATCCGCGCACATCAACATGCTCGAGATTCCGTTCACGCGTGAGGCGGTGACGGGCGCGATCTGCGAGACGCTGCGCGCGAACAAGTTGGCCGAGGGCTACATCCGGCCGCTCGTGTTCGTCGGCGACGGCGTGATGGGCATCAATCCGGCCGACAACCAGATTCGCGTCGCCGTGATCACGTGGGCGTGGGGCAAGTATCTCGGCGAGGAAGGCATGGAGCGCGGCATCAAGGCGCGCATCTCGTCGTTCCAGCGCCACTACGTGAACGCGAAGATGACCAAGGGCAAGACGTGCGGGGACTACGTGAACTCGATCCTCGCCAAGCGCGAGGCGCTGCTCGACGGCTACGACGAGGCGATCCTGCTCGACACGAGCGGCTTCTTGTCCGAGGCGACGGGGGAGAACGTCTTCATCGTGCGCGACGGCGTGCTGAAGACGCCGCCCGTGGAGACGGTGCTCGACGGCATCACGCGCGCCTCGATCCTCCAGCTCGCGCGCGAGAAGGGCATTCCGGCGCAGGAGGCGATGATCACGCGCGACGAGCTCTACATCGCGGACGAGGTCTTCATGACCGGCACCGCGGCGGAGCTGACGCCGGTGCGCGAGATCGATCACCGCGCGATCGGCGCGGGCAAGCGCGGGCCGATCACGAAGGTGCTGCAGGACGCGTTCTTCGATGTCGTTACGGGGCGCGATCGAAAACACGAGAGCTGGCTGACCTACGTCTGAGCCGAGCGTGCGCGACTGCATCTTCTGCAAGATCGTCGCGGGCCTCGCGCCCGCGGCGCGCGTGCACGAGGACGAGCTCACCGTCTCGTTCATGGACTTGTTCCCGGCGAGCCGCGGGCATCTGCTCGTCGTCCCGAAGCGTCACTTCAGCGACATCCTCGGCGCAGACGAAGCCTCGCTCGTGCGCGTGGCCGCGAACAGCCGACGCATCGCGCTCGCGTTGAAGCGCGCCCTCGCGCCCGACGGCATCGGCGTGCATCAGCTGAACGGCGCTGCCGCGGGCCAGACCGTGTTCCACTACCACATGCACCTCATCCCTCGGCGCATGGGCGACCCGCTCGGCCTCCACGGCCGGCGGCAGGCGAGCGAGCTGGAGCTCGCGGAGGTGGCGGCGCTGATCTCCGAGGCGCTCCTCGGGATTCCCTAACAAACCGTGCGCGCCCACCCTGCGACGCGTTTCGCTGCATTGCCCACGCCGTCTTCGCGCCGCATGCGCACGGCGCGTTACCGCACCTCGATCCTGCGGAACGCAGCGGCCAGAACGCCGAGGCTCGCGGCCGCCCACACGAGACCGCGCGCGAACACGGCGGCGAAGTCACTCGGCAGCTGCGCGCTCGGGCCCCACGGCGCGAGGGCGCGCAGCATCGCGCTCGCGATCGGCGGACCGAATTGGTCGAGCGTGCGCAGGAAGCCGCCGCTGCTCGCGGGATCTGAGGAGGGAAAGAACGCGGTCGCTGCGGCGATCGTCGTGAAGAACACGAGCCCGAACACGAGCAGCCAGATCGCGATGCGCGGCAGCGTGAGTGAAGCGGCCATCGCGAGCGCCGCGACCGTCACGCACGCGACCGCGCACGCGGCGCCTGCGAGTAGCGCTGGCGTCAGCGCGACGCCGCTGCGCGTGACGAGCCAGAAGCTCGTCATGCCCATGAGCACGATGCCCGCCGCGAACGCGACGGTCAGCGCGCCGGCGAGGCGCGCGAAGGCGAACTCGTGGCGGCGCACGGGGCGAGCGAGCGCTGCCGTCGCGTGGCCATCCTCGATCGCTTGCGCAAGGTGATCGGACGCGAGCAGGCCCGCGAGCGTCACGACCCAAAGGCCGACGATCGTGAGCAGCGCGATGCCGAGCAGAGGCTGCACGTTCGCGGCGTCCTGCGGGACGCCCTGAGTCGTTACGGCCGGCGCGCAGCCCGCGCAGTTGTCGAGCACCATCAGCGACAGGATCGACGCCGCCGCAATCGCGAACACGAGCTTGCGCCGCAGCGCGTCGAGCAGCGCCTCGCGCCAGAGCAGGAGGAACGCGCTCATCCTCGCACCAGCCGCACGAAGGCGTCTTCGAGGCTCTCGCCCTCGCGCACGATCTCGGCGATCGGGCCGCCCGCGGCGAGCTTGCCGCCGTGCAGGATCGCCACGCGATCGCAGGTGCGCTCGATCTCGGAGAGCACGTGCGAGCAGAGCAGCACCGCGGCGCCGTCGTCGCGCGCGCGCTGGATCCACGTGCGCGCGTCGCGGATGCCGAGCGGATCGAGGCCGCTGGTGGGCTCGTCGAGCAGAAGCAGCGCGGGCTTGCCGATCAGTGCCATCGCGAAGCCGACGCGTTGGCGTAGTCCCTTCGAGAGCGCGCCAATGCGGTCGCTCGCGCGGTCGCCGACGCCGACGTAGTCGAGCATCTCCGCGACCGCCGAATCTCGCCCCGCGCCTGACAAGCCGGCGAGCCCCGCCGAGAGCGTGACGGCACCGCGTACGCTCGCGCGCTCGGGCAGTGAGACGCGCTCGGGCAGGAAGCCGACGCCGCGCCGCGCTTGCGGGTCGCGCGGATCGTGACCGCGCAGCGTGACGACGCCTCGCGTCGGGGCCGCGAATCCGAGCAGGAGGCGCAGCGCCGTGGTCTTGCCCGCGCCGTTCGGACCTAACAATCCCAGCGCGGCGCCTTCCTCGAGCGCGAAGCTCACGCCGTCCAGCGCAGTGCGTGCGCCGTAGCGCTTCGTCACGTCCACGAGCTCGAGGGCGGTCACGCGCGCACGGTAGGCGGCGGCTCGCGCGCATCAAGCGCGGACTACGCTGCGCGCATGCCCCGCGCGCACATCGAGCTCGCCGACGCGAAGAGCATCCTCACGCGCACCTCGGGCTACCTCGCGGGCTTTACGCACACGCTGCAGCCCTACGCGGGCTGCCAGTTCTCGTGCGAGTACTGCTACGTGCGCGAGCTGGCGGTGCAGCGCACGAACCGCTTCGGCCTCGCGTGGTCGCGCTGGCTCGTCGCGAAGCGCAACGCGCCGGCGCTGCTCGCGCGCGCGAAGCTCGACCGTGCCCGCATCTTCATGTCGTCCGCGACCGACCCGTACACGCCGATCGAGCGCAAGCTAGGCCTCACGCGAGCGTGTCTCGAAGTGCTCGCCGCGCGTCCCCCCGCGGCGCTGATCGTGCAGACGCGCAGCCCCCTCGTCGTGCGCGACGCCGCGCTGCTCGCGCGCATCCCGCGCTGTGCGGTGAGCTTAACCGTGACGACCTGCGACGAGCAGGTGCGCCGCCTGCTCGAGCCCGACTCGCCGCGGTTCGCGCGCCGCGTCGCGACGCTGCGCGCGCTGCACGAAGCCGGCGTGCGCGTGCAGGCCGCGCTCTCGCCGCTGCTCCCGGGCGACACACGCGCCCTCGCGCGCGCGATCGCGCCGTACGTGCAGCGCGTCGTGCTCGACGACTTCTTCCGCGGCGACGGCGCCGGCGGCCGCCGCAGCGTGCGCGCGCTGCGCAGGCTCGAAGCTGCGGGCTACGCGAAGTGGGCGCAGCCCGGGTATGCGAGCGAGGCGGAGGAGTTGTTACGAAGAGAGCTGGGGAGAGAGCGGGTGGTGGTGTCGAAGGAGGGGTTTGCGGAGCTGGGCTGGCTCGGCGCTTAGCGTTGGACGCGGCGCGAGATGACGGTTCTCATTGCGATGACAAGAGCCGCAGCAAGCTCTCGTGGCCGCCGGTGGCGAAGATCTCGACCGCACGGCGTGCTTCCGCGAGCGAGAGCTCGCGAGTCGGAGCGGATATCCGGCCTCGGCTGGACAAGAGACCGAACAGTCGCCGGACCTCGCCTCGGTATGAGTAGTCGTTCACGAAGAACATGTCGTCGGGCTCGCCGCAGCCCGACACCCAAAACAGCCGGTCCTCTTCGATGTCCAGGACCGAGAACGTGGGCGAGACCTTCTGCAAGCGGTTCGCGGCGACGATCTGGCCCGCCCAATCGAAGGCATCGAACGCCTCGAGGATCTCGCGCGCGCTCGCGACGCCGCGATCATCGACCTGACGAGGGTCGAACTCGGCGAACTGAAGGTTGTAGGAGTAGGTCGGCACTCAGCGGACGATGCGACCACGCCGACCTGGCAGCAACGTGCGCGCGGCTCGCCGTCGCCGCAGCGCAACCGGGGGCGCGGCAGCGTGATGCTGCGCGCCCTCCGGTGCGCTTTCCCGACTCCGCGTGCGACTCGCACCAGCGCGACTGTGCGCCGCGCGGCCAGCGGTCTCGCGCGCGAGCCGGAGAAGAGAGAGGCGCGGCGACTGATTCGCGTCGCCGCGCCGAGAGCTCAGTGCGATCCGATCGGATCCTGGAACACGTAGCGGTACGGCTTCTTGATCAGCATCTCGGTGGGCTTGCCGATCTCGGACGGCTGAATCGCGGCGGTCATGCCGGCGGCCGGCAGCCACAGCACCGCGCCGACGCCCATCGCGACGAGTCCGAGCGGGCGCATCACGAGCACGTCGAACATCGGGCCCGTGTGGGAAGCTTCGGATTCACCGAACTGCTTGCCGGCGAGCGCGGGGCTCGCGAAGAGAGCCGCGGCAACCGTCACCGCAGCGAGCTTGGAAGCGAGTCGCATGATGTGTCCCTCCGTGGGATGCGAATGAGGACTCATCGGCGCGCTTTCGCCCTCGCTGAAGCCCCGCGCGCGGTTTGCCGATGGCGCCCCTTCACGAACCGGCAACTGCGCGGCAGTTTCTCGCGAATCCCGTGACGCACGCCCCAAAAGAGACCTCGATGTCCGCTGCTTCGCCTCCCCGCCGACCGCGCTCGCTGCTCGCTTTCGCCGTGTTTCTCACGGCGCTGGCGCTGGTTGCCTCCGCGCACTGGTACTGGCTGAAGGGGTTCGTGCTCGATCCTGCAGTGCCCGGGCCGTGGCGCACGCTCGCGGTCGCGCTCGTGCCGGTCGCGTTCGTGGGCATGTTCATCGCGCTCGCACTCGAGCGCGCGCTCCGGCCCCCGCTGCTGCGAATCGTGTCGTGGCCCTTCGCGCTCTGGATGGGCGTGTTCTGGCTCGGCTTCGTCTCGCTGCTCTTCACCGACGCCGCGTTCGTGCTGATGGGCGCGGCGAGCAGCGCGAGCGCGCTCGATCTCTCGCGCGGCCGGGCGCTCGCCGCGGGAGCGCTGACGCTGCTCACCGCGCTCGTCGCGCTGCGCAGTGGCCTGCGCGTGCCGCGCGTGAAGCGCAGCGAGATCGCGCTCGCGAATTGGCCGCGCCAGCTCGACGGCTTCCGCATCGTGCAGATCAGCGACATCCACATCGGTCCGCTGCTCGGGCGGCGCTTCGCGGAGCAACTCGTTGCGCGCGTGAACGCGCTCGCGCCCGACCTCGTGGTCGTTACGGGAGATCTCGTGGACGGCGCCGTCGACAAGATCGGCGACGACATCGCGCCCTTCGGCGAGCTGCGCGCCGAGCACGGCGTGTGGTTCGTGCCAGGCAATCACGACTTCTACTCGGGCGTCGACGGCTGGGAGAAACGCCTGCGCGAGCTGGGCATTCGCGTGCTGCGCAACGAGCGCGTGCCGGTCGGCGGCGATGCGGGCTTCGATCTCGCGGGGGTAGACGATCACCGCGGCGACTGGTCGAAGGGCACGACGGAAGACGTCGACGCCGCCGTCGCCGGCCGCGATCCGCAGCGCGCGCTGATCCTGCTCGCGCACGATCCGCAGACGTTCCCGAAGGCGGCCGAGCGCGGCGTCGATCTCCAGATTTCCGGCCACACCCACGGCGGACAGCTGTGGCCCTTCAGCGCACTGGTGCGCCTAATCACTCCCTACGTCGCAGGCCTCTACTCGCGCGGCCCGAGCCAGATCTACGTGAGCCGCGGCTCCGGCTTCTGGGGCCCGCCGATGCGCCTCTTCGCGCCTAGCGAGGTGGGGGAGTTGGTGATTCGGTCGCAACGGACGGATTTGCCGAAGTTTGTTTGACGTTCTTTGGCGGCGTGGCTGCCTTTCGAGCGTGATAGAAGCCGAGGATGGCTTGGACGAATGCGCCACTCGAGCTGTTTCACGGGACGGACGCAGCTTCTGCCCACTCGATCCTCGGCAGTGGAGTGAGCCTTTCCTACTGCAGCCCGCTCACGGACTTCGGCGCCGGCTTCTACACAACGACGAATCTGACGCAGGCACGCGACTGGGCGATTGCGCGAGCAACGCGTGCAGGACGTGCGCCTGCGGTCGTCGGATTCGCGGTCGACCGCACCTGGCTTTCACGCCTCGAGGGGCTGACCTTCGTCCAGTCCGGGCACGCGACGGGCTATCAAGACTTCGTCCGGTACTGCCGCGCGGGCCACGCTCCGCACAGGCCCGGTGGAGTTGACTACGAAGTCGTTTCCGGGCGTGTCGCAATCTGGCCCAGGCGCACAGCGACTCTGCTCACGTTCCGCCGATACGACCAGTTCAGCTTCCACACCAGTAAAGTGATCTTGGCCCTCAACGCGCTGTGGATCACGCCGCACGGGAGGATCGTGCCATGAAGGGGATCGAGGTCGATTTCTGGGAGGAAGTCTGGAAGGCGATGGAGCGACTCGCCCGAGTTGACCTGATCTGGGTTTCTCGGCCCAGCTGATTCCTGGGAGAATGGCTCCCGACGAAAGGAAGCCCCCCGTGAAGAAGAGCCGGTTTTCGGAAGAGCAGATGGTGAAGATCCTGCGCGAGGCGGATC
>Ga0194121_10000232_pt1 | contig 97813 bp, 125 predicted proteins | sample TA2MahCa50mmetaG_FD_148609 | JGI IMG/M metagenome (GOLD analysis project Ga0194121, IMG submission 148609) | Freshwater microbial communities from Lake Tanganyika, Tanzania - TA2015020 Mahale Deep Cast 50m | ecosystem: Environmental > Aquatic > Freshwater > Lake | place: Tanzania: Lake... | reverse complement strand
AAAATGGCGTGGTCACGTCCATAAAGGAACGCAACGCCTTTTTTCTGTTCGTCGTAAAGATCGAATTTGCTTTCTGGCAGTCTTTCCTCGATTTTGCCGTGGAAGTCTGCATCGTCATCGTGTTGGCCTTCCCAATCGGTCTTTTTGAGGTCACCCTTTTCCAATTTTGATTGGACAATAGCTCTTAATTTATCGACGTTATATCCGAACTTCTTTAACAAACGTCCAAATGCTACGTATTGTTTGTAGTTGCCACCGACCAAATAGGCATATTCATCTCTTAGCCACTCATATTGTGGAAAAGTGTACTGGATACTTTCTTTTAAGAACTCTTTCTTGCCAGTATTCAAAGCACGATAATTTACTTTGACTTTCATTTTATCTTCTGGCTGATCTTCAAAAGAAACTAAATCTGAGTTATTCCCCGCAGTTTGTTGTGGCTGCTCTTTTGCTGGACCTTCTCCAAAGTGTTTTTTCTCGAACTCATCGAGTGGAGTTACATCCATGCCGGTTTTGGCAATTTCTTTTTTAACCGTGTCAAACATCGAACGATCTGCGATGTTGATTAAGAATCGAGACGGCCCGGAAGCGTAAGCAATGCCTCTAGGAGACAAGCCCGCTCGTTTTAGAGCCTCGAAAGTCGCACGGCTTCTATCGAATGGCACGGCGAAGCGAATTGCCAACTTCTTCCCATATTGGCCTTCTTCAATGCCAATGATTTCTATTTCCTGTGGTTTATCTTCTCTTGGTGGTTGCTGACCAGTTGGTGGTGTAGCACCACTTGTTGGTGGAGCTTGTTGATCTGGTTGCCCACCTGATTCATAGGTAACTTCCAGTCCTTTGGATTTAAGGAAATCAACAACTTTAGATAATATGTTGCGATGAACTCGATAGGTATGCAAACTGCTTCTGTCTGCTGAGAACTTTTTGAATCTTGGATACTTGTAATTGCCGTAATTATCTTGTTCTTTTTCTGCCCCTTCTTCTTGGAAAGCGGCATCAACAATTCTGTTGATCTGAATTGTCATTGAGCGATCTATGCCGTGTGGAATATAAACTTTGGTTTTTCCATATTCGGCTGGTTGACGGTCGAATACTACTACTTTGTCTTGATCGTGACCCGATTGGGCAATTTTTGCAAAATCTTGGCGTACAAGTCCACTTATTTCTTCATAGTTTGTTATTTGTGTATTTCTGTAGTGAGAAAGAATGCTCAACATTGTGGTGGCGACTTGAACTGGGACAGATTCGCTGGTTAAATGACCAGACATGGACAATCTTTGATAGGCTTCCCAATCTTGTTTGTTAAATCCGTAATCGTTATATTCTCTCGGTGCCCCTCTTGCTGCCATGTCGTTAAACATTCGCTGAAGAGCTTGAATGCCCGGACCAGATACTTCAGTCTTGGTAGCTTCAAATAGCTTTAATATTTTCCATGTTTGAAAATTAATCATTTTGATCTTTAGCTCTTGATATTAACTGTCTAATACTTTTGATATTCTCTTTTTCAATCAAATCACCATTATTTAGCCACTCTACGGAATATCCATCGTCGGGGAGCTTTTTTGCCCAAATAACCATTTTTTGGTTATATCTTTCGCCCAACTTTATCATGTCCAATTTCGATATATTAGGTATTAAGAATGACTTCTCTTTTTTATCCTCAAATTTGCCAATAAATGGCCACGGATCATAACCTTGTACTCTCAGATCGGCAAAAAGTTTCTTTCCACGTTCTTCATTCGTGTCGTCTTCTGTGGATGAATCAATGGAAGTGTGGGCTGTAATAATGCCCGCTGTCTCGCCTTCAAAGCGGAATTCTTCAGTCAACCATTCCCAAAAACTTTTCATGAATCTATTTAGGCTGGACAACATCAAAGAATGAGCGATATTTTACTTCAAGAAATGCTTTCTGATGAGCTTTACCACCTGTAGAGCGTCTGGCACGGCACCGTGAGTAACTTCTTCTTTAATTCCAGCCCTTCCTAAGCATAATTCCATGTTGGGCATTTCGGTATCAACTTTGGGATCAAAGTAAAGAATAGCGGGATCAATATAGCGGTGTCGGAAATGAACTCCCGCCCAAGCCTTGCCAGCCGGAATCTTCTCTTTTAAGAAAGGCCAATCAAAGCTGCCGAAGTTCTTTCCAGCTACGGTAACATCATATCTTTGCTTTTTCTCGTCAAAAGGCAAGCCATTTCGAGACAAAAAATTGGAAAAACTGTACATTAAGTCGGTTATTTCCATAATATTGCCTTCATTTTTCAATAAAGCGTCCCAAATTCTTTTGTGAAGAGACATGCAATATGGGGTTGCTGTATAATTGCCATTTTCTTTACCGAAAATGGCTTGATAAGTTGGCAATTTATCAATAGGCAGGGGATTTGACAGATTGTCAATAACGGCCCCAAACTCAACAATATCATGGACTTTGGGATCAAGGCCGGTAGTTTCAATGTCGATGGAGACGTAAATCATTTTTCTAGCACCTTAGAAGAATAGTCCAAGCGATTACGTTTGCCTTCATATAGAGAGTTGAAGTCGCTAAGCAATTCTATCTCAATATCTTCGGCGGTAATGTCATAATCAACAAAAACACTTTTATCTTCCGGGTCATAAACCCGGAAAAAGTGTTTTTTTGTGAACGGGCTATAAAGCAAAAAGCCTTTTACGCCCTTGGCTGGTTTCTCAGTGGTCGTGTTTATAATTTGGGTCATGGCAATGATGATGCTGATGCTCATCGGGATCGAATTCCATTACCTCTACGTCTACTTCGATCTTATAGACGAAGGTTTCCTCAGAATCAGGAGTTGTATTCACACACTGAATACCAAACTCGTTGAGGATTTCAGCAAATTGTTCGGCAACAATACCCGGATCATCTTTACGGTTGACCCGAATTTCTTTGGTAATTCTTTCGCTCATTTTTTTCTTCCATACTGCCGAAGGCGGGACTCGAACCCGCACGCTCTGTTCAGAGCAACGGATTTTAAATCATGAAGCTGTCTGGCTTCTGTCCGTTATGTCTGCCGATTTCATCACTTCGGCTCGCTCGTAATAATTGATTATCTCAAGTATCCGGTCATGTTTCAAGTGGTGTTTCAAATGACAATCATTCAGCAAAATTTGTTCGGAATGCGGTTTTGTCATGAATACTGGCATAGATACCTATAATAATAGAAAGTTTTGGTGAAAGGGTAAATAAAGTATGAAGAAATTTAAAGATCATCTTAGAATGCTCAGAGAAGATGCAGCCCCACCTGCTCCTCCCGGTGGTGCGGTCCCTCCACCGCCTCCCGGTGGTGGAATGGGTGGACCGCCGCCCGGAATGCCTCCTGCCGGGGGCGGAATGGGTGCGCCGCCGCCGATGATGGGTGGAGGAATAGGTGCGCCGCCGATGGGTGGACCCGGTGCCGCTGGTGGCGGGCAAGCTCCACAAAAATTGAAGGCATATAATGTGTGGGACGCTTTGGAGAAGGTTCTCGGCGGCGAAGATAAAGAAAAATAATCTTGAACGAGCGGTCTTTTTTGTTACATTATTCTCATGAGTACCACTCTTGCGAATATCAAGCGTGACAAAGAGTACGACGTTATTGGTCGTCCCTCGAAATGGGGCAATCCATTCAGTAATTTGCCAAATAAGTATGGCAAGTAACCTTATATTTTAAGATGGAACCCAACTAATGAGTAAAGTTATTTTGTGGTCCGACTTACACGTTCACCCCCATAAGAAGAATTATCAACGTGTCGAACATTGTTTGGCTGTTGTTGATTGGATTTTCGATACCGCCAAAAAATACGAAGTTTCTGAGATACTTTTTGGCGGCGATCTTTTCCATGACCGCAAGGCGATTGATGTGCCTACTTATCAGGCCACATTTCAGAAATTCTATGATCGTTTGATTCTTGACCCGTGGATTAAACTATATTTGCTTTTAGGGAACCATGATATATGGCTTAACGAAAAATCTACGATTTCCAGCGTATTCCCTTTTTCGGTTTTGCCCGGTGTGACGGTTATTTCTGATCCTCAAAGATTGCAAATTGCTGGTGCGAGTTGGGACTTTATTCCATTTACTCATAATCCCGTTGAAACTTTGGCAGAATTAGCCAAGTTACCGGGGAAACCACAATATGCTCTCGGACATATTGCCGTGAATAATGCGGTTTTGCACGGTCGGACGTTTTCTGAAAATATCACTATTGAACATGATGGCGATATGGCGAAGGTGGATGCCGCCATTTTTGCTAAGTACAAACGTACTTTCTTGGGGCATTATCACGTCGCACAGGTCTTGGAACACGGGGTCGAATACATTGGTTCACCTTTGGAGTTGAACTTTGGTGAAGCAGGCGATGAAAAACACATTATTCTATTTAATTGTGACTCTAATAGATGTGACTACATTGAAAACGATTTCAGCCCTAAGCATCGTAAAGAACAAGTAACCAATGTAGATGACTTTTTGAAGAATAAAGAGGACTTAAAGAATGGCTTCATAAAGATCGTTTATGACCCGACCACGGTGGACACCGTGGATGCTTTGAGGCTTCGCAAAGAAGTTGAATCTATGGGTGAATGTCTGAGTTTCGAGTTGGTGCCCAAGAAGATCGAGGTAGATAAGCATCAAATTGACGATGCTAGTGCCATTTTGAACCAAGGTGAAATGGCTCTATCACGATATATTGACCAAGTGGGCGATAAGGGTCTGGATCGTGATAAGCTACTTAAAATAGGACAATTGATCTGCAATGAATAAGGTATTTACTTGTTTTGATAATGCATATTTCAATGGATTTGGCATATCTTGGATAGCATCGCTAAGAACTCTTGGCGGCTATAAGGGTTCAATTTATGCCATTTCCTTTGAGAATTTCGCTCAACCTTTTGTTGACAAATTGGCGAACGAAAAAGTTTTTCTTTTGAACGCACATGATAAACCCAAGAATCAAAAAACCGTTGTTGACCTTATTCAAAAAGAAGTTGATTGCGACTTTGCTTATTGGGACATAGATGGATATTTTGTCAACTCAGTAGAGAGTCTGCCTATCAAAGATAAACTTTTATTTGTCAAAGAAACAAGTGGGTTTTTTGCTGGCAATCAGAAATCTTTGTCTGTTTCCTCTGAATATGATAGACTTTGTGATTTTTGTGGTTTCAAAAGAAATTTCGATGTTCATAAATACTTTCCTAACTTAGTAGACTTCGTAGGATGCGAATGGAATTACCATCGGGTAAACCGTCCCATTCCGAAGGGTACTAAGTTTGTTCATTTTATGGGCGAAATGAAGAATCTCGTTAGAGAAAATCTTTCTTTCGAGGCCAAATATCCAGAAATACACAAAGAATGGGCTGCGAAATTTCATATCTCGACGGCCATGAAATTATTCAGGAAAAGAAATGAGTGATTTGTTTCTTACATGGGCAAGCAATTGTACCGATCAGAATATATCTGATTACTTAGTCTATTTTAAATCTTTGAGGAATAAATCGCACACTTCGGAAGTTGTTTGTTTAACAAACAATCTTGCTCCCGAACACGAGCGTGAAATAAGTGCCACGGGCTGTCGAGTTAGAAGACTGAACTTGCCGTGCGAAAATGTTTTGCGGGACAGATGGCTTCATTATTGGAAGTATCTGTGTTCTACCACGATTGAATACGATTGTATTTTAATTTCCGATTCAAGGGACGTTTTGGTTCAGGGCGATCCCTTCTTGTTTTTAAGGCACGCTTGGAAGTCGAAACTCATCATGACTTCCGAAGGATTTCATCATTCCGAAAGTCAATGGAACATGGTGGATCAGTTTGAAGCTCAAAAACCCGTAGGCGACTTCAATCGCAATCATTTTTTTTGGCCTGTTGTAAATGGCGGCGTTGTACTTGGTAGAAGCTCCATCGTGAAAAACTTTTGTTTTCTTATTTGGTCGGCGGTGTTGAGAACTCGTGCGGCGTGTACAGATCAGGGAGTGATAAATTACTTAATGTCATATCTCAGAGAAGACCCAGAATATTTGATCGCTGATCCTCATGATTCATTGCTGTGTATCACTGGCGAGGGCATTAAGCAAAATCTTTTGAAGTTTACTCCTTTGTTTCATGATGGCAAAATTTGTAACTCGGATGGACAACCATATATTCTTTTCCATCAATGGGACAGGACGATTTTTAAGGAAGAGATATTGAGCAGGTATGACGCAAGAAGTATACTTTTTGCATGAAGATTACACGCATAAATTATCTCGCCATGACCAACTTTATCTGCTTCCGAGAGAAGCAGGAAATATTCTTTGACAAGCTCTCGAATATCATTTCGGTCGTAGGCGAGAACAGAGATACCAAAAGCCTGGATTCAAAAACAAAGTCTAGCAACGGGTCTGGTAAGAGTACGGTTGCCGAAGCTCTTTATTATGCTGTCTTTGGTGAAACCATCAAAAAGTTTGGCAAAAACAGCCAAATTATTCACAACTTATCTCCCGATGGTGTTGCGACTGTTGAATGCATTTTCAACGACGAATATCGCATTGTGCGAACTCAAAAGAAAACCGGGGCCGGTGTTCGCCTTTGGCAAAACAAGAATCAAGTCTGGGATAAAGACACTGAAATTACTCGTTCGACAAAAGTTGAAACCGATAAATATATTGTCGATCTGGTGGGGCTTTCCCCCGAAGCATTCGTCAATATCGCTCTTTTTTCCGACGACCAAAAAGGTTGTTTCTTAGAGTGCGATGCGAAAGCCAAACGAGATGTTGTCGAAACTCTTATGTCTCTTGCTGTTTATCGTGAGCGGCAAGAAAAAGCCAATCAATTGGTGAATTCCACTAAGACCGAGATTAAAGAATTGAAGCGATTGCATCAGGCCATCGAGGATAATTTGGCAAGTTGCAAGGCCGCATATAAAGACTCGGTAAATAAAGATGAACAGTGGAAAATCACACTCAAGCAGGAGCGTGATAACTTAATCAAAAAGGCTAAGGCAAAGAGGGAAGAACTTGAGTCTACCGATACGGGTGCAGAATTACTGCTATATCAAGAGGCACAAGAGAGAATCCCTAAGTTGCAAAAAGAAATTGCCGAATTAGAAGCATCTCAGGAAATCCTCAAGAAAAAGATCGAGGCTTCGGGGAAGCTCTTGGAAGAACGGCGTCGAGAACAGGGCGAATTGCTTACAAATCTAAAAGACTTTAATCGACGTATGACCACCAACAATGGGGAAGTCGATAAGTTGATTCAACACATAAAAGATTTGCAAGAAAATAAGCATGGGACCAAGTGTAACCATTGTTTTGGCGTGGTTGACTTTTCAAACATTGAGCCGTTGATTCAATCAGATAAGGATAAAATTGAAGAATATAACAAGTTAACCGTCGTGGATAAGCAAGAAGTAAAAGTTTTGCAAGAAGTCGGAGCCAAACGTAAGGCCGAAATTGAGAATATCGAAACCTTGCGCAAAAAAGACGAAGAGGATTATCGTGCTGCCGATATTAGTCTCAAGAAACTCCGTGCGGATTTAACTCGTGATTTGAGCGTTAAAGAACCCCAATCTGATTCTCAAGCCCTTGTTTTGAAGAATGATATTGAGAGATTAAAGGCAGAAGCAAAAGAAAAGAACGACCAATTGACTTCTGGGGCCACGCCGTTTGTCGATCTTATAGATTCCAACAAGAAACGCATGGAAGATGTTGAAGTTTCTTTGGCCGAACACGAAAATAATATGAAGGAAGCCGAAGCTAATATTCCTTATTATGAATATTGGCGCATTGGATTCGGGGATAATGGCATTCGTCAAAGCATCCTCGAAGGTATTATTCCTGTATTGAATCAATGTATTGCGAGTTGGCTACAGCCTCTTGTGGCCAATACCATTACTTTAAAATTTAATGCCAATCTGGAAGAGACTATCGAGAGGAATCCCCCTGATGGCGATCCCTACGTTTATAGCGGCATGTCTGCCGGTCAAAGACGGCGGTTAAATCTCGCTGTGTCTCAAGCATTCGCTGACATTATGGAGGTCAGCAGTGGAACAAGACCTTCTTTGGTTTTCTTAGATGAAGTTACCACAAATATTGATCCGTTGGGTGTACAAGGTATATACAACATGATTCAGGATTTATCTAAAGACAAACAAGTATTAGTCACTACTCACGATTATGATCTTCTTGAAATGCTTGAAAGTGCAGACACTATTAAACTTATTCACGAAAGCGGAAAGACCACCATCGAAACAATTATTTGTAAAAAATAGCTTGCTTTTCCATATGTTATTTCCTCCTAAAAATAATAGTTTGAAAAATTGGTTCATAACACTTAGATACCTTCCCGGCAAACATACAAGAAGAAAAGAAAGGTAAAGTTAAATGTCGATCAAAGCACTACAAGAGTACACCTATGTCAGCAGATACGCCAGATTTAATGTCAGTGAAAAGAGAAGAGAAACATACTATGAAGCAACAGATCGTGTAAGGAATATGCATCTTTCGAGGTTTCCCCAAGCCGAAGAGGAAATCACAGATGCTTTTGAAATTGCCAAAATGAAGCGAGTTCTTGGCTCTCAAAGAGCTTTGCAATTCGGCGGCACGCCCACCCTGAAAAAGAATGCTCGTATTTACAATTGCATCGCATCTTATTGCGACCGCTCACGATTTTTTCAAGAATGCTTCTGGCTTCTTTTGTGCGGTTGTGGTGCAGGGTTCTCCGTTCAAAAGCACCATATTGCCAAGATGCCGGACTTTCATTCCATCAATTTGGGCAAAAAGAAGACATTTGTAATTCCAGATACCATCGAAGGTTGGGCAGATGCATTAGGTGTTTTGGTTGCCAGTTATATGCCTCATCCAGAGTTTGAGGAATGGGCTGGCTATGACGTTGAATTTGATTATTCCGAAATTCGTCCAGCGGGTTCTATTTTGGCATCGGGTGTAGGTAAAGCTCCCGGCCCCGAACCTCTGCGTCGTTCCCTCAATATCATCAAGAATCTTTTCCAAGAACGTATTGCTCTCGGATATGAACGATTGCGTTCTATTGATGCCTATGACATTATCATGCACGCATCGGATGCTGTGCTGAGTGGTGGTGTACGTCGTTCAGCTACTTTGTGCATGTTTTCGTATGACGATGAAGAAATGGTCAATGCGAAGACGGGCAATTGGTTTACCGAAAATCCTCAACGTGCTAGATCGAATAATTCGGCTGTTTTATTGCGGGATAAAGTTACCAAAGAAGAATTTTTTGCGCTCGTAGAAAAAAATAAGCAGTGTGGTGAGCCGGGCTTTATTTGGGTAAGTGACCTCGAAGCTCTATACAATCCTTGCGTGGAAATTGGCTTATATGCTTATGACGATGAGGGAAATTCTGGATGGCAGGCGTGTAATCTCTGTGAAATTAACGGGAAGAAAATCAAGACAAAAGAAGATTTTACTTTGGCCGCTGTCGCCGCCGCCAGAATTGGTACATTGCAGGCTTCTTATACAGATTTGACATATCTTGGACCTGTCTCCAAGAAGATTATCGAAAAGGAAGCTCTGTTGGGTGTATCCATCACAGGCATGATGGATAATCCCGATATTCTTTTCGATCCCGAAATTCAAAAAGAAATGGCACAACTCATTGTTAAAACCAATCGAGAATTTGCCAAGAAAATCGGCATCAATCCTGCCGCTCGTTGTACATGCGTAAAACCCGCAGGGACAACCAGTTGTGTTCTCGGTACAGCATCGGGCATTCACCCACATCACGCCAAGAGATATTTCCGTCGTGTTCAAGGGAATTGGATGGAACAACCGTTGCAATTTTTCAAGCAATTTAATCCATTGGCTGTTGAAAAATCCGTTTGGTCGGCCAATGGTACGGACGAAATTATTTCTTTTTGCGTTGAAGTTCCGAAAGGTGCGAAGACGAAGAATGAACTTTCCGCCGTTACGTTGCTTGAACACGTTCTTTTGACACAACAGAATTGGGTTGTTTACGGGAAGACGCCTGAATTATGTTCCAAGCCGTGGCTCACGCATAATGTTTCCAATACGATCAATATCCGTGCAGAAGAATGGGATGAAGTTGCTAATTTCATTTACGAAAATCGTGAGTATTTTGCGGGCATTGCTTTGCTCCCGCAATCCGGCGATTTGGATTATCCACAAGCCCCCATGTGTACTGTTTATAACTCTCGTGAAATCGTACAGCAGTACGGCGAAGGCAGTCTATTCGCCAGTGGTTTGATCGTAGATGGCCTCAGAGCGTACAGCGACAATCTTTGGGCTGCATGTGATGGTGTATTGGGCTTTGGAGAACCGCTCGTGGAACCCGTGAAGCCCGATGAAGAAAAAGAATATCCAGCCTATGTTGATGCCCTACAGGATTTCCGCTCTAAGTTGGATTGGGTGCGTAGGGCGAAGCAATTCGCAGAGAGGTATTTTGAAAGCGATTACCGCAAGATGACGTATTGCTTGAAATGCGTTCACAATTGGAAGTTGTGGCAGGATTTGACTCGTGAGTACGTCGATGTTGATTTCAGTAAAATGTTTGAGAACGAAGACAATACCAAAGTTTCGCAGGAATGGGCTTGTAGCGGCGGCAAATGTGAATTAAAATAATTCAGATTATTGAGAAAATTTCAATACGACATATTGTCGTCCGCTCAACCTCTGTTAAAGAGTGTTTGAGAGTTGGAATGACAAGCTCCGCCGTCTTTAGCGGCGGGGCAATTGACTTTACAACTGCACACGAGACACTCATGATTAAGTGGCTTCTTACCAAGAGGTGGTTGAATGTCTTCAAAGTACATCATTGTTTCAGGGGGCGTCATTTCAGGCACGGGAAAAGGAGTTTCTGCTGCGAGCATTGGCCTTTTGTTGAAGTTTCGTGGGCATAAGGTCAGTTTGATTAAGTTTGACCCCTATTTGAACACAAATGCAGGTGTTTTGGCTCCCCGTGAACATGGTGAATGCTTTCTCTGCGACGACGGAACAGAAACTGACCTTGATCTGGGTCACTACGAGAGAATTGCGGGTATTTCCGTAAGCAGAAGTAATATTTGCACTTCTGGCACGCTTCACAAAGAACTTATTGACGAACAAGAAAAAGGCAAATATCTTGGTCAAACAATTCAGCTTATCCCCCATTTGACAGACAAAATCCAGCAAAGATTATTGGATTTGGGCAAGGATCATGATGTTGTTATTGCCGAGGTTGGCGGCACCGTAGGAGATGCCGAAAGTTTTGCTTTTTTTGAGGCTATTCGTCAATTTAAACAGAAGTATAAAAACGATGTAGTCGTCGCTATGGTGGCTCCAATTCTTTGGGTGAATACGATCAAGGAATTTAAAACAAAGCCTCTCCAAAACGCTGTGAAATGCCTTCAAGGGCATGGTTTACAACTCGATGTAATTCTCTGCCGTGTAGATCGCCCTGTACCAGAAAAGATTCTTCAAAAGGTTTCTAATTTGGCTAACGTGCCACGGGAGTGCATATTCGACGCACCAGATGTTTCCTCAATTTATGAAGTTCCATTGGCTTTTTATGATCGTCATGTTGATGATCTGTTTGTGGATTTGTTTCATCTGAACCGAAGTTCTTGCCGCATTCATAAGTATCGGGAAGTAGTCGAAAAGTATGTCAACAATCACTTGGATGCTGTTCAAATTGGCATCTTTGGGAAATATGAGAATTGCGATGAAGCATATATCTCTTTGAAAGAAGCTCTTATCCACGCTGGCATCGCCAACGACGTAAAAGTTGAAGTTAAGTGGATCAAAGCCGAAGATTTAGAGAAATATAAGGATAATCGTGGCTTAGGCAAGTTTTTCGAGGGTTTGCATGGTATTATTGTGCCGGGCGGTTTCGACAATCGTGGTACTGAGGGTAAAATTCGAGCCATTCAGTACGTTCGTGAGAAGAAGATTCCATTCTTGGGCATTTGTTTGGGCCTTCAATGTGCTGTTATCGAATATGCACGCAATGTGTGTAAGCTAGACGGGGCAAACAGCATGGAATTTGATTCCGAAAGTCCTTATCCGGTAATTCATTATATTCCCGGTCAGGAAAATCAAGAAAAGAAGTCGGGTACCATGCGTTTGGGGGCTTATGATTGCGAACTTGTCAAAGATTCTTTGGCCATCGAATTATACGGAACCAAGCAGATTAGCGAGCGTCATCGGCACAGATTTGAGGTAAATAACGAATATTTGACTACTTTAGAAGAGAATGGCCTCGTGGTAAGTGGCAAGAACCTCGAAACGGGCCTCGTAGAGCTTATGGAGCTATCCAGAAACATTCATCCTTACTTTATTGGGACTCAGGCCCACCCTGAGTTTAAGAGCCGTTTAACGAATTCTGCTCCTTTATTTAGAGGATTGATTGCGGCTGCTATAAATAAAATGAAGCAAACGTCGCATGAGAATGGATAGATACAATATGAATTTCAAGCAGTTTTTACTAAACGAAAATAAGGCTTATCTGGGTCAAAAAGTAGGAGATATTCTTACATCTCTGAAAGAAATCAATGCCGATAGCAAAACTATGGGCAGTCGTGACCTTGTTCGGTTTTCAGAGAGAATTGCCAATCAAATAAGAAGAATTTTGCACAGCAACTGGTCGAAGGAAGAAAAGCAGTATCTTCTTAAACTGCAAAAGGTTGCTGTCGCAATCATGAAGGCGATAGATGAGAAAAACGACTTACCGGGCATTATCGCCAGTTCTACGACTACGTTGGAGAAATTAGTTTCTGATCTGGGTGTGCCAATTCACAAATTTGCATCACCGGATAAAAAAGAAGATAATAAAGAGATAGCCACGGCACCCCCAGAAAAGAACAAGCCGAAGCCACCACAGCAGCCAATGGCTCCCGCTAATCCACCGGCCTCGCCGCCAATGGATACAAATGTTCCGCCTCTTGGTGGGAACAATATAGGCCAACTGGCTAATATGTAAGGATGAGAAATGTGTGGAATAGCAGGTTTTATTGGCGAATCTAAAAACGCCCATGTTACTTCTGAATTAACAACGAAACTTTTTGCGAAGTGTGAGAGTCGGGGTATAGACGCAGCCGGATTCTGGGGCACTGAATCAGGCCAGAAAGGTCGTATCTTTTATCACAAAGAGCCAATACGCTCTAGCCAGTTCGTTAAATCAAATGATGTGTGGCGACAAGCGGCTCGTAGCCCCATCAATCTTATGTTGACTCATGCCCGTGGTGCGTCCAAGGGTATGGGTCATCCTCTTGACAATATAAACAATCACCCATTTGTAAATTCTGATATGTCTCTTGCCTTGATTCATAACGGGAGAGTAGAAGATTACGAATACAACACCTTGAAAGAAAAATATGAAGTAATTTCAAGTTGCGATTCGGAAATCCTTTTGAGAATTTTGGAAGGCGGAGAAGACTATTCGCAAGCTGAAACCGCAGAATTAGGAGATTTAGAAAATCTGCATCGCATGGCCGGTATCAAAGACATTTACTCTTTGATAAATGACGGACATATGGCTGTGGCTGTTGGAGAAAGGCTTAATGATGGGACTAGGCTGTTGTGGTTGTTCCGCAATCGGCACAGACCGATCTGGATTTCCGATATGCGTGAAACTCTGGGCCAAATTTTCTTTGTCTCCGAACCTGCAATCTGGGAAGATTCTGTATCTGAAATGAAGACTAGTAAGTTTTTCAAGAAACAAAAACTTATCGAAATCCCAGAGGAAGAGGTATGGTATATCAAAATTAAACAGGATGAAAAAGTGCCATCTAATGTTCACCGCTTCCAAGTTTGCAAGGAAAATACAAACTTAGAGTTTAGTGCAAAATATCGTCCGCTCAAAGTTAAAGAAAATGACAACAAAATAGTGACCAGACTAGGAATTGGAGACAAAGTAGCGTCTCAAATTCATGTGCAAACAGCCAAGAAATTTCTGGTACACCCCAACTCTTCCTTTCATAACCAAAGTTTGGAAGGGCATGAGGATATTGAAGAATTGTCCGTAAGAGACTTAGAATATAAGTGTAAAATTCTCAAGAGAATAATCGAAAACATTGAGACGACTACCACGAATCTGGTTCAACAACAGTCGATTACTCGACATGATTTTGACCAATTACTTTCTCTGTTAGATGAGCAGAAAAATGAATTGCAGACAATAGAAGATAATTTAGGATACACATAATATGAGCGATAATTTTGACTATGAAGATGATGATTTACTTGTTGACGACATTATCAGTAATAAACAGAAACGCAAAAGAAAAGCCGATGGCAAAAAGAAGGGCAATCGAGTAGAGCTTGAATTGTCCAAACTTCTTAATGCCCGATTCTCTTGCCAAGATTTCTCCCGTGCCGTAGGCTCTGGCAATCGCTGGGGTCAAGTTCAACATCTTCCCAAACACGCCAGAGAAGTCTTTTCTGGCGACCTTATTGTTCCCAAAAATTTCAAATTTTGTCTTGAATCCAAGGGCGGATATGACGGAATTGACTTGAATTCCATCTTCGTAAGAGGCAATAGTGAACTTGATAATTTTCTGGATCAAGTCAGTAAAGACTCTAAAAGATGTGGTCGAAAACCCCTTTTGTGCTGGAAGCGTACTCGCAAGCCGTGGCTAGGTTTTATTCACACCAAAGAATTGACCGGCAAAACCTTCAAATACCGATTATTGTACGGAAAATGGTCTGTTGTCGATCTGGAAAAACTCCTTGAGTTAGAAGATGAATTTTTTCTAAATTCTGCCGAAATGCAATCGTAAAGTATTGTCATATATAAAAGTATGCGAGACTTCTGGGAATTGTATTACGATATAGAGCTAGAACGCCTTATAGCCGAAGGTATCAAAGACCATCAACCAACTGATGGCCGTTGGGATCGACCGCTCGAAGGGAACGACAGCAACGTATATCGTTTTAATATCGCTAGTGATCCTTGTGGTTCTCAGTCTCGCCCTTGCTATCAAGTTAATTTAAACAATCATAATGGCGAAGTAAGCATTTCTTTTTCTCGTGATGGCTCTCATTCAGACCAATATAGAGGCGTTGGTTTGGAGGTCTTCAAAAGCGTTTTGAAGGCTTTAATCGAATATATTACTGTCAAAAAGCCGAATAAGCTCTCTTGGAGTGCCATAAGGAAATCCGTTGCCAATCCTAGCAGCGGCAAAATTACGAATCCAGAAGCTCGTGCCCACGTTTATGAAGCGTGGGCGTTAAGACATTTATTCCCAGAAAAATATGTCGGAATGGACGGCCAATGGCTTCGCAGAGACATTTACGACAAAGAATGGGTTCCCAATGGTTTTCCTCCTATTCCAGATAACATAAATGACAATTCTCCATCCGGCGAAAAGCGTAGAGTTCTCGAAGACTTGCAGGAAAAGGCCCGTAAAAACAGAACAGAAATTCAAAGTCGAGAACATGAGCGTCGAGAGGCAGAAAATCGCCGCCAAAGAGAAGAACAAGAGCGTCGAGAGGCAGAACGTCGTCGCCAAGAAGAAGAGGCAGAACGTCGTCGCCAAGAAGTTATAAGACAAGCTCTCGAAGACCCAGAAAAGAACCCGAACGGTATCAAAGAGGGTGATGTTGTTTATTTGTTTGGCATCACCCTCAGTGATGAATGGGGCATGGAAAATCGTCTCGGACGAGTTCATGGCTTCCAATTTGGCTCTTACCGTTACGGCAGTTCAGATGAATCCGACCCTGTTCATGCCGTCGTAACATTTACTGACGAAGAGGAAGATATAGGCGATGATTTCAATGGTCGTACTGGCTATATTGCTTTAGACCGCTTGAAAAAAGAAAGTCCAGAGGGCCGGGCGGATCGTGAAAGACGCAAACAAGAAAGAATACAAGCTGCTCTTGCAAGCCAAGAAAAGAATCCCAATGGAATTCAACAAGGCGATGAAATCATTAGTTGGATGGGTGATGACTCTGTTGGAAGCAAACAAAATGGTTTTCGGGGCAAGGTTCGTGAAATAGAAGTAGATAGATGGAATAATGTTACGGCGAAAGTCGATTGGACCCCAGAAGCAGCAGAGGCATTAAGTTCCAGTTCAGGTCGTAATGTAAACAATCTTTCTGTTGGTGTCGGAAACCTTAAAAAAGCTACCCCGGAGATAGTTGAAGAAATTCGTCGCAAAATGCGAGAACATGATATTGAACAACGTGTAACTTCTGGTCGTGAAAGATGGCAATCTCGAACACGTCATGCTGGCGAGGAAGAAGAAGAACGTCCACAAGATTTAGCAACCGACACAACTCCTGAAAATGATTTAACTAACCACCCCGGAAATCCCCTGCATTTGAAGGTTGGTGATCTTGTTAAATTGCGTAATCCTCCACGTTATGGACGCCAATCCCGCAGAAGACATTTTAATGGCACGTTAGTTCGTTTGGAAAAATCTTATAACAACAGCTACGTTACTGGATACATCAAATTCCACGGAAGTAATACTCGGCCTTATCGTGTTTGGAATATTGCCAACGAAATAGATCGAGACGATTCAGAGGCCACGAGTTTGTTGATGGCACAGCAACAGGTTCGTCAACAACGTGCCCAGAGAGCCATAGCAAGCACTGGTGGTCACAACATTGGCGATACCGTAACAGTTGTAAATGGTCGTCACCGAGGAAAATCTGGACGTATTGTTAATTTTCGTGCATCAGGTGCCAATATGAATGCTGTAATTGCACCGATGGATGGAGAAGATTTTTCTGTGAACGTCAATATGTTACAACCACCCGCATCAACTCAACCGCCTGCTGCTGAGAGTTTCAGTTTCAGAGATTATTTGATGTATTTTGAGAGCCGTATCAATAGAGGTTAAACTTTGGAAGAGGAATTCTACCCGGTTGTGGTTTTTGTTCACGTCTAGCCAACCAATTGTGGAATTCTTGTTCTTTTTCTTGTGGGCTGTCTTCTTCTTCTTCCCACCAATTTCCGGTACGTTTCACTTCGTTCCCAGAGATAATTCCACTTTGTTTCAGTTGATCCATATCAAATGACATGGCTGGGCGTGTTATATCGCCTACAGGGTCCACTGCGGGATTCAACAAAGCCCCTCTCGCTTGTTTTAAATAGTCTCTCTTGCACCTTGATGGGAACTTCTCGCAATAGCTTCTAATGCCTGCCAAAGCCCCTTGGAGACGTGCGTAATGGGGGGATTTAATTGCTTCGGCTTCTTGTTCTGGTGTAAGAGTTCCGGCGAGCAAACCAGTGATTAATTCTTGTTCGTTGTGGTATTTTTCTTTAGTATTTTTGTATTGAACTTGGCCAGTTCTGTTAGGTTTATTGGCTTTGCTTTTGTTTCTTTTGTTCATTAACGTGGTAGCAGCACGGATAAATTCTTCATTATCTGGATAATTTTTGATACCGGGGTCATTTGGCATGACCATAAATGTCTTTTTTTCTGGCATTGTAAATTGAAGATTTTCTCTATCATAGTTCTCAAAAGATGCTGCTCCTTTTCCTATCAAACCAATTACCACAGGTTCTGAGCCTTCTGGTTGTTGTTCCAAGAATCTTAAATCGTGTACATCACCATTGATAACCTTATATCCAAACCAAACCGATGGCAAAAGTGTTTGTCCGGCTTTACTGGTGCCTTTTGGGAAGACTAATTTTTCTCTGTTGTGAACTTTGCCGGGACCAAATACGACAGCGACGTTATGTCCTTTTTTTAATGTTTTAAGGGCACTACGTTCGTTTAGTTCACTTCTTGAAAATGTAAGGTGGTAATTAGGAGGGGTTTTGCCCATTCGATTGAATTCTTTGGTGTAATCATAAAATATCACATTTGGGAATTCTTCGATAATTGATCTGCCGCTCTTGTCTCGTAAACTTTCCCAATTTATATCGCTTGTGCCATTGAGTCTCAGGGCAAGTTTTGCTCCTTGTGCCTCAGTTTTGGCTTCTAATTTGCGAATATATTCGATAAGATTGTGGACTACGTTCGGCATTTCCTTGGCCAAATACCAAGTTTTCTTCAATCTGGCGTGGGTTTTATCGGCCAAAGCACCTATGTTTCCTGCCGTTTGAAGACAGGTGGTACGGCATCCTTGGGACGCACAGGCACAAGTAATGAAACCAGATTGGGCGGCAGGAGTTAGATGAATGATGTAGCTGTGATAGCCGCCTTTGTTGCCGAGAGTTCGTTGAAGAATTTCTGGGTTTACCCCATCAATATTCAGGTCTTCACGGCCTTTCAAGTCGCTTTTGTTAATCTTTGGGTTTTTAGAAAACCAATTCCTCCAACGATGATCTTGTTTGCCCCGCCACGGCGCTTCTTCACGTTCATCGTGGTACTGTGCATATTCCGCCTCTTTGCCAGTCGCATAAGATGGGATTTCGAGGCGTTGTCGCCGACCTTCAAAAAGGTATTCATCATACAAACAATCGTTAAAACCAACGAAATAGATTAAATCTTCTTTGGCCTTAATGATTGCTTCTGATTCTTGTAGCCATTCCCTAAACATAACATTTTATTTATGAGGAATTACAAGTTTTTCTCCATCCCATTTTAAAATATCTCCCTTGGCCTGCCGAATAGATGTAATTTTCTTACCTTCAAGGTAGGCTTTCACGGCATAAAGGGTCTTTTTGTATGTAATTTTCGTATTTTGCCCACTTTCGGTAAGGTATTTCCACAAGTGATAGGTTGGATCGTCAGGCCCGGAGAAAGTTTGAGTCTTCAATGACTGACAAAATTTCTGAACGGGTTCATCCCCATAGCGTAGTGCTACCTTAGTAAGCACTGCTCCTACGGCAGCGCTACACCTTGGAAGTTGATTGACGACCCATTCAATCTTTTCTTCATACTTCTCTCGGAATTCTTTTCTTTGGTCGCTCGTACCGGGCAGAACGCCACCCTTTGGGCCTTTCAACATTTGATTGGCCACCATTTCCATAAGTGCAATTCTGGTAGGCATAATTATTCCTTGTTTACTTCTTTTGTGATGCAAGTTGAGTAAGTACCGAGAGAAATCCAAACGTCTTATTTGCATTCCTCACATTGAACCGTCCAAAATCATTTTGTCTTTGTTGATTTCATCTTGGGTGATTGCTCATTAAATCCTCCAAAGGAACTTTTTCCCAGCCTCAGTAGAGAGATATTTTGGGTCAGGAGTAATGCCTACTCGTGGCAAGTCCAGCCGGTCGGCATCCCAGCACACACCAATTGTCGGATCATTGCTAGTCTGGCCATCATTGTGGTACTTGCAAGCCTCTACCAATTTATTTAATTGGTCCCGATTGATCTTGAGCCGTCCTTCCTCGAATAGTTCCTCTGCCCATTTAGCAGAGCGGTGTCCGTGTTCTGGGTCTTTTTCTTCGTTTTGCCGCTTGCTGTCGTGAATCAAAGCGAACAATTGGGCTACGGTCTTGTCGGCCCCGTCCGTATTGTTCGCTAGGAACATTGCATTATTTTCTACCTTTTCCCAATGCCAAAGTCCATGAAAACTTCTTGATTGAACCAAAGAAAATAGGCTCCGTGCCTCTTTCAACACCGATTTCACCCAAACTGGCCGCTTTGTGATCTTTTGACAAGGCTCGATCTTGAGACGGTTGGGATGGGTAACGATTTCGTACTCCCCCCGTCCAAGGAGGACGCCGATAATATCCTTTTTATTTACAATGGCCTTTACGACGCCATTCTTTTTGTGATCGAATCGCTGAGCGAACCACCGGGCACGCCAATAACTAAGCGTCCAGCTATATCCGCTGCGGTTTACTCCCTGATGGCCTCGATAAATGATGAATTCTTCCGGCAGATTTGCCAAGAATTCTCGCTCTTTATCGTCCATGAAATGTTCTTTGTCGTCACGGCTACTCAACAGAAGCATGGCGACAATATGTTTGTATTGCCAGATATTTTCACTGTCCGACCAGATGCTTCCTAAATTGTCCCAATAATCTTTATCGGACATTAGGTGTTCGATTTCTACGAACTTTTGGAATCGGTAGGGACGTTCGTGAATGTAAAGATATCTGCCCCAATTTTGTTTTTCCAACGCTTCGGTAGCATATTCTTTTTTGACTTTTAGTTGTTCATTGTACATGGCGTTCATTGCTTCCATGTACGGAACGCCGAATACGAGTGGATGCTTGAGCATGGGCCAATTGAGCGCACCCCGTCCCTTCTCAAGCCAAGGCTTAAGTTCAGGGTCAAGGGGTTCTTGACGCTTCAAGACTTCTTCAAAGGATTCGATATTCATTGAATATTCTCGTAGGAATCAGGAGGACAAATGAGAACAAAATTCTCTTCGGCCTCTGTTGTTATTTCGATTTGTTGGATCGTATTGAGAACTTTTACTTTATTGACAATTCCTACCGTACCGGCTGGTACATCGTCGGCATTGATGATTTTGATTTTCGTGCCAACTCTCGGCCCGACGATATTTTGAGGCTTTCGTGCTGCGTGTGCAGTATAAGTGACGCTGGTATTTTTAACGTCACCGAAGAATGCACCAGCACGAACCAATACGGGTTTGCGGAAAATGATCTTTCGCTCTCGAAGGCCAACCCCATACGGCTGATTGGCAAAGTGCCCCCGCCGCCAGTGAGAACGTGGCGATTTCTTGAGCAAATCCATTTCTACAGCTTCGCCTTCGGGAACATTTTCCACGACTTCATCATAAAATTCGACCTTCTGATCGAATTTCAAAATATTGACGGAGGCAGCAATATTTACTTGTGCTTCCATCGCTCGTCGTGTTGGAATATTGCCCCGGCGTTTAGCCCGTGCTTCCTGTTGCCATTGTTTATACTTTTGCGGATCGATTGGGCCATAATCCTTTACAGAATACAAGCTCATCATCATGGCGAAGTTTACACCAAGTCGTTGTACATTCTCGGCTGCGTCGAATTCGGCATTGACCAAATTCGGCATAAATTCCTTGGCCAGCCCATCATTACGATTGGGTCGGCTTCTTATGATGGCATCTTCAATTGTTTTAAATTCATCACGTCGGGGCGTGACGTGAGTAATCACGTTGCTGCGGTTGAAGAAAGCACTGACGTTGATGAATTTCTTTTGATCGTCATGATGCACCAAAACAAATTTTGGTGTATCTGGAATTTGGTATTCTTGCTTGAGGGTATTCCCGTAGTCTGGCGGAATTTCTAGAATAATGACAGGATAAGGCTGCTTGTAATCATCAAATGAATACGAAGCAGATGAATGCTGCAATGCTTCACATTGTTCTGGAAGGGGACGAAATAGTTTCGGCCCACCAGCCAAAGATTTGCTGAGGGTGTAGTACCAGAAAGTCCCAACAGGGTCGATCTGGATTGATAACAATATGATGCGTAGTTGTCGCCAGAATTCGGGAGGATGGTTTTTGAATTCCTTCTCCCCAATTATAATCACAGGATCATCCGGATGACGTTCCTTATAAAGCTCGACTTCGCCGGGCTTTGGAACGAAAATAAAATTTACAGGGCGTACTGAAATGGCTCGGCGTTCAGAGTGTGCCTTGTAGACAATCCACTCTTTCCGGCCAAGCCATGTCAGTACAGGAATATTTTCCTTTTGATCCAAGAACGTGAAGTCCATTGACTACTCCAATATTTATTCGTAATCTTCAAGACGGAAGAAATTACAATCCTTGTCGATGTAGTTTTTGGTTCCACCCTGAGTAATAAACCAGTACCACTTCGACGGGTTTTGCGGGCGAATCTGGTCGCCGTATCCGTCAGTAATAACAAATACCGCTTCGGGATATTTGCAATTTTCCTGATTCATGACGGACTGAACGTGCTTCTCCAAAATGGAGAAACTGGTTCCGCCGCCGCCATAAATTTTCTTAGATGCCAAGGTGGTTTCCTTGACAACCGTATCGAAGCAGAATAAACGAACGTCGAATCGCTCCGTAGGAAGACTCTCGGTGGCTGCAAAGAACCGATCCTTGAGTCCCCAACATGAACCGGAAGTATCAAGGAAGAAAAACACCTTGATCTTGTGCTTTTCTTGCTCGTGTTCTTCGACTTCCATATCGGAAGGCAAGAACATATCACGAGGCAGGAACGTCATCCGACGATGGAGGCGTGCCCATTGCTCAGTATCTTTATCTTTTTCGATAAGATGCTTGCTCGCCCACTTCTTGATGACGGTTTCCCACTTCTTTTTCTTTACGACCTTGCCGATTTTGGCAAAGACCCACTGACCACCAGTGCCGGTTCCGGCCTGTTGGTTTTTTGCATCCTTGGGCGGATTATGGAAGTGCTTGTCCACCAACGACTTGAGGGGTTTCTTTTCATCCTCAGTCAATTCCTTGGACAAATTGTCAATGACTTTGCCCCAAGCGTCGGACTGTTCCTCTCCCATCATCGAGTGATCGTCCAGCGAGCCACCCGGTTGACCCGGACCAGCTTCACCATCGCCGGGGCCACCATCGCCATATATCTTCTCGAATAAGTTGTAGTAATGCTCAAACATTTCGTCGTCTTTGGGCATGGGTTTCTTGTCCCGAAAGACAGTATCCACCCAACAAAGACCACCGTTCGCTTCTTGTTCCGGTCCCCACGGCTTGCCTTCGTCAATAGCCATTTGCTTGAAGATATGCTTGATAACGTCGTCAATTTTCTTCCGGTCGAAGCTAAAGCCCCGAACAAGAGTATGATTAACGACAATATCCAAAGCGGAGTTAGCTGCACGCCGATTGATACCGGCATCACGAATACGGATGCCGTGGTTCAAAATAACGTGTAGGGCTTCGTGGCAAATTACGAATAACTTGCCATTAAAGTCCAGCCGCTGCCAGAAGGTGGGGTTGAAGTGGAAGTAAACAAATTCTCCCACTTCATCAAACTGCACAGCAGCGGTGGGCAAATCCTCATTGAATACAGGCTTGCCCATCTGCCACAGCTTGTAGAAGACTGCGTGATGCCCTTCAAGAGCCAACGAAATCTTCAACCATTCATCGTTGGAGATTCGAGGCAGGGCCATAGTTTTCATGAAATCGGCCATTATTTCCTCACTTGGGCTGAATGAGTTTGTGAGTCAAGCCAGCCTTTTCCAGATTGGTCATAAGAGCCACAAATCGCCCACCGTGCCGACTCAGAATCATCGACCAATTGTGACCGGTGTTCCGATGGATTTCCTTGATGCAGTGGTTGACCACGCTAGGCAGTTTTACAAATGGCGGGCTTGTCAACGAAGCAGGCCACATCTTGCCTACCGTTGCGCTCAGCACTTCCAGAGCATTTAATGCTTGGTCTGCTGTCATGTCTTTCGGAAGACTCTTTTCGATCTTCTCATAGGCCGACTGTTGCAGTTGCGGAGTGTCATTAAATTTGCCGTGGCTGGGCACCACCAATCGGCGTAGCTCCGTCAGGATGCCAGTGAATGCTGCTGCGGACTCGTTAGTGTAGTGTGCTTCTGCCACTTCACTGTCGCCGCCGTTGCCCTTGACAGCGAAGGCACGAGCCAATTCTTGGTTCTGTTGAAGAGCCTTGCGAATCTCCCGGCCAGTTTTTTGGTCGGTATTGGCCTTGAGAATTTCGTTACAAACACTCATGAATATCGGAATTTTGTCCGAATTCGTGATGATATGCTTGCGAATTTTGGCGTTATCCGCCATCGAGGAAGCAATCTTTTCCTTCGAGATAAGCGGCAGGAAGAAATTCATCAGAGTATCGGACTCTGGAATGAACCTCATTGCTGCGATGAAGTTATTCTCATTGGAAAGGAATGTCCGTGCCCCGGCAACATCGTTGGCTTCCATCAATTCCGAAAGCCGATCAGAAGTCGGGCCGGTATTGAGGGCATTCGCCAACTTGCTGCTGCCAGCCTCATGCGGAATAACATCCCGAATATCTCCGTGCAATTGGTACATATTCAGAGCGTATTCGAGACGCCGGGGTGAGACAATATTCTGTATTTCTGGCGGCAATTCCTTCCACCAACCGATGGCGGAATCGGCCAGACGACGACCGAATTTCTGTCGGAACCACTCGGTATTCGGGACATAAGGAATTGTTGTAATAACGTGGTAGCGGTCCTGCTGAGCAGGGTCCAACTTTTCCACGTCGTAGGTTTCATCTTCATCATCGTCGGGGTTAATTGCCGCCCAAACGATTTTGAGATTCGGGAATTTCTCGCCGTTGATGGATTTGAATTGCAGCAATTCCATCACGGCATTACGGACCTTTTTTGGGCTGCGGTTGAATTCGTCAAAGAAAAGAGCTTCAACTTCGCCAGTGGCGAAGGTGCGGGGACGAACCAACTCAAGATAATTGAATTGCTGGCGATTTTGGATGCTCTGCACAATCTTTTGTGCGGCCCCATCGCTCATGTGCCAATTCTTTTCGATCCACTCAAGAGCAAGAGTGCTGTCGATATTCAGCAATTCACGAATAACTTCAAACTGATCGGAGCCGAATTTGCCTTCGGACTTTTCCTTGGGGACACCAACGAAGTCAACCCAAGGGTCCATTGTGGACGCCGAGAAATAACGCCAGTTTAGTCCGGCTTCATCGAAGGCTTGTTTGACCATAGCGGTCTTGCCGACGCCGTGTTTGCCGATGAACAGTACGTTCAGGTTGTTTTTGATCCAAAAACCCAATTTATTCTGAATGTTAACAGTCATCAGCCCGTTCTCCGAATGCGATGAGTGAATTATCCTACGGTCGTTCTACTTTTATTACAGATATACAAGGGGGTAAAGTTTGTGCCCCACAAAATAACCCGGCGAAATTTTTCGCCGGGTCGGGATATTAAGACTTCTTCGGCATTTCCCAACCGGGCAACCACTGGAAAATATCTTCGTCCCGCTCGTAGAGCTTGTCGATCTTTTTGTTCGTAATGAGGGCGTTGATGGCCCCCAAAGTCTTACGGTACGACAAACCTTGTGCGTTAATGCGTTGGGCACGCATTCGCTGCAAACTCACGAATAGGGCACGGGCCGGATCGCCGTCGTCGCTGAATTTGATTTCACGGAGCCGTTCACAGAATGGCTCGATTTTTTCAGCGCCATACCACAAATATGCTTTGGCGATGACGGCTTGCACTTCCGCCCGGCTTTGCGGCAAATGGATGTGAATCCAGTCGATAACGCTTTCCCACTTGAGGGCGAACGCCGCCACTTCGGATTCGGTGTATTGAACCCGCAAGTAGTCCGATCCCTTCATCATGGCACGGCAGAAACCGGCAATGCGATTGCTTGCCAATTTCGAGTCCACGATCAGCTTCAAGCGGTCGCTGAGAGGACGGACCCGCCCGGAGTCGATGACGAACCGTGCCGTGGTCAGCACGTTAAAGGTGAAGTAAAGCGGAATCTCGATTTGTCCGCCTTCATCCCAAATTTCCTTGATCGCCGTCAGACGGTGACGACCGTTATAGACCTTATTCTGGTAGTCTACACCGATTGCCTCATCGGTCGGAATCCACGAACCGTTGAGCATATCTCGCTTGTATTTCTCAACGTCTGAACGGCTAATACGACGGTTGCCCTCATTTTCTTCCCAAATATTGTCGAGACAGGTCTTCGCCATCGGCCCCGTCAGCATAACGTATTCGCTATACTGATTCTGATTGCGGGGGAAAGCAAACCACGGCTTGTTTTTGCCGTTGCAAGCAAACAGGTAGAATTCCTGATTCGTTTTGGCTTGACGGCAAATTTCCTTGTAACGACGATGCTCTTCTGAAACAATCTCGTCAGTGATCTTGCCGACAGGACTGTTGGGAGCGGGCTGATTTGCAACACCCGGCAACGGCTTGTCGGGCATCACAGTCTGAACCTGTGGCTTCTCTTTTTCTTCGCTATGCAGAAAACGATGCTTCTGCAAAACCATGTTCGCAACACTAGTACGGCCAACACCGCCGAAAAGGGATTGATTCACTGGACCTAGACCTCCTGCGAGGAGTTGCGACTTGGCTTGTTGTTCCTTCTCTCTCGCACGCCGTTCGTTCTGACGCCGGATTCGTCGCTTAGAACTCATAAATGCCTCGTCGTTTTAGAGTTGTGACCACTTCGACAACGAAGTGTATTCTACCACAGATTTGTCGGTTGTAAAGTAAGTTGGAATCCCATAAACAAAAAAACCGTAAGTCCTATAAAATTAGTGACTTACGGTCCAAACCCAAACCGGGTTTTCGCTCATGAAAAGACGAACGTTTGTAATTCGAGAACTATTTGGGAAGGACTCAAAGATCACTGGACCTTGATGACATTGAGCGCCATGTGGACAAAGTTGTACATCAAAATTTTTGAGAAAATGGCCAATTTTTGCCTAAAAACTGATTTTCTTGATATAGATACCTTCATGAACAAACTACAGACATTCCATGAGTGGTTAGAAGATCGTGATTCACAACTCTATCAAGAAATTTGGGGTGGTGAAACTTTACGAAGTGCGGGGCGTTGGTTGGGTAAGAAAGTTATGCCTCTTGCTGCTATCGGAGCAGGAATGGCTTTAGGTGGAGCATCACATGCACCAACAACCACTCCGCCCGCCGCAGTCGCCACAAAGTCGCCAGAAGATGTGGAAGTACAGCGTCGAATAGATGCCGAAGATGCTGTATCAAAACAAAGAAGTGTTGCAGATGATGAGTATGGTCAAGCCTTGCAACAATTTTATACCAAATATGGAAATCATCCTTATTTGAAAGGAATGAGTTGGCGGCAAATACAAGATAAACTTCCTCTCATGCGTGGTACGGGTATGATTTCACAAGATGAATTGCCTGATGATTGGGACAAAGACCTCAATCGAACAAGTGCCAATGTTCGTAAAATGAATACACCGCCAAGAACTGATGTGGATGATTTTATGGACAAAGTAAACAAACGGTGATTTTGGCGCAGAACGGTGTCAGAAAATTTATGGATTTTGGCTAGATACCGGCCAAGGAGGTCAATCAAATATCTGTAATTGATTCTTTTCTGATATAAAAACATTCTCTCCAAACGTCAATTCAAACCATACATTATAAATTCCACATTCAAGTTCATTCGTATCTAAGAAATAATAAGCATACATTTTTTCCCGATAGTCCACGAGGGCACGATCCACTAACAGGCGTAAATCTTGTTCTGCTGGGACACACTCCCCGCAGGCGATTTCAATAGATACCCGTAAATCTGAGACTATGGCGAGATTTTCGTAGTATGGTAGTATATCGGACCCTCGTGGGACGTTCGGGGTTATTTGTATGACTATGTATCTCTTTGTTCCTTTGCGTATTTTGTTTGGTCTGAAGGTGAAGCTGAAGTCATATACCGGAGGTACAGGAGAAGTAAACCATAAGTCGGGATAAATTAAAAAGTTGTTTGTAATGCAAGCTGTTTGGCATTCGCCGTCCTCAAATACCACATGCCAAGTATCAATATATTTCCCAATTGTGTAAAGAGGATCGGCAATTGGGACTTCTACCAAATATTGCCCTGTGGCTTCTTGAACAACATCATCGGTGGAAATTGTTTGTACCAATCTGCGACCATCTGGATTGGTTTGACTAACTTCGTTGGGATCGAGGAAATAAATTTCTACCTTTTCGATAGATTGCACGTTTCTGCGATTGTTGGAATTGTACGTCAATAACCGTAGACGCACGGTGTCACCGCAGACTGGATTTTGCATTCTTTCTTTGGTTGCCACTTATTTATCTCCTTCTTGAAGCTGATTGAGCCTTTCTTCTTTGTGCTTCCATTGCCTCGTTTTCTTGTTCTTTTTGTTGAATAAATCTATCAATTAACCATCTTCTGGTATTGATTGGCATAGACATACTACTATGCAACCCTTGACGCAGGTGATACATAAAAAAGAATTGCTCTTCTAGCAAGTTTTTCCCCAGAACTAGGCTTGGGTGTTCTCGCCCTTCTTCTTCCGGGGGAAGAAAAAATTTGCTTCTAGCGGCAAGTCCATTTCAAATTCTGCTGTGCAACTTGGACACACTATTTCTACATTCGTATCCACGCCGAATGGTGGTTCGTTGATGCTATTACGGATATGAGCGACATCGTTGATCGGCAAATTCTTTAAGAGAACTTGAAGTTCAGACTTATCGGTAATTCCATCAATATCTTCAAGTAACATCGATGTTCTATGAGTCAAGGTGTCGTCTGCTGCTTGGTCGCCGTAGGTCTTGAGTCTTCGATCACGATATTCTGTGATTTCTTGTTCATCACGGCCTGTGGAAAGGCGGTAATGGAATACCAAATTGGTTGTTGGCAGTGTGTCTTCAAGCAGAGGCCCGAATTCATTTGGGCAATGTTCCACATAAAGGCTTGACAAGTCAATATCTGTGGAGAATTTCGCTCCACATTCTGGGCATTTGATTTCTACATCGTAGTGATTCGAGTAAGAAATACCACGAAGATAAATCAAAAGATAAGTTCTATCAGCAGTTAAAAGATTTTCAGGTTGAAAATTATCTTCCATTATACAACGCTTGAAAATCATATTGATGGCTTGGCCTTTACGAACAAATCTTGGCGTTGCAAGAATTTGTTCTTCTTCGCCCGTCATCTGGCGAATACTAAGTATGCCATTTGACGGGCCATTCACGCCGTCATAGAACTTACCTTTGGATGGAAGTTGAATTTCTTCATAGTTAGAAGTCGAAGATTTCAATTGCTGCAAAAGGTCTTTCAAGTGACCAGAGTGGGTGTCGTGACGAACAATCTCTGGGCCTTGCTTGGCTTCGTTCGTAAATCTCTTGCTGCCCTTACCGGCTGGTCTTTCTTTAAGAGAAGAAAATGGCTTTGGTGATCCTACTTGTTCACTCAGAGGAACATTGGGATCGGATTGTTGGGCCATTTTTAGTGCCTGTAGAAATTCCTTTGGTGCATTATTAAGCCCTTTGACTTCTACGTCGCCAGCATTCGACTTAGATTCTCGTTCATCATCACTCAATGCTTTGCGAACGGCTTCAGCCTTATTTAGCTCATCATCATCATTTACTTTTCTTGGACGGAATACATCGTCTGCCATATTTTTCTCCTTTGTATTACTCTTTTAATTCGAGCATCTAATTTCATCATAGTGTGGTTGAATAAATTTTTAGGCCAATTTTTTTCATGATAATCAATTTACAAAATGTGGAAGATTTGGTTTTCTTCGACAAAAAAGCATGGGCAACACTCCCAGAATTTCGGCCTCTTTTTGAGCAATGGGCACTCAGTAAAAGAGTGCCCGGACTGCTAAACTTAGGCAAACGTAGCCTAATTGATTTCTTGAACTCCCTAGAAAAAACCCATTTGGATAAACTAGAAGAGTATTTTCAAGATATAATTGTACTGGATAAAATTGATTATCATACAGTCCAGAATTACAATGGTAATATAAAAGAAATCCAGTCGGAACTGTGTAGGTTTAATGGATTTATAGATTTTTCTGCCTATCGTAAAGGCGATCAAATAAGTTTAACATTTTGGAAATGAGGAAAAAATGACTACTTTGGCTTTTTTGATGTTTATTTTAACATCCATTGGGATGGCCCACATTATCGTAGATAGTTCCATTTTTGAGACACCGAGAAAGTTGATTAAGGATTATTCAGCCAAGGCCAGAGATTCTTTTTTCAATTTTTTGAAGGTAATTCTTACTGCTATTGTCGCAGCACTTTGCGTCCTTTGGACTTTTAATTTTGGGTTTACGGGATTGCCCTATTTCGGAGCCTTGATGGTTGTGTTAATTCTTTGGGCCGATTTTGGCTCTGTTGTTGATTGTTATTTGTGTTCTGGTACTTGGGCTGGCTTCTTGATGAGCTATATATGGTTGACCCACGATCCATTGCAAATTTTTGCTTGTGGATGTGCGGGTGGTTTCTTGGCCAATTTTGCAGCAATGATTTTAAATTGGCTTGAAGCATCAACAATAGTCAAGTTACCAAGTGATGACAAAGAGGAATAATGTCCATAAAACACTATCAATTGTATTGTGAAATTTGTGGGTATAAAAGAATAACTGAGGGGACCGACATTCAAGATTTGGTTCCTGTTAAAACATCCAAAATACAACATGAATTGCCTTATATCGATCCGCTGACGAAGAAGACGGTTATGCCCCCTTACAAACCACAGCGTCTTCGTTTCAAATGCCCAAATTGCGGCAGGGTTATCATGTCTAAACAAATAGAATTTATTGAGGAAATAAATGAAACTGGTGACACTACTGGACGTGAAGCAAGCTCTTCGGGATTCCCGATTTCGTGAAAGTCTTCCAAAATCTCTTAACGAAGACGTTCAAAAATATTTAAGCAATCCGGGTTGTGCTTGCAATACTCCACTCTATCGCAAAATACTTAAGGATTGTACCGAACAACTAAAGGCATATTTTCCCAACCGTTCTTTGTCAAATATTGATGAGGAGATTAAGAAGCTGGCAGAAAATAACTGGACCGTCATTAACTGTCACATTGATGAACTGGAAGACAAAATGCGTAAGCTCCCAAAGGGTCGCAAACAAATTGCTATGACTCGCTATGAAGATCAAGTAACGGTAATAATTAACGAACTTGAATATATATATTAAATGTTGATCCGTAAGGAGCTAGTTGATTACAAAATTCAAACAAATTCCCGCTATTATCATCACACCGGAGAACTTGAGGCGAGAGAAGTTTTGGATATCTGACCAATCTTAATTGCCTTTGAGATTATCTCATCACAAGATGTAATCATTTTGTCTGGGTAATTTTTGTATTTTGATATATCAAATGGCCATTCATCAGAATTCAATCGCCTCGACCCAAGAATCTTGGCATTCTCGTAAAAGCATTTGGCCTTACTATACTCATCTGCCTCATAATAAACATCGCCTAAAAGACACCAGAATTCGGCCATCAATGGCTTCTCGGCAAAACAATACATTAACAACTCAAGTGCCTTTCGTTGGTCTTTTAGGACATAGCAATAGACTGTAGCCATGTAATAGCGAGTCATTATTGAAGCCATTGTCATTTTCTTTTCTTGAAATAAGAAGTGGTTGGCAAGGTCGATGAACTCTTTCCACTTGTTTTGTGTGAGAAAAATACAGGCTTTGTAATAGTGATACTCGAAAGCCATAGGGTTTTTGTTCTTCCAAACTTCTAGCAATTTCAAATTTCTGTCGGCCATATCGGGCGGTGTGGAGCGAATGTAGATGCCAGTTGGACCGGCAGTTCCTTGTATAATCTCGTAAACCGGGTTTTTATATTTGATTTTTTTACTTTTGTGCCATATTCTGATTGGCTTGGTTATCAACGTGTTTTGGATGATATTGCAGCGATAATTGCCTTCGTCCAAATTTTCTATCTCATCCAAACCAGTTAATACTTCTTCCCAAGGTTCTAGTTGAAGATTCCAATCTGTTTGTTTTTGACACAATTCGTTGCGAATGGTACTTAGATCATCACGGAAATTTACCCTGATGACTTCTCCGTATTTCTTGCAAATGTCCGCCGTTTTGTCCGTGCATCCTATGTCCGCAAACAAAAAATTTGCGTTCAATGAAGACACCGAATCAATCGCCTTTTGAATTGTCTTTTGATTGTTCTGTATTATCATGTGAATCGTTATCATGGAATCTAATCCTCATTAAATGCTCGAAAGCGTCGGCCTCATTTTTCATGTCTTTGTTTCTATAATAAGTCTGTAAATCTTTATAGAACTTAGGTGCAAAAGGTTTGTCAATCATGTCGCTGAATATTTTGAATAACTTTAACAATTTTGCCCCCGTTAGAAATTGTTTGACAATGCAAAAGCCGTGGGAAGGTTCTTGTCTCAAAAAACCGTGGCATTACAGAGTTACGGCTGTAATTCCCTGCATGGATACATACGATACTCTGGAAATCGCTGTCCGTTTGCTTCAACTTCAAAGCGAAACACCATACATCACCATTATTGACACAGGCAGTCTCCCAGAAATCTATTCTAAAATAGAAAGTCTTCGCTCAGAAAGTATAGAAGTTCATTGTCTTCGCTTAAATTCTACGACACATCCATCTGATTTTCCGGCAATTGCAATGGATTTGGCATTTTCTCTCTGTCGGACTCCTTATCTGTTTGCCACTCATGCTGACGTTTTTCTTAAAAAGAAGAGCCTTTTAGCCGACATGATTGATCTTTGTGAAAAGGAATCGCCGGTTGTCGGCTATGAAATCAGTCCCCGTAGCCACGATGACTGGAAAGGCATGGTTTCTCATACAGCAACTATGTATCACATGGCAACTATGGACAAAATTGGATTTGGATGGAGCCTCCGAAGACTTTGTAATCTATTTAATATCTCTGATCCTCGACCAAATCCTAACCGCCCATGCTGGCCAGATACCGAATTATTAGGCAATTATTTGCTCAGAAAGAATAATATCGTGCCGTTGCTAATTGGTAAAGAACAAAACTTCCAAAGAACAAATGACGAAAATATAGATCACTTCAGAAGTTATACGTCATCAAAATTATACAGTAATAGCTATTTTAAGATGGCTAACGGATGGTACGAAGAAGCACGAACCAAAGCTCTTGAAAGAATATGTGAATGGGTGAAAGAATGAAAATGAAAATGAAAAGTACAGTTAGCGCAGTAAATAGATACCCAAGTTCTTTTGAAACGTCCTCTAAAAAAGAGGATAAGGAGAAGAATGGCCAACGAATATTTAAACAACAAAAATTTCGAGAGTTTAATTTCTAAGTTTCTGACATGCAAGAAGGAAAAGATAAAATATCAACTTTTAATTGAGGACATACGGGAAACAGATGCAAGAACGTCGAATAGAAAGAAATACAAGAAGTCTGATAATTGGGAAGAAATAGAGAAGACTTTTGATATATTGACCATAGAATACCAAAGTCTTCAAGTCGAATTAACAACGGCATTTTATCTCTTGTCTGAGAACATTGTAAGATACCGTAAGTTCAATCTTATTGATCCTGATGATGCAATCCAAGAAGGCGTCATGATTTGCTTTGAAAAAGTGGATCGTTTTGATCCTGATAAGGGAAAAGCCTTCAATTACATGACCACATGCATCATCAACCACTTCCGGCAGCTTTATAGAACTGCTCGAAACTACAATGAACTCAAAAAGAAGTATCACGATTTTTTATCTGTAAAGGTGGATCAGCCGATTCTACCGATACGAGCGAATAAGCAATTCTACAAAAATCAGGATATAAATGCCAAATATTGACATTAGCGATTTTTTCTTTATAATTGTTAAAGACTAATAGGGTGTAAATACGCCCTGTTAGTCATTTTATCTAGGAATATTTGAATTATGCATGGCGATCCTATAGAGCAAATTGAAAAACAGGAATTGCTCCAAAAGTTAATTGACAAAGGTTATGGGAAGTTAATCGACGCTCTTTTAAGTAACGAAAGAGAAGTGTACACAAAAAAAGGCAGGCTCAACAAAAGTGGAGCCTGCCGTGTTTTGGGATGGAAGCCAAAAGAGCTTGATGAAGCTCTGGCTGAGTGTCGAGAAATACTCAAATTTGACATATTCACTGAAGAAGACGAAGACGAAGACGAAGACGAAGACTCTAAGCGGTAATCACATACGCTCTATCGTATCTTAGAGTCATTTCCAAAGTTACTATGTCACTGGATGACATATCCAAGTCTCCGAATTCCACGGCTTGCGGCCAAATGGACTCGAAAACCCATCGTTCAATGACATTTCCGCAACCGTCGTAGAGTTCCAACCGACACCTCGGCTTCTTGAATCCGTTGCAGGAAGGAACCCATTCAGCATCTCGTTGAGGATCGTATAGCTTTTTAACCCATTCAAAGACCGGGTGTTGTTTTGAACCCGGTTTTTTTATGTCATACAAGCTGAGCGTTATTGGTTTCCATTCGGGTTTGGATGGAAAATATACAGTTTCAGTCAAGTGTTGAGCTTCCATTTCTTTGAAACTCAAACTTGGCCTTGCTCCTCTCGATGGCGGAAGTGTGTTTATACCTTCGGCGGAAACATCGGGAATAATAAACAACCAACGATGTTTTCGCTTGTAACAGGCTTCGGGACTCTCAAGCCCAAAGTCAAATCCCATCTTTCTTCCTGTACAACCCATTCTACTCCTTTGTCGATAAAAAAAGCCCCACACTAAGAAAGTATGAGGCTCTTAAATCTCTATCTAAAGTGATTTGAACCGCCGATTCCGCCCTAACTGCACCCGCCGCAGCAAACTGTGATGCTGCCACCGCAGAAGAGTTCAAGTTTAACTTCGGCATAACGAAGGGTTAGTTCGATTGTTACTTCTTCAGACGAAGAGTAGTCTAACTCGCCAAAGTTAATGGCCTGTGGCCAAACTTGTTTGAGCGTCCACTTTTCCATTACAGTACCGCAACCATCATATAGTTTCAAAGTACCAATGCCTGCGTAACCACCACTGTTTTGGCCCTGTCCAATCTTGGATGCTTGAGACAAGCAGGCCGGGTTTGTAAAGTTGTAAACTGTGGCAAGCCAGCTATACAAACCACTCATACCAGCACCGCCGTTACCAACGTCGTAGTAAGTAACGGTGATGGATTCCCATGTGCCCTTGCCAGGAAGGTACATCTTGCCGTGCAAGAAGTTGATTTCCGTTTCCTCAATCGTTAAATTTGGACGAGATGCCAACTTAACGAAGTGTGGAGGTATAGCTGGACCACACGGGGATTCGAGTGCAAATGTCCATCTATACTTTCTTTTGAATACCAAATTAGTGTCGGACGCTAATTGGCCTAAGCCCATTAGTTGTGCTGTACATGCCATATTATTTAATCTCCTTAGTTTTATCCAATATTAGAAAGTATCTGCATTCTCAGCGAAGCTGCCTGTACGGTGTACAGAGAATTCGATGAAAATAAATTCTGCGGCTCGAATTGGCTGTACGCCGATTCTTGCACGGAACTCGTTACGGTCAATTACGTCTGGAGTATTGAGTTCTTCGTCAGCTTTGATGATGTAGGCATTTAGACCACGACTCACCAAAACTTCTCTCAAGATAGCGTCTGCAATGTCTTCGAACTTCGAGCGGAAAATATCATCATGTGGATCGAAGATTAATACACGGGATGCTGCTCTAATTCTCTTTTCAATGTAGAACATCATACGTCTTACATTGACACGATCCAAAGCTGTCGGTCTACGCTGTAAGGTCTTTTGACCCCAAACTACGAATCCTTCAAAGTCGGTAAACTGTACAATTGGGTTAATGCAGTTTCTGAAACCATACATCAAGTCTCTTTCTTCAAGAGTTGGACGGTTATAAACATCTGTAATACCCGGAACTGTACCACGGGTCAAACCAGCAGGAGCAAACCAAGGCTTGGCCAAAAAGTCGTTTCTGGCGTACACAGCCATTACCGAACCGGACGGTGGAACCCATACGTCAACTTGGTTGAAGTTGTCACGAATCTTTACCCACGGCCAGTACATTGCACCGAAGTCCGAATCGAATCTTGTAAGATTCAATGGGTGGGTGCCGTTTTGCCATGCGATGATTTCGTTGACCGTCAAACCGAACGGCGGATCAATGATCGCCATGCAGTCCATACGGCCATTCTGACATAGATCGAGCAATGCCGTTACTACCGTTGTGCTTGCGTGTCCCGGTACTGCAACCAAGTCAATATCAATTTGCTCAGGTTCACTTACTGCATAAATACCTGTGAAACCTAGTACTTCACCGACCAAAAGATCGTCTTGCTTGTCTGGATCGGATGGGATACCGTCAGAACCACCTGTTAAAACATATGTCCCGTCAGCCGGACCAGCACCCTCGTCTGTGTTGTCGGTTACTCTAACCCAATCAGATACCATTGCTATGTAGGTTTCTACATAGAATCGGCTTACAGTGTTTTTGGTTAGATTGCCCCATGATTCAAGTTGTACTCCGTTGTTGTATACTTCCATCGTGAAGTTGTTGTCACGAATGTTGCTTGTAATTTTTACTTTCGTTTTGTTGCCGTCGATACCGGCGCTGTCAGCAGATACCGTGAAGGTAACACTATCATCATCATTTTCAGAACCAGTTACACGACCAAAGGTTTCTATAGCGGTATCACCAGTTACACCCGATGGGCTTGTGCCGACTGCGGTTGTGGTTGATAAGTCAAAAACTTCTTCTGCTGTGCTTGCTGGCTTAATACGAATTCTAGCGTCACGGCCATGATGTTTTGTGCTGATTTGTAGAGCGCCACCAACAGCTTTGGCGACGAAACCGCCAGGCAAGGTGCCGTCATCGACTAAATCATTAATTTCAGCAACAATTTCTGCCATTGTTCTGTCGTCAGCTTCGGTCAACTCAACTATCTGAACTACGTTGTCGATATTTACGTTGTCAGTTCCATCTACTACGATTTGTAGATTTGAATTTGCACCTATGTCAAACTTATCGTCGGTTCTGGTCGAAGGGTATTTGATCGTTGTCCCTAGAACGGATGCTTGCGTCATGGCTGTGCCCAAACCAGTTACGTTGCCTGCTGCGACTGCTCCACCATAAATTGCGTTCTGAACCGATACAAGTTCGATTTCCGATTCTGGACCGTAAGCCCAAATACCCTGCAATCCAAGTTTGGCTGTGGCTCCGGGTGTGGCGTAGAACTTGATTCCGTCATTCTCAAAGTCAAGCTGATCGTTGAGTTCGTCAACCAACTCGGCTACGGTGTATGTGTTGGCCAAAACAACTAGGGTCTTGGAAGACAGAACGCCATTGAGTTTCCAACGGAAGAACGAGTCGTCGTCAAATTCGTAATCACCAGCCGTGTCAGATTCGATCTTGATTAGATCGCCTGCTGCCGGTACATCAACCGATGCTATTTCTGCTGCTTCATCACTTACTGGGTCCATGTCTGCAACACGAACGACATACAATTCGTTCGCAACAAGCAAATACTGCTCGGCTGCATAAAGTAAGAATGGATCACCCACATCTGGGTGTGGATAACCGAAAATCGTATGTAACTGACGACTGGTCGTTACAATTGTTGGTATGTTAACTGGACCTTTACTTGCAAAGCCAATTAAAGCCGCTCTGTGAAACGACTGTTCAGGAGCAATAAAGCTCAAATCTTTTTCTGCAATTCTAACGCTTGGGCTAATTGTGTTAGAAGGCGGGAATCCTCTTAATATCGCCATAGTCTTATTCTCCCTTTCGTAACTTATTTGGTACTTGTTTTACGGAAATCAATCCTGATTTTTCTGCTCTATCTATATAGTCAGTTGCTCTTTCATCTTCTAAGTAATAAATGTTTTTTTCCGAACCAATGCCCGGTACATTTAATACGGTGAATGATCGAGGAGTCTTTCTTGACTTAATAACTAGCTGAACTGGAAATCTGTTCTTATTTCTAATCTCTAGCATTCTAGCTCCTTAATTGATTCTTCCAGTCTCGCCAAAACCTCAGTTATTTCTTCATCTTTCAAACCGTCTACAAATTCGATGCGAGTCTTGAGAACCGCCTTCTTTCTTTGTATAGGTTGAGGTATATATGTTTCTGCTGTCAGATTAAATTCATATTTTATAACTCTAATTGCTTGGTCGCCGGGTTCGTAATCACCGCTACTAGCTATAGAGTCCAGCTTGACAATAACCTCGTAAGGTACGCCTGATACTCGTATGTATGCAGTTTGGCTAAATTTTGTAATGATTTGTTCTAATATTTGATTCATGTCTTCGACATATAAAGTCCAAGCCGTCAGCGTGTAGCCAATATCTACTGGAATTCCTCTTGCGACCCCGAAAACCGTGTCACGATCATGTTTTTCCTTGATCGTAAAGCCCGGTTTGTTATCAGGGCGAAGATGGTTCATATAATCTAAAGCCTTGTGATAGACATATCTATCAAGATTCATTTGAATATCCGAGTCAATAATTGCCAACATAGGCAATCGAATACGATCCACTACGAGTGTTTCGTCTTTTCTTACATTATCCAATAAAATGGCAGCTACCGCTTTTTCTTGTGTACCCCAAATAATTGGGATAGGGTGAGCCTTACCATCTTCATCAATTACCACCAAATCTCTAAAAAGGTCTTGCATTGCGTCATCGCACGCTCTTTTAGATTTGGAATAACGATAAATTGTGTTGCGGTCGGTCCCATTGTTGATGATATGACCTTTTTGCATCGGGTCGCAAAGAGCTTGAGCGCCTAGACCAATCTTCTTGTTTGTTGTATCTTTGAGCCAATTAAGAGATTCATCGTTTACGGCCCGCTTGTTCATCGGGTCTGGGTTAGGATCGCAGTATGGCTGTGGAGGGTCAAGATTGGGAACCGATTGGAATCCAACCTCGCACTCGTTCAATGACTTTTGATTGTGGTTAATTTCGTTGCTCATTTATCATTCTCTACCTAAAATAGATATGTAGGAGAACATAAAAAATGTCCGACTCTATAAGAGTAAAATACCGCACTTGGTATCAAAGTAATCCGCCGAAGCCTATTAAATTGCAAATTCCCGGTTGGGCTGGCCAAGATCACTCTCCAATGGAAGCTGGAAAAATCCAACCGTGGCAGTGTCCCCCATTTACTGAGGGCAATACTTATGGGTTGGAATTAACTTATCCATTTGATACCGAGTGCCATATCCGAGTTGTTGATGGACAAGTTCGTTTTGAGGGCGACTTTACAGAAGAGTTGAAGAAAGTTGCCCCTTTCAGCATCCCACTTCCACCATTTAAGTCTTTTTCGCCCGGTTATTTTGGAATGACTTCTTGTCTTGACATGGATGTGCCCGAAGGATATATTTTGCGAATTGAACCCCATCCACGCTTTTATACAGATGATACTTGGACTGTTCCCGCCGCAATGCCGGGACATATTCAGCCTCAATGGTGGACCAAGATATTTTTCGTTGTATTCAAATATCCACGACCGGGTCAAACATATATTTTCAGAAAAAATGAGCCTTACGCTCAAGTATTGATATTGCCAAGAAAAGTCTCTTACGACATAAAGGAAATGACTCCCGAAGAGGTTGAAGAGCGACAAAAAAGAGATTGGCAAATCACCCAACACGCCCAGAAAATCTCAAAAAGTGTCAAAACTAGTCACGGACACGATTTCGATCATAAATATCAAATACTAAAGGGCATTTATTTGAAAAAAGGCAAAGAAGGGGTTAATGAGTTTTTGGATGGACTTGAAAAGAAGAATAGTCCCAAAATTCAGAATAAGTTTATAGTGCGAAAAAAGAAATATGAAGATTAAACTTTATACCAAGTTGACAAAACGAAATCTAAAGGTAAATCCTTTTATTATTTTGCCACTTCCCTTACCCAAGCCTAAGATTCCATTTCGCCTTTTCTTTGATGTTCATATGCCCAATTTGTACCAACCGCCTAAATTTATTGTTGAGGCTGGGCCGGTTGCTGGCCCGCTTGGGGTTGCGCCGGTTGCTGGCCCGCTTGGGGTTGTGGTGCCGCTGGCTTAGGTGCCGCCGCCGCCGCTTGCTGTCCCTGTGCCGATAACAGTGGGTTCTTTCCTAATTCTTCAAATGCTTTTTTCAAAGCAGGATCTTGAATTTGAGGTATTACTTTTTGAATTTGTGGCCATATCTTCTTAATTTCTTCTACAGCTTTATCATTGGCGGGCGGAGCCGTACCTTGACCTTGCGCTTGTGGCGGTTGTCCAGCAGGTTGTCCAGCAGGTTGTCCAGCAGGTTGTCCAGCAGCAGGAGCGCCGGGTGTATTTTCATGAATACGCCGTTCCTGACTTAATTTTTTATAAAATTCGTAAAAAGATGACATTCTGTTTTCCCCTTTTTTATATATATTACACAATTTTTATTTTTGAATCGGGTTGTTTCTGTGTAACTTTGCCTTCGCCTGTGGTAACAGTTTCTTGGAATCGGCGACATATCAATTCTAGCCTTAATGCACCCCACATTTTGAATTCGCCTAAATTCCTTTGAATTACTTCCCAATTCTCTCTAAGGTGTGGAGTAAACAATCTCGAACCAATCTTGGGTGGATGCCCTATACTTTTAAGGGTCGCACGATAATTTACTTCAAATCTCATTTCATCCGGGGCGTCGATGCCAAATCGAGTTAGCTCATTCTGCGATGGTATTGGTTCATAATTGCACCACAACATGATAGGATTATTGCAGAATAGTTTTCCACGATCTTCCAAATAAAGTGGATCAACAGTTTGTGGTTGAATCAAAACCTCATAGTAATATAAAGGGGAACCGCCACGCTTGATAGCCTCTTGATCCCAATCGTTAAACAAATCGTGTTCAGGGGCATCAGGATTAAACTGCTGAATGCTGCCCGCCAGCGTATAGGGTGTCCCATCCTGATTTCTTAACATTACTCTCTCCCGATTGCTCTTTTACCTGATCCGGGTCTTTTTGCCCAGTTATACGTCGGCCCTGAAAGACCCAACTCTTCCTTGGTTTCATCACCTGCAACACGAATCAATTTGATGATCAAGACGTTCTTCCGGGATACTCAACTGGCCTCGTACAGCATTTATGTCTAACTTCTCAATTTCTTTGTTCCAAATCATGTCTAATACTTCTAAAGCATTCTCTCTTTCTGGTAAGAACCAGCTTGAAAAGTCCATAATCGCCCTTTTAACAAAAAAACCTTCTGCCTTTATATAGGCAGAAGGTTTTCAAGTTATTGAAAAATGCCGAGCGGTTTGCTCGGCACTCTTCGTTTTCAAATAGTAGTTTATAATCTTTTTGCAGTTCGTTTGGTTAGTTGTATTTTTCATAACCTCATTAGTAAGGTCATATTGAAATTTATCACTAATCAAGAGTGATCTTGGGTGTAATAGCAATCTCGCCACCGCCTGATGGCAACTGGAACGGAGCGCCTGAGAATTTCTCAACCCATAGTAAGTTTCCACCTGTTTGGGAAGTTACATAATACCCGTAAATTGTCACTGCCGTCGTAAATGTAAAGGTCTGTTCACTGTAAACTGCCGTAGTTACGCCCACCGCCTGAGTTGTCGTCCAAGATGAACCCGCAAGGGTAATTGGAGCGTAACCAGTAGCTCCTACCGCCTCAGTAATAACTGAAGTCGTAATGCTGTCGTCAATAGTTGGATTGTTGGTGTAAAGTCTGAGAACTCTATTTCCACCGGCTGGTCCGGCTGTGCCATCTGTTGCCAACATATTGACGATATATTGCAACATCAGAATTTCAGCAACGTCAGGTACTACTAATGCCATATTTGACTCCTACTTTTCTTCTATTTATAATTGTGCAAATTTTTTTGAGAAATTTATTTGGTCCTATTTCTATATAAACAGAAAAGGAATCATAATGCGAAAATTATCCCAAAACGAAGTTGAAAAAATCTTTAAAGATCAAGGTTGTAAACTTGTATCACAATATAAAGATAGTAATACTTCGCTAGAATATGTATGCTCATGCGGCAGTAAAGCTAAAAATAACTTGAAGAGATTCAGATTAGGTGCTAGATGTAAAAATTGTGGCAATCTGAAAAGTTCAAAAACCAGAGCTTTTGATTATGAATATGTTAAATCATATTTTGAATCTAACAAATGCATTCTTTTGAGTGATGAATATAAGAATTCTCTAACACCACTTGTTTACAAATGTTCTTGTAACAACATCGCAGAAATTACCTTTTCTAATTTTAAGTCTGGGCATCGCTGTCGAAATTGTAGTTTGAAAATAGGTCCAAAAAATCATAAATGGAATCCTGATAGGGAATTTATCAAAGAGAATGAGTCTTTGAGGAAGCGATGTTACAATCTTTTGCACAGGTCTTTGAAATCATTTGGTAAGAAAAAAATATATAAAACAAGTCAAATGTTAGGATTTACTTCAGATGAGTTTCGCAACTGGATAAATCAGGATAAATTCAAGCAAATCATTAAAGATGAATGGCACTTAGATCATGTCTTTCCAATAAAGGCGTTTATAGATTATGGAATTCAAGACTTAAAATTGATAAACTGTTTGGAAAACTTGCGTCCCATTCCAAAACAACACAATCTAAATAAACAAGGCAAATACTGCAAAAAAGAATTTGAATCTTGGCTTGCAGAAAAGAGAATAAAATGGCTTTGAAAAATAAGGACGGCAGTGTTTATCGTTTGAAGGGACCAAATCCCATAATGAAAGAACAAAAAATATGGGAGGAGTTCCGTGTTCACAATATGAAGTGGGATAACGAAATCCTGCCCGACTCTTCAGAGCTTCATGCCATCAAAACAGATTTTCAAGTTCGCAATAGTTTTATTGATGAACTTGACCAAGCTGCCGCATTAATTCCCAAAGAATCTGATATTAAAGTAGTAGAGACGCCAACAATTTCTGAACCCAAGGTCATTTTGGAACCAAAATCCGAAATAACTGTGGTTGAAAACAAGATTGTTAAGCCTCCACGACCCGAAAATATCGACAATTCCATTCCAAAAATATTTATTCACTGCCTGCCAGCTTTTCTTGACGTTAAAATTGACAGTGTTTACGGCGATAATGTGCAAACTTTAAAATACAAATCCCCTTTCTCTTTCGAGGGGGTGATTTTAGATATGTCTGATTTAACTTTTAAATTTTGGACACAAGCAGACAAATTTACCAATCAAATACTTCAAGGCTCGATCATATATCCCAAAACCGCACAAAAAAGATGGTGGAGAGTACAGGAAATAGTCGAAAAGACGGGCGGTTGGATCATTACCTCCCATCCATCTGATTTTCAGCCTCATTTTGAAACTTGATCTGGGTGAACCACCGTAGCCTTAATTCCCATTTTCTCAAGTTGCTCTTTATAATCACCCACAGCTTTAAGATAGCCTATTTCATATACCTCAATCGTCATTTGTAAAAAAGCCTGTACGTCTTTGTCGGTTAGGAGTGATACTCCAACCCTTTCTACAATGTCTTGGTGTTTTACATACCGATCCTGTAGGATTTGGAACATGCTTTTTTGAACATAATGAGCTTTCGGGTTACCGAGATAGCTCATCCACGGGTTTAGGTCTGTTGTTGCCATATTAGCTCTTAATTTCGTTTTTCGGTTCTTATTGCACTTTGGATTTCGTTATCCACCTTTAATAGAGCTTGTCGCACTTCATCTTGATTGTCTGCACTTCCGTGATTCCGTAAAATAGCTGCTCTTAGAATTTCTAGTGATTCTTTTTTCAACCGAGCCAAGAATTCCTGGTGGAAGGCCAAAGCCAACAAGTCTTTATTGTCCTTCAATGTCTTCCAATCACCCTTTGCTCTCTCTTGAGCCGATACTGCCACTCTCCTAGCTGCTGCTGCTACTGGACTTTGAGGGTGAATTGGGATCGGCTGTTTTGGAGTTTGTTGTTGAGGACTTACCGGCAAAGCCGCTGGCTTTTGCTCAGCCGGTTTTTCCATATCCAAAGCATCATAAATAGCGTCTTGTACGCCTGCGGCAATTGCCTTTTCCTTACCAGCGAAGTTGCTGGCAATCAATTTAGCCACTCGACTTACATTCTCTCCACCTTGAGGCAACAAAGCCGTTTTCATTTGTTCAGTAGGAACAAACTTGTTCCTATCGTCAGTTGGAATTCTGTCAAGAATATCCGCCCATAGCTTGTCGATAGCAACATCTAGGTCTTTGTCTCTGCCACCAGCTTGGGTTTGTTGTGGCTGTTGTTGAGCTTGACCGGCCCGTAGTTCATCCGAGCTAGAATATTTTATGGTCATTGGAAGTTGCTCAAAATTTAATACCAATTGTTTTGATGTTTGTGCATTTTTGGTAATTGCCTTCATAACTTTATTGGCTTCTTTTTCCACGTCTTTGTCCAATGTATAACCATCGACTTGTATCATTTTCTTAATTATTTCGTAGATTTGTAGAGCAACAATTGTTTTGTCTTGAATAGACTTTGAAAGTAACTTAATGATTTCTTCGCCTATATCTTGACGGCTTCTTTCTTTTGCTACCTTAGCTTCTATATCGGCATTTCCGGCTTCTTTTCTTAATTCATCGAGTAAAGTACGCATCTGGTGTACATCGTAAGGGAATTTGTGTTGACCAGAGAGTTGCCTTCTACTTACCGTGTCACCAATTTCGTCACGATAGAAGCCTCTGTCTATCAACTTTTGTGTAACAATGTCTTGAGTTGTTGACGAACTTTCTTCACCTGTTTCCGCACTTGCCGTAGCACGATTCATTGACTGGTTACGCAAAGCTGGGCTTTTTCCAAGAATTCTCTTTCTGCGAGTTTTACCACCTTCGTGGTCTTGTTGCATAATCATGCTTGTTTGAGTGTTAGCAAATGTGACACGTCTACTTGGGACCAACATATCTGGATCATTTATATTTCGTTGCATTTTTTGAAAAACGATTTGGTGAAGTTCTTCGATATTACCCAAACCAATATTTCTTTCCCATATTGTGACCCCACCGCATTTAGGACCTTTTAAGCAGTATCTAATACCACGAATAATGTCATCATAAAATGGTCCGCCTTCTCCCGTGCGGTCTAATTGTCCTTCACTATCTAACTTGTACATTTTCATCGCTGTTGTGGGGCGGGGGCGATCATCTTCCTGGTCTGGGCCAAAGATTTGGAACATCTTTGCGAGATAATCTTTATGACCGTATTCGAGTGGTCTAGTGCCAGACGTATTTTGGTTTACCGACATAGCCCCCGTAGCATATACGCCTTTTTTGCGTGTTTTTCTTAGAATTTCTTCATAGTCGTCTGGGTGAACATCAACATAATCTCTCTCATAGCCTCTGCGTTCTTCGTCTGGGATTGAATATTTCCATCTACCATCTGGGCCGATGACGATTTTGCCCTTATCGTCTCTTTCGTAATCTTCGGGTAAACTGCCAATAGATCGAAAATATCCAGCCGGTTTAACGAATGGCATGTCAATTTTCTTTTTGAATTCTCTGCCTTCTTTGTCTATTTCTACAATTTCCTTCTCAAAGTGAGGAAGGTGTACAATTTGACGCTGATCGAACGGCATCCCTTCCTTGTGTTGGGGATGGCCGGGAATTGGCGGGCCAGAAATGCCGCCATTTTGTTTCAACCACTTAATATCTTGGTTGGCAAGTCGTACAGCTTCTTTTCGTTTTTCCGTGTTGGTTGCAAAACTTTTAGGATCAACCTTTTCGCCGCTTTTAGTACGGAAGGGAGCGTTAGCCAAACTCAGAAGGTTCCAGTATTTGGATATGAGTGGGTTTTGATGTTTTTTACTAATAAACGTATCTTCGGTCTGTCCGCCGCCTTGTCCGCCCTTTCCGGCTGCAACAGGTTGGTATTTTTTTATTTGTATTTTTTCGCCAGAAGACAATTCGGCTTCTTCGCCTTCTTTTGGTAATTCGCCATATATTCCGTGAGCATTTGTTGCAAGAAAATCCTTCATGCGCTCCACAGTTGTTTGACTCGCAGGCATTTGCATACCTTGAATGCTATGAGGAATATTTCTCTCCGGCATTCCTTCTTTGACACCATGTAAATCATATCCGTATTGTCCCTTTTCATGTCCGTACTTTGACAATCCGGCGTCTGGAGAGTGTTCATGATGCCGTGTTCTTTCTAATTTGTGGATTAAACGATTGATAAATGAGCGAGCTTTGATCCATCGGGTTCCTTTTCCTGATCCACGAAATACATAAACTTTAGGTTCATTATCGACCACAGTATTTGGCATTGCCTCTTCAACTGCATAATAAGCAATATCCTTAGCAGCGCCCGTAGCGGCTTTTTCTAGGTTCCCTTTATAAGTGTTTGACCATTCTGGACCGTAATTGTCCTGAATTTTTCTTAGAATGTGCGGCTTGACTACATCTATAAGTGTTCTGAGATTTCCTGATACTAGAGCTTGCTTAATTTTTTCCATTAATTCTTCGTATTTTGGACTACGGGCTTCCTCTCTGGCTTTCAAAGCGGCATATAAATCGTCGTGATAGCGGGTGTGCAACGCACGTCCCCAAAGTTCTGGTGGGAATTGATATAGAAATTCAATGTCATCATTATCAATACGAATAGGAAGCTTTGCCACGTCGCCTGTTCCACTGGCCGTAGGATCGGTGGCGTCAAATGGTCTAGCCATCTCGAAGAGCTTTGGCATATATGCGGTGACATATTTCCTGTCTTCTGAGAAAAATTTTGTTTTGAAGAAATCTTTGAAGTTAACAGCTTTCATAATTACAACCCCATTTCGTAATCCTAAAACTATATATTGACATGAGCAGCAATATATTATTTATTCCTCGACCCAGCAAAGAAGAGTACAGCGCTTATGCCAACTGTCCTTCTTGCAATGATTTAGGTGCGACCGATCCCTTGGTAAAAATTGGTCCTAGACGTTCCAGACTCAAAGTTAGAGAACAAATCAAGGAATATGTTCTCACCATGCTTGGTGCCCCCGTAATTGCGTTAGAGTTAGACGAACAACAAGTTTACAATGCAATTGACTTTGCTCTTCAAATATTTGAGGACTACGCTCCTGCTGAATATTTCCAGTATTACACTTTTTACGCTACACCGGGGCAAAGCGTTTATGAATTGCCAGTCGATGTAGGATACGTTCGTAACATCTATTACAAAGAAACTGCAAAACATGCATTTTCTGCATCAGATTTAGGCGGTGTAATCCCCCTCGAATATATGGGAGCGGGTGCTTACGGTAGTATTGCAGGTGGTATTAACCCTCAACAACCTGTTTGGGGAAAGATGGGCGAATGGGTTTTGTACAAACAATACGAAGATATGTACAACAGAATTTCTGGTCAACAGGGCGGTTGGGAATGGCTGGGCGGATATAATCACGTCAAATTATACCCTACTCCTTACAGAAGTTTCCCGGTAATTGTTCGATATTTACAGCGACGACCAGACTTTGCAATGGTTACTCAGGCTATGCAAGAAGGTGCTTTGGCATTCGCCAAGATTATTCTTGGCAGAATTCGTTCTAAAATCCAGAATCCGCCCGGTCCCAACGGTGGTGTTCAGTTGGATGGCCAGCAAATCCTACAAGAAGGATTGGAAGAGAAAAAAGAATGGGAAGAAAAGCTACTCAATAAATGGGGCGATTTGCTTGGTCCTTCTATGGGGTAAATATGAAATCATATAAAGATTGGTATCAAGAAAAGAACATTGGCGATTCCGGCGAGTTTAAATTCATCAACAAAGATGAATTTGCCAAGCTCGCTTTGGAGTATTTTGGCATTGTTCTTAAAGGTAATTTAAAAACCTATTTTGAACATCGTGAGAATACACTTGTTGAAGCAGTCGAAACTTCCAGATACGGTATTGAAGTCAATTATCGCACGAAAAAAGAAGAAGTTTTGGAAGGGTTCGCCAAGGTTGCTTTGGGATATGTGAGCGCCGCTCTCAAGAATAATGGCTATCATACGAAGCATGTCTTTACAGAAAAACCCCTCCGTTTATTGGTTTCTACAAGAAATTGGGATGATGGAGAATGGGCTGGGGTTGTCACATGGAATGCCGAACACGCTTGTTTTGTAATATCCAAAGGATTTTATAATCGTGAAAGAAGGACAATTTCTATTCAGACAAATAAAAAGTGTGATGCTGATAATGCCGCAGGAATAGCCAAAGAATTGAACAATATGATGCATCACTTGAAGGATCAGCCTGATCGTCATCAAGAGAAATTGAAGCCAGTTCCGTTGAAGAGGGGACCAAAAGGATGATTTGTTGCTACTGCGGGGAATCCAGCGACCAAGACATTTGTGAAGGATGCTTGGCGTGGGGCGTCACTCAAGCCGACGTTTTCCCCACTTTTTCTGAGCAATTTCACAGAATCGGGAGGGATGGCAAGCGATATTGGCATCAATCCGGGGCCGGAATCCTCTTTACGGATGGCCATTCTGTTTTGTTGCTAAAGCGAAAAGAGCCAAGCGACAATGCGGGAACGTGGGGAATTCCGGGCGGTGGTGCGAAAAAGGGCGAAAGCCCCATCGCTACAGCATGGCGTGAAACCAAGGAAGAATGCGGGGCTGGACCGCAAGGTTATCAAATCGAAAAATTTCACGAAAAAGACGGGCACCACAACTTCCATGTTTTTGTTTACAGGGTTTCTAAACCCTTCGAGTGCGAAATCAGTAAAGAACATAGCGAGGCTAAGTGGATACCTATCAACGAGTTAGGCGAATACAAATTGCACCCAAAAATGGCCGAACATTGGTCTTCGTACAAACGTGCGATAAATAGCAAAATCCCAAAAAACTCGTTTTCGGAATGGTTGGCGAGTAAAAATGTGCTTGACAGCCAAAAGTAATGGGATAGAATCTGTCTTGTTGTAAATCACAATATAGGACTGAAACATGACCATCGAATGCGTTGATTGTCAAAATCTCGAAAATTGTCCTTTAATCCAGACGATTAAGAAGCACCCGACTGGAATCAGCGGGAAAAAAATTGCAGAGGAATTCAGACTTCCTCTTGCCGAAGCAAAAATGCTTTTGCTTCAAATTTGTCTTATGTCTCATTTTGTTTTGAAATCTTCCGTTTGATAAGGCGTCTGATTATTTTCTTTTTATTGGTTTGTGATTGAATCAATTGCATTTTTTGTTCGCCCTTTTCTCGGCATTTATCAAGTAGCTCTCTCACTCCGTCCATGCCGTTTTTGGCATAGGCACTAGCCATCTGTTTGTATTTGTCGTTGAAGGGAATGCCGTTATCTGCCCGCCAAGCATTCTGCCCCAAATATTCGTCATATAAAAAAGTCAACTCCGAAAGCTGATTTCTTTCAATGGCTTCTTCTTGATTTTGCTCTCGTAATTTGTAATCCGGTTTCTTTGGTACAACTAAGAATTGGCCGAACGGTTCGCCATATCTAAAGATGTGTGTTTGCCCTTCGAGCGGGCTTTTGAATACGATAAAGAAAAATCTTGTCCACCATTGGGTTTGTATGTGCCCCGGCAACATCAAAGGCACGTCCCCTATTTCGTCAACAAAATATCTTGGGTGGGGTTCGAGTCGGATAACGTATCCGTCTGGTACTTTAATATCCGTTCCACTTTGATAGCCGTAATGCCCGTTTGCAAAACATTTGAATGGAAGGTCTGGATTTGAGAACTCTACTTTACCATTTATTCTGGTAACTCGTTGTTCTTCTTCGTATGAATACAAAAACTCAATTCCGTAAGTATTCCCTTCAACAAATGGCACACAATGCCACGGTTGGGGTGGACCACCATCACCATGATAATTATTGGTCCCCGCCCAACCCGGAATTTTGAGTTTGATTGGGCGAGGTGGTAACGCTTTACCTAAGCGATATGCAATGTCTATCATGGTCCCCACGGATTTGGTTCTTTAAAATCTTCCAATTTAATCATAGGACCGGGCGGTGAATTAAGCCAGTCGTAGGCGGGCCATTCGTTTGTAATATCCGAAGTCTGATAGTAATGTCTGTATGCTTTGCTGTTCTTGACAGCCTGATTAAGCACTTTTTTCAAGTCTTCGTGTTTCTCGCCCCGAAGAAGTCGTTGTCTTATATACAACGTAGTGGCTTCTTTGGCGTAATCATCATTACTATATCCGCTGGGAAACTCTTCGTTTCTTTTTGCGGCCTTATCGTAAAATGATTTGGCTAAATCTGGCACATCAAGAATTTTACAGACGCTCCCAAGTCTTTCAATCTTAGTGACTTCGAGTGTAAATCCTTTGGGGTATCGAAGTTTTTCGTCTATAAACCAGATGGGTGGAATTGGAATTTCTTTATCATCGCTTGCAACGTGCAAATATGTCGTGTAAATATGACTTGCTCGTATTTTAATTTCGAGGTCAGGGCTACTTCTCGCAGCCCGACACACGCCCTTGAGGGCAGGCCAGCCGATTTCTCTGAGTTCTTTGTCTGCTTTTTCTCTAACTCGAAAATTATCATTGCCCAACAAGGCGATTTTTTCGTTTATTTCTTTTGTGGGTTCTGGCATGTAAAAAGTTTCATCCAGAACGATCCAAAGCAATAGGGGTAGGAACATTATTTTTCCAATTCTTTTTTTGTCTCCTGAAAATCTTCCCATGCTTTTTCTGCCGGGTTCCTCAGAAGATACGGTGTCAACTCCACAAGAATCAAGAAACTGTTACCTCTTTCTTGATTTGCAACTTAAAGTCATTTCTCCCAAGATCATTGTTTGTCTTGGGGCGACTGCCGCTCAAAATCTTTTGGGCGTGAAGACCTCTGTGTCCCGTCTACTAACGGTATTCATATTAGTGTAGATTAACTAACTTTTCCTTAGATTTTTCAGCAACTGCACAACCCTTTTTTATTGTACCAGCCATTTGGCAGGCGGATAAATATCCTTCAATATTTTCTCCCGCATCCATCCACCAGCCATCAATTTTGTGAGCCGACAATTTTCCAATCTTCAAGTATCGGTTGTTTACGTCTGTGATTTCAAGTTCGTTTCTCTTTGATGGAGACAAACTACGAATGAAATCCCACACAGTTTTGTCATACATATACAACCCGGTTGCAATCAAGTTGGATTTCGGAGCTTTGGGCTTCTCTTCGATGGAAATAATTCTGCCGCTCGTCTTGTCAATTTCCACTACGCCGTAGTGTTGTGGATTTTCTACTTCGGACAAAAATATTTTGGCCCCGTCTGGGTTGGCTTCAAATTGTTGAACTGCATCTGGAAAGCCATTTTCAAAAATATTATCAGCTAGGATAACACAAATAGCTTCATTATCGGCCCAATCTTCGGCTAACGACAAAGCATCAGCAATGCCTCGTGCTTCTTTTTGGTAAGTGTAGTGAAGGTGCTTCAAGCCGAATTCTTCGCCGTTGCCAAGAATTCTCAAGAACTCGCCAGCAGCATTACCTCCACAGACAATGAGAATATCTGTAATGCCGCTACGGACCAAACTTTCGATTGGCCAGTAAATCATTGGCTTGTTGTAAACTGGTAACAAACACTTGTTTGTGACTTTTGTTAAAGGATAAAGTCTAGTTCCCATTCCACCCGCAAGTATAACGCCTTTCATTTTTTTCTTCCTTCTTATGAAATGCCTAGTTAATAGAGTGAAAGGAAAACAAATGTTGAAGAAGACTATATTGATTTTTACTATTTTTGCCCTGCTAGTGGGACAACAACCGGCCTCGGCGATTTTATCTAAATATACTCATTTAGTCCATGATGACGATTAGACCTTTACAGCCAGAAGATTTGACGAAAGGATTTTTTGAAACTCTCTCAAATTTAAGACCAACAAATATGACCCCCGAAGACGCATTGCAGTTATTTCAAAATCTTCCAGAATGCGTCAAAATATACGTCGTCGTTGAAGACGACGGGAATGTAGTGGGGGCTGCAACACTCTTTGTAGAACAAAAGTTCCTCCACGGGGGCAGCAAATCGGGCCACGTTGAAGACGTAGCCACGCACAAAGATCATCAAGGCAAAGGAATTGGTTCTTTATTACAAAGGCACCTTATTGCAGAAGCCAAAAGATTTGGTTGCTATAAAGTGTTGCTTGATTGCAAACAAGATTTGGTTCTGTTTTACAAAAAATTTGGGTACGAAGTTTTTGACTGCCACATGAGGTTGAATTTATTATAAAGGCGGCGTAAAACCACAACCCGAAGGGATGCCACGTCGGTACTCCGATGTGGCATGGCTTGCCTTGTGGATGTAAGCCGCCAATTATTGCTGATTACGCTTGCGTAATTAGAATACTCCGAAGCCCCACCGCTTGCGGTGGGGAGAGTCACTTAACCACCATTTTGAAAAGTCTTTTGTGCCTGCTGGATCGCCCTCCAGTCACGTTGGTATCCGCCATCCATGAGACGGTCGCCACCAGCAAGGTAGTGTCGGACGATACGAGGGTCAGATACTCCCATTTCTTTTGCCAAATCCAACGCTGGTGCAATCCAATCATAATTGCCACCGTGTTGGTCAATTTCCTTCTTCAAAATTTGACGAAGGGTATCATTGGATGGACGAGGGAAGTAAATCTGGCTCACACAGCGGCTCGACAAAGCGCCCGCCTCAGAACCATCGGAACCCATCATCTTGTCGAAGAGAGCCTTGTTGTTCACTGTGCAGAAGAACAAGACCCTCAATGAGCGAAGCTGGTTCACTCGGAAATTTATTTTCCGAATTTCGCCACGATCATCCAATGCTCCCAACCAAATCTTCAACGCTTCGGGATCGGCCTTTTCAGCCTCTTCCATAAAGACCAACGGCGGAATTTCCGTCAGATCATTGAAGAACATTTTCTCCAAGCCAGCTTTTGTGGTGCTGGTTGCATCCAGACGAAGTACCGAACCTTCACCGAACATTTTCTCGAATGAGAGCAAGGTTGTCGTCTTGCCACAGCCTGAATGTCCGAACAATACGCCGTGGTTGCGGCTTTCGCCGCCTGTCGTTGCGGCTCGCTGAATATTGTTCATCAAAAGCCGGACTTGCGGCCCAAGATCATACAAATCCTTCCATGCGGGGTGTTGGCTCAATGCCTGATCGCTTCCTGCCCCAAAAAATTCGGGCGGAATAATCAGATCATTCCATGTCTTTACCCCGCCAAGAGACGTTCCGACTTCTCGGACGCCGTTCAACAGCCGGTCAGCAATGGCTTCGCTGGCCTGCGAGATAATGTCTGCAATATTCTCCGGTGGTCCTGCCGGTGCTTGTGCCGCCGCTGGCGTGGTGACGACGACAGGAAGTCGGACGGCAGTGGCATTATTCTGAGGGTCCACGACCAACCACGGATATTGCTGAAACTTTGCAGCAGCACCCGTCTGGATAATCATGGTCTTAATTTTTTCCCATTGGTTGTATTCCGCTTCTGCACCCCGTTCGCCACGAATCTTGGTGAAATTTACCTCATAGGTAAAATGCCAAAATCCTTCCTTCTGGACAGGGGGAATTCGAAGCTTAGTTACGATCCAAGTATTTCCCCGGCCCGCAGCCGTGCCCCGCTTGAGGATATATTCGATCTGTGATTCGATCTTTTCGTTGCTGACCCTGTTCTGTGTTTTACGCTGCAAATACAGTTTGTACATGGGTTTGAGTTCCTTTGGCTAATGGATCGTTCAACATCTATACGGAACGCAGGAATCTACTCCCAGCTATTTTCCCAAGAAGTTTTCTGGTGCCAGATGGGGCGTTGGGGAATTATACCACAGGAACTGTGGGCTGTAAAGCAAAATGGCCCGGCATATACGCCGGGCCATTTATTCGTATTCGGATATTGGGTTTTATCCAAGAATAATTTCTACGCCGTCCAATGGGTCTTCCGTTAAGAGGACTTCCTTTGATGGCTGCTTTTTCTCAACCGAATCATTTAGCTTCTGAACGGGCTGTTGTTTTACAACTTGTTCAATAGTGCCTTTAGATGTTACACGGTCTGGTTGATCCAAAATCAATTTTTGTTCGTTCATATTTGACTCCATAAGTGTTTGGGGTTGTGTTTCTGCTGGTAAGTCCGTTGTGATGGTCTTTACTAATTTGAGCAAATTATTCGGTGGTTTCACTAGGCTCAAGAAATAGCTATCGCCTTGGAATTGTTCCTTTGGAGCTACAACTCGCTTGCCCGAATTGGTTGGTTTTGGCAAAGTTAATGTGCCACTGGTGTTGTTCTCGTAGACATACAAACCACTTCCAGCTAAATTCTGTGCAAGTTTTTGTTTCTGAAATTCCCTTCGCTCTATGCGATTCATTTTTTTTCTAAACATATTCACCTTCCTAATTTTGTTGTTTCAGAAGCCGAAAAGATATATAATTCGATGCGGACTTCCTCTTATTATAGTATGTAAGTCAGCTTCAATTTAGAAAAGGGTGAAAAAATGGCGAAACGAAAACTTCCACCAAATTGGTACGATGTGTATCCTCAAGGCTGCAAACAAGGGGATGAAGAGCAAGCGTTTTTTATTGCGTTAATCAGAAATCCCAAGTGGACCTGGCGATCTACGTCTCAGTTAGCCAAAGAATGCAATTTGACAAAAGATCGCATTGAACAACTGATTGAGAAATATTACAAAAGAGGCATGGTCTTCCAGAATCCAGCGAACGAAGATCAATGGGGTTATTGGGAAAGAAATCCTCAATCACTTCCCAAGTCAGAAGATGACTTGGCAGACGCCGATCACAAAGATCGCATGAATTAAAAAACAAGGGAGACTTTCATCTCCCTTGTTAGCTACTTTGCTAAATTTTGATTTACTTGGCGCTACGAGACGGTTTGTGATTTCCCATCTTCTGTACAGCATCAGCGGCGGTAGGCATGAAATAGGCATCAGGATATTGTTGACGAACATAAGCATCTGGGTAGGCCCAATGCATAATGCCTGCTCTCTTTGTGTCTTCGTCAACACCGTATACCGGCAGTTCTTTTTTGCTTTTTCCACAAAAATCAATAAATGTCTTCATTTACTTACCTCGTTTTGTATCTTATCTGATGGTAATATTTAGTGTGCTGGCCTCAGAAGTTATATATCAAATGGACGCCAAAAATGAAAAAAGTTTATTCTGGAAAAATTTCCTTCATACCAGCGAATGATGCTTTGCCGGGTGAATTATCGAATAAAATCTTAGAAAAGTGTATATTTTGTCAGAAATCCATCACAATAAATGCTTGTAATTCCTTCGTAATTAAGAAGTTATCCGGACCTGAAAGAATTTTTTGTCCGTTCTGTCTTAGAAATGGGTTCTGTACAAAAAGAAATAAGCACATCTTGATTTTGAGTTTTAGAAGCCTTATCGCTTCGCTTTATTACCAGTGTTACGCCAATCAACATCGCAAGTTGTGGTTATCTCAAATTCAGGAGTATATTGACGCCCACGAGTTTATCGGGCTTAAAAATCCAGTTTTCATGTACGACCCGGAGACTTATTTGTGGTTCATAGACTTTTCGAGAGTCGGGGCGGGAAAAAAACAAATTCCAATTATCGAAGTGCATCGCACGATTGTGGATGTTCTGACATGCTTTAATTTGGAGCATTTTCTGGGGACCAATGTGCCCGGCGAAGTCTTCGTCAAGTATCGTGATGCGATTGATTTGTTTTATGAAAAGAGATTTCGACCAAAGAGACGGAAGATGCTGATACCCACTTTCCCGACTCACTTGAAGATTTCTTCTGAGAGGTTCAGGAACTTTATTCCGAAGAATTTGAAAAAGTGAGATTGATTCTGTTTGGTTTATGTTTATAATAAGCGGGTCCAGCAAACAACAATTTTTTTAAGGAGTTTTTGAGTGAGTACGACTACTAATGAATTGCAAGTGAAGGTTTCCGAGCGTCAGGCTGGTTCGGAGCAGTGGTACGAAGCAACCGTGAGCATCTGTGGACTTCAACCAACCAAGTTGGCCCGCAAGTTCGATGGTTCCACACGGTTTACATCTCGTTCCTCTCTCACTGGTGCCGTAAGAAATCTTGCGAAGACCTTGGGCTACAACGGTATTGCTATTGCAGAGCCTCGCAGGGTCGCCGCAAAAGCATCTTCAACGACGGCATCCAAGACTAAGACGGCATCCAAGACTAAGACGGCATCCAAGACTAAAAAGAAGACCAAAAGCTCCACCCAACAATAAAAAGTGGGGTGCAGTTAGAGGCGAGGTAGACGAAGCAATTTGTCTATCTCGTCTTTTTCATTTCTAATATTTGATCTAGACAAATTACTTTGTGTATTGGCTTCAATTCTTTTCGATAAAGCAATTCGTGCATCATGTCTTCCATGTCGCCGTCATTGCACGCATAAATTTGACGCACGAGCGTATCTTTCAAATAATCCAAAACCCACTGCTCGACATTCGGAGCTTTACCTGCTGGGAAAAATGTAAAACAAGCCAAATCGTTGTGGAATGCTAAGCCAGGAATAGCGACGGAAAGCCTTTTCCTCAATTCAGAAAACGCTGCGTGATCGTTTGGATGTGGACCATTACAGTGTTTGAGCCAAACGTCTTTATCTTCGATTAGGGTTGAAACCCTAGAAGCAAAAGTCATGGTTGTACTGATCGAATGCTTCCAGTGGTGCGATTTTGATCTAATAACCTTGCTGGTTTCACCATAGTTGTATTCTTGGGTGTATTTATCGGGGTGATCGTAAAGTGTTGTATATTCACCCACCGTTAATCCTTCAAAGATGACCTTCACAGCATCTGGGTGATGAAGATAGTCGTCTTCTACGAAATAAACAATTTCGTTTTTATCATTTTGTATTGCTTTGTTGTAGACGTACTTAAACGACCCGGAATTTCCCAATTCTGTTTTTTCTTGTTTGATGAGAGGGAATTTTTTAAGAATTTTTGATATTTCTTTTTCAACTTCTTCGTTACAATTGTCTTTGATGAGGCGAATATCAAACTCTCCAAAGACTTTGAGAAAATTTTCGAGACAAATTTGTTTGCTCGCTCCCGGCATTCTGGGTTTTTCGTAGTTGCTGCTACTTATTCTGTAGTAGATAATCATTTTTTAACCTATTTGCCATTGTTTGAAAAACTGATTCCCAATCTCCGTTTTGGGGCTGACGAAACAATTTTACGCTCGAATACCATTCGGTGGTATCACCCCGGAGCTTCCACCGCCAATCTGAATTCCATGCCAGAACTGCCCACGCAGGTCGATTGATGGCACCAGCCAAATGAAGCGCCGCTGTATCAACGCTAATTATCAAGTCCATTCCTTTGATAATTGCCGCTGTATCCTCGAAATTTTCCATAAATTCGGATACATCGACTATTTTCATGTCACTTGCACCCTCGGTTAAGTCGATTGGCGTCGGCATAAACCGATAGGCACGAGGACGTGTATCTTTTTGTAAACTAAATAACTTCACATTTGGTAATTCGTATATAGGTCGGAATTGATTTAACTTACATGAACGATTTGCGTCGTTTGGGTGTTGTGGATTTCCTCCCCAAACGATTCCTATTTTAAATAACCCCTTATAGTCGTCCATGTTCATTGTTTTGTCGGTATGAAGATAGGGAGTTCCGGGTATTTCTTTGCATTTCAATAAGTATGGCAAGCTTATTAATGAACAGTGAAAGTCATAAACTGGCATATCAAAATCTGCTTGCCGTTTTTGATAAATTGGAATAAGTGAAGGGTCTTTTGTGTAAACCTCATCGGCCAAAGGTTTGAACAGGCTTGCCAAACTCTCCCAGCAATGGATAATCGTGTGCGATCCAAGATTTTTGAGCAACGGAACGTATCTCACAAAATGAATTGCGTCTCCTGCTCCTTGTTCAGAGTGGATGATTATCCTTTTTCCTGATAGGTTTTCTTCACCATTCCACTTCTTTTCCGGCTCGTAGATTTGTTGCCAGAATTTTGTTTGTTGGTAAACCTCAAAACGCCACTCATATTCCTCCCAAGCCTTTTCCCAATTACCTCTTAATTGATAAATGGATGCCAAATCAACGTGTCCGGGGGCAAACTTGGGGTCCATCTGTAGTGATTTGTGAAAGCATTCTTCGGCTTTGTCTAGGTTTTGTTTTTCGCCATAACAGCCGCCCAACATGCCCCATGTGTGTGCGGTCTGTTCGATTTCTAAAGATTTTTCAAAGTTCTCAATTGCCTTGTCAATATTTTTATTGTTTCGATATTGAAGTCCCAAATTGCTGTACATAAACCCTTTTGGGTTTTCAATCACTGCTTTTTCCAGCAATTCTATGGCTTTTGGGTAATTGCCTATGCCCGCATAGCACAAGGCAAGATTGTTCTGATTTTCTATATTTTCGGGATCAGCGGTCAAAGCAGACTCGAATATCTCGATGGCTTTTTCATGTTCATTTTTTTTGTGCTTTATCAACCCAAGTAGTTGCAATCCCTGCTGATTTTCGGGTTCTACTTTCAAAACTTGTTTGACTACAATTTCGGCATCTTCTGCGTTTCCGCCAGAAAATTTCTTAGTTGCAATATCCAGCCCGGATGACACCAATTCTTTTATCTTTTCTTGCATGAACATTCTTTTCTCCTGCAATAAATATAGTATGCTAAAAGTTGGTTTAGACAAAAATCAATCAGTAACTACGACAAAAGCTGCTGCAACTGGCGGTTGTGGTTGTGGCAAGGCTGTTGCCGTCAAAATTTCTCAAAAAGAAAAAGAAAATAAACTCAAAGCCATCTCTGAAAAAATGAATAAAATCAGAAACTCAATATATAAAACTAAAGCTCCTATATTCTAAGGTGATACATGGCATGTTGTAAAGGTGGTGGATGTAGTGGCGGGTGTACTATAAAGGGCACACCAGGCAACACATCTTTTTTTCAGCAACAAGAAAAAATTGCTTTGAGTTTATTGAACAAAAAGAAACAACAGGAACTTATTCTAAAACAAAGAGAAAAGAGGAAAAATGGCATGTAGTTGCAGAGGCAGAAATGCCATGAGAAACACGATGACCCGCACCAGAAATGGTAATATACTTCGTCCGGTTACTGGCCCACAATCTGCACAAGGCGGACAAGCTGCTGCACCGACCCCCACATCATTAAGAGCAGCAGCAGTACCGACTGCCGAGCGAAGTCTTACTGGCAAGGTTCAGGAAAGAAAGAAGACACAGAAAATCCGACGAGATGCTATTCGTCGGGCTGGGTTAAAATAATCATTTGATTTCTATTTTTCTGGGGTAGTTTGGGATTTGCCAGACGGATTCTGGAATTTGCAAGTTTATTTGTGGTTGTCCAAAATTCCATTCCATAGTCAAACCTTCTTCGTACCAAGTAATAAACATGGTTTTAGGAACCAACAACCCATTCATATCAAAATAATTGCTTATTTCGGTACTGGCAATCATTTTTCCTTGGCCGTTGTAAAGGTAATTGCCCAATATTTGAGGATTTTGTTCTTTTGAAATTAAAGTTGCCACAACAACATCTTCGCCTCTTGCGGCTTTTCTTTTTTGTAAAACAACCCAATTACCCTTCAACTCACCAACTTCTATGTCTTTTGTGTGTATTTTGCCTAGAGTTAAAGATTCTATCAGCCATGATGGATTAAGTGGTGTTTTGAGCATGGCTTTATCCAAGTCTTTGTGGCTGGCGAAAAATAAGTCTGGTGGGTCCATCCGTTTCGACCAGAACCAAAAGTGGGTATCGTTAGAGCCAATATCCATTTCTTGCCCCATTACTGATTTTACGGTCATTCTGTATCGCTTTTCTTTTTGAAAATATATAGAACCCGTCGTGCTTACGGTCATTTTTTGCTTGATCCGCATGTTAATGGACGGAACATAAAGGCTCGTTATTTTCTCGTTTCTATCGTTAATAGTTTTGATGGCCCCAAAGACCTCATGTTGTTTTTCTGGGGTTGGAGTAATAGAAATTTGATCCTCGGAGCTTAAATAATTGGGTGGAGCCTGTGGCGTTGTCAGGTAAGTGTATACACAAGCCAAGAACACCAAGAACACAAAAAGCAGTAGTATTTTTTTGGCCATATGGGAGTTCCTTATATTTTTAACAAAAAGAAAGGTCATTTCCTATATATAGTTTATAATTACTAACACAAGTTAGATTGGAGAAAATTATGTTATCATACAAGCAATGGCAAGCAATCAATGAATCTGTTATGCCCACTATGGCTCTTGGAATAAAAGGCCCACAATCCTTGGGCATCATGAGTAAATTCGGTCTAATTGATGAAGCAAAAAAGAAATCTAAGAAGAAAATGCATGACGAAGATATGGAAGATGAAGATGAAGACGTAACCGGCGACGGCGAAATGGTCGATGCGGTCTCCGATAAAGATGAGCCTGACGATATTGATGTTGAGGACGGTGACGAGGGTGATTGCAAATTCTGTGGAAAGGAGTCCAAGAAGAAGTCCAAGAAAAAAGCAGAAAAGAAGTCCAAGAAGAAAATGTGGTCTGACGAAGATGATCACGAAGATCACGAAGATCATGAAGATCATGAAGATCATGAAGATCATGAAGATCATGAAGATCATGAAGATCATGAAGATCATGAAGATCATGAAGATCATGAAGATCATGAAGATCTTGAAGCCGCAGAAGAAGAAACAGGCGAAGATTTGGACGGCGATGATGAAGAAGGCGAAAGCGAAGAGCATGTAGCCAAAATGAAAGCCGCCAAGAAGCATGATATGGGCGAAGAAGTTCCAATGTTCTCCAAAAATAAGTCCAAGAAGAAATCCGAAAAGAAAGCCAAAAAGAAAATGCAGAAGGAATCTGTGGATGCAGACTGGTGGAATTCTGTTAAGTCCATGATGGGCACAAACCCAGATCATAAATTTGATGATGGTTGGACACAGTACCAAGAAAATACTGTTCCGATGGGTGGCGGATTGCCCACCGGAAGGGGCCTGGGAGGTCGAGGCGAACGAGCAGTGGCGAGGGGCGATTACATTGACCTTGGCAATGCTCACGTAACGTTGCACGCTAACTTAGCCGACTTTCCCAACACGTTGCCAAGCGAGGGACGTTTGGCTATTGAGACCAACAACGCTTCCACTGAAATTGTTTTGACGAGGCAACAACTGGGGGCATTCATTCACGACTACCAGCATGAAATCGAAAAGCACCAAGCCGCACAGATGGCGAGGGGAGCACGCCCCGTCGTGCCGACGCCTGGCCCAGGGCGCTCGATGCCTTACGCCCGATGAGCACCACGATTAGGATTTCACGCACAATTTGTGTAGTTAAACTCCAATCTTAAAGGCAGGTAGTGAACCTGCCTTTATTATTGGAGTTCAATTAAATTCTTGGCAATAAGCAACTTTGGAATGCCATCTTTAATTTTGTTCTGTGGCTCAAAGTCTAATTTTTGTTTTGCTTTGGTCATGTCTGCCAATGTAAAGTCTTGATAGGCTTCCTTGAACGGGCAGTCGATATATCTCACATCCAGATTTCGCCGTAAGTTATAGCCTATCCATTCAACCAAATAATTGAAAGTAGTTGCTTCGCCCGAACCACAGTTGAAAATATCCGATTTTTCGTAGTCAATTAAAGCCATATTCATGGCAACTACGTCTTCGACATAAACCCAATCTCTTTTTTGTCTGCCATCTCTGAACAAAACTATTGTTTCCCTGTCCACGGCTTTTTGGACGATTTGCGAAATCATGCTCGCCCGTTTCTTTTTGTGTTCTTCTCCCGTGCCATACACATTCGTGTATCGCAGGCCAATGGCAGTAACGGGATATTGCTTGATAAATTCGTTGTGGACGAATTCATCAAAAAGGGCTTTTGATTCGGCATAACAATTCATAGGACGCAATACGCTTCTGTCTTCTTGAAATGGCGGCGGGGAATTGCCGTAAACTGCCGAGCTAGAGGCGTAAATGAATTTGGAGCAACCGCCATCTGCCAACCGTTTAAATAAGGTTTTGGGGGCGTCCACGTTTGCACGAATGATTCCATCACGATCTTTATCCATCGTGTCATTGTTGGCTGCTTGGTGGAAGCATATGTCTATACAACCTAATTCGTCCCAATTGATCTCGTTTAGATTAAGTTGTAAAAATTTATGATACTTCGTATTTTGTTCCGTCTGGGTTCCAGTTATAATAACTTCGTATCCAGCCTCGTATAAAGCTGAGGCTAGATGAGAGCCAATAAAACCAGTTCCACCAGTGACCAGAACTCGTCTGGGGGCATCAAGTAGAGGCAGTGGTTTTGGCGGTTGTAAATATGCAGCAATCATTTATTTGCTTTCAAGGAGTTGACTATGATCCTCTGGGAACAAGAAAAAATAATTCTAAAGGTAATAGAGTGGGCACACCGAAAAAATATCCCTGTTGAAGAACTTACCAAAGACGAAATCCTTTTAGCACTACGGGCTTACCTCCGTGATCCTTCCCACTCTTGAGGGGCGAAAATGCTGAAATATTTCGATGGGTATGTCAATTTTGGCTTGAAGCCAATTGCCCTGTATTTGCATTCCAAGAAACCTGTCTCCGACAAATGGAACGAAGATTGGACTCTAGAAAGATGGCGTAGTTACTTTGAATCTGACGAGCAAAAGTACAACATGGGAATTCTTCTCGGTAACGTTATAGACGTGGAAGCCGACGATGAAGAATCCAATCGTTTATTGGAGAGTTTGCTGGGCGATACGCCACATCCGGTTTATTCGAGCGCCCGATCTGTCCACCATTTATTTTTGACGCCCGATCCGACTCTCACATTCCAGAAGATACAGGGAATTGAATTTCGTGGCAATAGAGTTTGTTCGGTCCTACCGCCATCTATTCATGAAACCGGCGTCAAATATAGGTTTCTTAAAACCAGCGAATTTGTTTTGAATCCTTTGCCGGATGATTTGCTGGATTTCTATTGGGAAAATAAAAAGAAAGAAGAACCAGCAAAATTCGTCGCTAAAAAGCCCGAATTAAAATCGGGGCACAAAAGGACAACCTGCAAAATATGTGGACAGAAGAAATTTATCCACAAAAAAAGGCTCATACTTGAAGTAAAAGCCTTTGCGAAATACAAACTTTGTTGGATGTGCCACAATTGTCGAGAACTTCGTGGCATGAACGTTCGTGACTATTGCCGAGAAGTTAGGAAGGATTTGAAAAAGGCAAAATATTGCTATTGATAAATTTTGTGGCGACTTCTAAATCTTTTTTGGAAATTGAGTGTTTGCCCTCATATTCTGTTTCGATTACGAATTTATAGCCCTTGTTTTTTAAGCATTCGCACATGGGAAGAAATCTTTCTTCCCACTCAAAACAATCGTCGTCTCGATTGTGAATTAAAAGAATGGGCGTATCATTTTTGCTTGTCGGGAATTTGTCCGTGCGAAGGATCGCACCGGCATGTACAACAATAGAACGAAAAGACTTTTTATTGTGAGCGTTTAATTCTAGTGCCATTACCCCACCCGCAGAAAATCCTGCAAGCGATGTGTTTCTTTTTTCTACTCTGACCTTGGACATAACCCTTTTTACTATTTTGTGCAAATAAGGCAAACTGTCCTTTATTCCCGAAACAGCCGACACTTGATCGTTGGCCCCATTAGGCAAAGGATACCACTGGCCTTGTTCTGGTTGGATTGCAACCAAATTGCAATCTAATTCTGCGTGGGCATAGACACCCAGAAGCTCATGGGCGTATTGGCTTCTGCCTGTGAGTAGACAAACGAGTTTGTCTGAATTATCTCTCAAGATTGCTTCAATCACAAATCTCATAAATCCCAATCCCTATAAAGATCAAAGCTTCTATTCTGGAAGTCTTCTATTCTTTCAATAATATGTCTTGGCATGTGGTTTTCTACAATCAGCATAAACATGCCAGCGAGCTTCTCGTCGCATGTATTGATGCATTTTTGAAGCATATCTTTGTTATAACCAAAACACCGATGAGCCAATGTAGGATCATCTTCATCGAGTAGATTTTCGTCAACGCACCAATATTTTTCATGCAGACGATTTTCAACGAATTTCAGAGTGAATCCGCAAATATCATAGACCAACTCAACCAAAGCGGGACTCGCCAGCCAGTAATTGCTCAGCGGACGATATTCCAGCCCGTGATCGGGAACTCTATGTGTTCCAGCATGGCCATAAATTTCTCTTCTGGCTCTAGCCGTTTTGTCTCTATCCATAAGGACAGAGGGAATACCCAGAAATAGATCAAGCATTCTGACCACATTCAAGATTTGTAGTCCGTTTTCAAGCACGGGGTTCTGTCCCAAATGAATGTGACCACCAGCAGTGCGAAATCCCGTCGTGGTGATAACTTCTTTGGGTGGAAGGATTTGCTCAAGTGTATACACGGACCATTCCGGCATACAACCAGCAGTTCTGGCATCCTTATCTTTAAGTTCGCTATCTGGAAAATCGTGAGCAGATTGCAACACAAGTTTGTATGGTTCAACTGTTTCAGAAAGTAATCTGATGCAGTTGCCAATATTTTCTACCGCTTCTGCTTTCGATGAAGCAGGTTTAACTTGCGCTTCTGCAAGTACATTGTCGTAATAGAAAGTACATCCATCTTTACGGATGGGGCTTTCTTTTTTTGGTAGAACCGGAATCGCACTTTTGAATTTTCCTTTTTGGAAAAGGAAAAATTCTGGGTCAGAACCGAAAGTAAACATGGTTATCCCCTTATTTTAAATAATGCCAATAAGGAACAGCCACCGACCTTCCTTTTGCCTTATCTTGCATATCGGCTGAAAAGCCGGTGATTCCCAATTGATTGTGGATTACATCAATGTGTAAGTAGTTCGGATAGTTTTCTTTTATGCTGCGAAAGAATATTCTTCTATCACCTATCCGAAGGATTTTTTCGATTCCGGGTTTGGCATGTTTTAGCCAAAGTGCATCTTTCTTCTGATACGATTTTATGTCGCCGTTAATTACGTCGTCTATCGTTTTCTCGAAGCTGACGCCGACCGTATGCACACAACCGACTCTAATTAAAAGGCTGTAGAAGGAAAGCATTGGCGGGGAGTTTAGCCAACGCTTGCTACCTTCAAATAACCATACGCCGCTTTTTCTGAAATTTTCTGGTGGAAGCCAACATTCTCTGAGGATGCTCTTTTTGATCCCCAACCGTTCTTCTACTTGATTGACCAAATCCAAAGAATTTGGAATTTTTTTTCTGAATTTTGAATCGTTGGCATTAGCAACCAACAACCGAATCTTGTCCATGCATGGTTGCGGGTCTGTGTATGGACTATATTTAAATTGGTAAATGTCGATCCATTTTTCGTGTAAACACGCATAAATCATATCTTGCAAGAAGTCTTTGCACCAAATAAATTGGTTGCATTGCTCATTATCCGCCGATAAAAAGGCAAATTCCATTCCTTTACTGTAGATTTGATAAATCTCAGCACGGGTATTTTTTTTCCAATTGATGTACCTTTTATACCCTTCGCTCATGGCTTTCTCCCGCTTTTTGTATTCTAGGCAAAAATTGCCATCGAACAAGACTTTTTCGTGTCAAAAAGATAAATATTCACATGGACGGCTTCAAGAGATATATTGATTCTAATCCGGTTGACACCCAGATTATTCATCTTTATTTAAATCGGAACGATATTTCCGTGGGCAAAATTGCCCGACTTTTCGAGCGATCTGAAGCCGATATTTATCGGGTTCTCCACGCTCACGATATTGCCCCCAATCGCTTGAAGGTAAATCATCAGAAAGTGAAAAGCCTTTCTCAATTAGGATGGGATATTCAGGAAATTGCTCGATTCACTGGATACACTCCTCGGAATATTCGATATATTTTAGCAAAGTAGGCAAATTATGGCACTTACTGCAAATGATGTACGATTTTTCTTTTCTGGTGGTTTAACGAATAACGACCCGGATGCTTCTCTGGGTGGGGATATTTCCGCCTTTGGGCTTACCAATAACAACAATAAGAGGCTTTTTTCAAACTTATCTACTGATGAAGCGGAAATTGGCAAGACAGATTATCGTTGCATATATGTTAACAATTTAAGCGAAGAGGAAACAGCGATATTGTTTGAGGCCGGATTTTTCTTGGAGAATCAAGTTGAAGGTGGCGGAACAGTAACTGTTGGCACAATCATTAACAACGAGCGTCAGGACGTAGTTGTGACTAAAGGCACGCTTGTATCTGGGGGAAATTTTGTACTTAGATATTACAACCTTCTTACCGAAGAATGGACGAACTTCCAAGTTGATTGGGACGCTAATTTGAATGATTGGGGAAATAATTTTGAGATTGCAATTAGGGGTTTGAGTGGGCTTGAGAATGTTACGGTAACTCCAAGTTCTAGTGGATCAAATGTTACATTCAAGATAGACTTTTTGGGCAATGCTGAATTTCGTTATCACGAATCAATTGAATTGGTATCTTTCACAACAGATTTTGACGATGTTGACGCTGTAGTTACACCTGTTAAGGTTAACTCAGGCGGGCCTATCATGCTTATAGCGGATGAAATTAGTTCAGATGTAGTGCCACCTGCCAATATTTATTTTACAAATCCTACTATTACTAATCCGATAGATGTTTCGGATTTGAAACCCGGAGAATTTTTCCCAATTTGGATCAAACGTGTTGTCCCTTCTTTATCTGGTTCAATAGAGAACGACGGTTTCCGACTAAGACTTCGGGGCGAAATAGCTTCTTAAATGGAGAAAAAAATGAAAACTTTAGCTTTAGGAATCATTCTCGCAGTATGTGGATTTTTTGCATTTTACGGAATGCAAGGCGTGCAAGGCGTGCAAGGCGTTTATTCGCAACCTGTCGAAGAACCATCTCCTACACTTGAAGACTATGAAAAATTCCTGACCAAGACGGAGAATATGGCCAAGAATTTCATGGTTTTTGATTCTTGGAAAGAAATGTCTTTCAAACACAAAATAACTGGCAAAGTTACCGAATGGAAAGACTTATCCGATTATGAGAAAACGATGTTTTGTTTGACAATAGCGGAACGCACCACAGCTTATTTTACAAAACTGGATACATTCTGGCAGAATGAACTTAAAGAATTTGACGACCCAAACCACAAGTTGGTTCCCGTTCCAAGCCCTGCGAACGAAAAGCAGAAACCAGCCACCAAAGAAGACGTTAAAAAATATATCGAGAAATTGACTTCTATCAGGAAGAATTTTGCATTAAAATATGAAAAATTTGCAGAAAAGTCCCTAAAAACATACGAGAAAGAAATCCCCCAGCCAGAGTGGGAAAAAATGTTGAAGACTATGCGTGACTATCACGATAAACACAAACTTATAGAAAGACAATAATGGATTACTGCCCCTTTACAGGCACTCCCTGTTCTTTGCCCAAAGTATATCACGTCACTGATATTTTGGGCAAAGAAATTAAACAAATGCACTTATGCCAAAATTGTTTTCTGAACCAATATAAAAGCAAAATATATGATGAAGTTATTTCTTTCATCAACTGTCTCATTACGGAAAAAGAGAGACTTCTTTCCAAGAAGTGTAAGTGTGGATGGGGTCTTGAAGATATTGCAAAATCTGGGCGTCTTGGATGCCCTGAGTGCTATGACACCTTCAAAGAAGAGTTGAGGCCGATGATTCACAGATGCCAAAATGGTGCAACACATCATGTTGGCAAGAGGCCATCAAATTATGAACAGCTTATTGAAGCAAAACAACAAAAATTAAACGTAGAAGAACAAATCCAGACTTTACGTCTCAAAATGGCCAAGGCAGTAGAAGTCGAAAATTACGAAGTGGCTGGCGTTCTTAAAAAGAAGATAGAAGAATTACAAGTCAAAATTAACCATTAAGTCTGACCCATTCTTCCATTTTTCTTGGGTCAATAATTCCAAATCCCTCGAAGAATTTTTTCCCGGCAAATTCTGGGTTGCTTGTACTAATTGTATTAGACCTGAATATTCTTCGGTAGTCTTCAGCAGTTTCTAGCTTGATGTTGAGTTTATTATTTCTTTTGTAAGATAGTACCAATACGGCTACGCCCGTCACAAATGGATTGGCCATGCTAGTTCCTGACAGGACTGCATACCAATTATCAGGAACTGTACTAAATATTTTTACGCCGGGAGCCAAGAAGTCTAAATCATCTCCCGTACAACTAAATTTTGCCCTATCAAAATTTTCATCAATGGCACCAATGCCGATAGTTTCTGGGTAATTGGCTGGATAAAAAATACTATGAGTTTTTCCAGCATTCCCGGCAGCACAAAATACAATCACACCATTTTTATTGGCATATTGAATTGCTTTTCTTACTTGTTGAATCGGCTTAGGTGACCCCAATGACATATTGATGAAATCTACGCCTTGATCTGCTGCCCAACGAATGCCATCGGCAACCTGCAACAAGTTGCCAGCACCTTTATGATCCAATACTTTAATTGGAATTACTTTGCATTTTGGCGCAACACCAACCATGCCAATATCGTTGTTCTCGGCGCAAATGATCCCTGTGACGTGCGTGTTTGATACAAAATGGCCTTCAGCAATATAATTGTGGTATTTTTTAACTGTGAAATCATAAAAATATCCATCATAATATTCTACTCGTATAGATTTTATACGTCTTCCAGATCTTTTGTGTTTTGGAACTATATTAGATCGAGCTTTTTTATTTGGGTGCGCCAAATGTTTTACTATCTCATCAGTTAGGGCAGCATGAGTGATTTTGTAGCATGGTGCTGTGCTTGTTATTTTTCTATGTGTTCTACGATCAAAGCTAGGTTTTCCTAACGATGTAGAAATCCCCAATGAATTGAGTAGACAACACATTTCTTTCCCAAAAATGTAGGATGCTGTAGTTATTCTGTTTTTGGTGTTTGATTTAGAAATACATCCATCTCCATCTATTACTCCTGCAATAAAAGCAGATTGGACTTCTAGCTCCGCCATGCCTACCCATTGAGGTAAATTTTGACTTAAGGATTTTTTCCCTTTCTGAATGCCCAAAGCAACGAGATATTCTTTGCCAATTCCATAAACTAAAATTCTTTGTCTTTCAATTTTGTAAGCCCAATTATACGCTTTAGCTATATCCCCCACTTTCACCAAAATTTCTGGCGTGATTGAAGTTATCTCGAATCTATCATTTGACACATGACCATCAGTGACTGCAATTCCTGCCAAATAAGCCAGATTTGTGTCAACAGTTACTTCTGCTGATGTTAAATTCCAATTAGAATGTTTACATTTTTTGCATTTACTGGGAATATTGTTTATGACATATTTTGGTTGATGGCCGCAGTTAAAACATTTCCATTTTGGTTGCAAGTTAACTTTTTGAGTTGTTCCTAAATTGCCACAAGATTCCCCACGACCAAAAATAAATAAGTCTCCTACGCCTACTTGGTCTGCTCTTTTCCTTACAATTTCATAAACATCATGATGTTTATTTTTTGTCAAGTAAACGGGATGCCACGGAGTAAGTAGGTATGTTGCTCCTCCTTCTAGCTCAATCCTTACTACCTTACCGCTTATTGGCAATTTTTGAACAGATTCAATTTCGGCTATAGAAGTTTTTTGACTTTCTGTATCAAGGGCATATGTAAAAATGTTTTTAAGACGTTTTATAGAATATTTGCCTTCTGGTTTTATTTCTGTTAGTTCTTCCGAATCTATTGTCTCATAAAATTGTTGAATTTCTTGAATTCCAGCATAATTTGTATGAATCATACAATTGGGAGAAACACACCCATGCCCATTATCGTCATCCGGGGGTTTTCTCGGATTAACGAAGTTTTTACCGGGCAAAAGATTGTTAACCAAGTCCGGGTGGTCTAAATCGCAACCTGAATCCAATACGGCGATTTTGACCCCTTCCCCTTTGGAAAGTTTCCAAGCATTAGGAAGATTAAATGCAGTGATTCCCCATCCCGCTTTTTGTTCGGCATCTTGAATAGAAATAATCTCTTCTCTTACAAAGGGAAGCAACCCGCACTTATATTTTAAATTTTCTTTTTTATTTGCTTTCTTCGGCATTTTCCATTTGCTCCATGTTCCATATACCGGCATTGTATTTGGCAACAATAAAGTCGATAGCAATACCGATGACTATGAGGAACATCTCCTTGATAACTGGCGCAAAAGGTTTTAACCAGATTGGGAAAGCCTCGTAGATGACATGGTCGAATAGTTTTTCCAGAACCGACATTACGGCTGCTTTTTTGTCTTTTCCATCTGGGATCAAGTCTTCAACAAACTGAATAAGTTCATCAAGGGAGTTGATGATAAATGCAGCGCCTTTTACGAGACGTGTGCGAGCTATAAAGAGCCACCCCGTAGAGGTTTCTCCCTCGCTATCCCAGCGTGTTTTTAGATCATTTAGATAGTTTTCAAGATTTTTTAGAACATCCTGAATCTCGTCTGTAGATAATTGTCTTTTTTCCATAACCACTCCTTTAGATTACCTTATATAGCCTTCGACAAATCAAAACAAGCTAACTAATTTAGAGTGTCTTTTATGGCAAAGGGATTCAATATATGTTTACAATCGTTACGGGTGGCGGAGGTTTTGTCGGAAGTAATTTGGTGGATAAGTTAGTCGATCAGGGACACGATGTTTTTGTAATTGACAATTTTGCAACGGGTTATCCACATAACGTCAATAAAAAAGCCAAGTTGGTACAAGAAGATATTCGCAACAATTTGCTTGCGGCTGATAAACTGAGAGGTCTAAAGCCAGAAGTTGTTTTCCATTGTGCTGCTTTGGCTCGAATTCAGCCCAGCTTTAAAAAGCCTGCTGAAACCATCGAAGTTAATTCTCAAGGCACCGTTCAAGTGCTTGAATATGTCAAGCATGTAGGGGCGAAGATGGTTTATGCAGGGTCGAGTTCCTTCTATTTTGATCCTCATGCCAATCCTTATGCTTATAGCAAATGGATAGGCGAAGAACATTGCAAAATGTACAACAAAGTTTATGGTGTTCCTGTTGCTATCGCCCGTTTTTTCAACGTATACGGCCCCCGTCACGTTCAAGACGGCGAAAATGCGGCAGTATTGGGCATCTTTGAAAGACAACGCAAAAACAACGAGCCTTTAACAGTAACAGGGAATGGCGAGCAAAGACGTGATTTTTGTCATGTATTCGATATTTGTTCTGGTTTAATTGCCATGTCAAAAGATAGCTGGAATGGCGAAGTTTTCAATTTAGGCCGTGGCAACAACTACTCAATTAACGAAATCGCAGCGATGTTTAAGCCACAGGAAATTAAGCATGTGCCCGCTCGTTCGGGGGAAGCGTGGACAACCTTGGCCGATTTGAGCTTTACTCAGAAAAAACTTGGTTGGACTCCTTCGCATAATCTATCTGATTACGTCGATGAATTCCTAGAAACACTATAAGGTGTAAAAATGAAAAGTGTCGGCATTGTAGGTTATGGCTACGTTGGCAAGGCCATGTTTAAATTCTTTGAAAAACATCACAGAACTCTGGGCTATGATCCTTGGTATACAGAACGTGAAGCCGAATACCTTGTGCAAGATAAAGATGAATTTAATCGTTGTCGTTGCGATGTAGGTGTTGTATGTGTTCCTACGCCCATGTCGGAATCTGGACGCTGTACTACATCTATAGTCGAAGAAGTGGTCGATTGGCTGGATACTCCTTTGATAATTATAAAGTCAACTGTGGAGCCGGGCACGACTGATCGTTTGAAACAAAAGACGGGCAAACGCATTGTTTTTGCCCCTGAATATTGTGGTGAATCTAGTTATTGGTCGCCATATCTTTGGGATCGTGAAGTAAAAGAAACTCCCTTCTTTATTTTTGGCGGCGATCCCAAAGATACGTCTGAGGCTGTAGATTTGTATTTCCCTATCACCGGGCCAGTTAAAACATATCGACAAACATCGGCAAAGGCTGCTGAGATGGCTAAGTACATGGAAAATTCTTTCTATGCTACAAAGATTACTTTTTGTTATGAGATGGCCTGTATCTGTAAAAAGGCCGGGATTGATTACAACGAGGCCAGAGAACTTTGGCTACTCGATCCACGAATCAATCCAATGCACACAGCGGTTTTCGCCCAAAACGACAATCCTTTCGGCGGCAAGTGTGTATTGCCTGAAGCTGTTGTTAAATTGCAAAATGGCGACAACGTAACTATAGCTGACTTATATGATCGTTGGCAAATGGGCGAAAAATTAGCAATTGAATCTTGTGATTTCAATATTGAGAAAAATGATTTTAAGTCTGTTTGTTTGGTTACTAAAAACAAAGTTGACGAAGAACTCGTGGTATTTGATACTGAAAATGGGGAATTTTCTTGTACAAGTGAACATTTAATGCCGGTAATGCGTGATGGTAAAAAAATTATAATTATGGCAAAAGATGTTCTAAAAACTGATCTTTTATTTTCTAAATAAAATAGGCAAGCACTTTCCGCCAAAGGGTTTATGATTAAAAAGTTTATAAAAAATGATATTGTTATTGATTTTAATGAAGCAACTCAACACACAACAATTCTTGAGTGTATTTGCGATAAGTGTGGCAAAGAATACGAAAGATTAAATTATAATCACAACAAAATGAAAAAAAACGTATTGTGTGATAGAGATTATTGTTGTAAATGTTGGACAGGCATTTTGAATTCGAGAAAAGAATATAGGGAAAAAATGTCTTGTTCAATTAAAAAAATGAGAGAAAATAATCCTGATTTGTCAGTCAAAATTTCTGAAACTTCTAAATCAAGACGCATAAATTCTGGTGACAAAAATGGGATGAAGCGTGCAGAGTCCAAAGTAAAAGTTTCATCTACACGGATCAAATTGTTTCAAGAAAATCCAGAGCTTAGAATGCAACTTTCTAAACAAACACGACAGGCTTGGGTTGATGGTAAATTTGACGGCGTTCGAGTCGGACAATGTAAATGGTTTGATTATTATGCCAAGAACGGCACTGTATACAAAGTGCAGGGAACATGGGAATTAGCTTTCATTAAATGGCTTGATGAAAATAATTTTTCTTTCTTGTGCCATCGTGGAAGACTTGCGTACAAGTTGCATGGACAAAATAAGAACTATTATCCAGATTTTTGGGTAACAGAATGGGGTTGTTATGTAGATGTCAAATGCAAGCATTTTTACAATGAAGAAAAATTTATTGCAATTGAAAATTGCAATAAATGTAAAATAAAGGTTCTCTTTAAAGAAGACCTTTTAAAATTAGGAGTGTTGTTGTGAGAACTATAAAAATTATCAATATAGAAAAAACAAATCATAATGATTATGTTTATAATTTGGAATTAGAAAGTGGGTCTAATTCTGATGATTTGTTTTGGATTGAACAAAGAACAGGTATTGTAACACATAATTGCCTGCCTAAAGATATAACCGCCTTAGCAACTTGGGCAAAAGAAGAACTTGGATATGAACCGGAGCTATTATGGGAAGTGTTAGAAAGCAACAAACGAATCGGCCAGCACCGAAGGACACAAAGGGGTTAAAGGTACCCATACAATCTTCATGAAGAAAAATGGGAAGATTATGAGGTTGTCAGTGTCGTCAATGGCTTCCAAAAGAAAGAGTTGCCACATAATCGGCTGCAAATCTTTCTTGATCCCCACAGCGGTACACATCAGTATAGATCGCATTGAATACAAAGGTAAATGCTGGGAGGATTTTGCAAGAGATATGCTAAAACGGGCGAGGGAGGAAGACTCCATCTTTCGCCTTTTCGGTAATTCTTGGGAAATAGAAAAAGAAAAAGAAAAAGACTGGCAGGCTTTGGAAGACTTATTCAAAGAGATGAAAACATGAGTTACTATCGAGAACAACTTGAATCTTATCTCAAGCTCTTGGACGTAAATGCCGATTTAGTTATCGACGTGGGTGGGGCACAAAAGCCAGCCAAAGGTCGCACCAAAAGCTGGAACATAAAAGATTACGCTGTCTTAGACTTACCTGAATATGACTTAGATAAACCTCTAGCCTATAATGCTCAGGCAGACGTGGTTTTTTGCCTAGAAGTATTTGAATACTTAATCATCCCAACAATGGCTATGACAAACATAGCCAACCTACTAAAGCCGGGCGGCAAAGCCTATGTGACATTTCCTTTTGTTTATCCATTGCATAACGAAGTAGAATTCGACAGCTTGAGATACACGAAAAGTGGCATAGTGAGACTCGCAGCACATGCAGGACTAAACATTGAAAAAATAGTCGAAAGAAAAACCAACACAGGTTCTTTAGTTAAATATTATTCAGAAGATGGCATGAGGGCAGCAAAAGGTCACAATCATTCTGTAACTGGATTCATTGTGACCTTTAAAAAATCAGAACAATGACTTGATATATTTTAACATATCCATTTTAGTGTCGCTGTTGAAAAGGTTTTGTAACTTTACTTCCCATATAACCTCTCGATCAGTTCTTTGTATTTCAGCCCTACATTCTCTAAAGAAGTATAAATTCGGAGCTTTTCTCCAAAGGCTTTGGTTTCTTTCCAGTATTCATATGAGAACCATCGGCCCGTATTGTTTGGTGCTACTATATCAAAACCCCTTTGTCTAAAGTATTCGGCTGAATAACTTTCTTTGTTTACAGCGAAGGGAATCCCAGAGGCTATGTATTTTTGGGCCTTTGTGGGAGGCTTATAGTTTTGGTTGAATTGATCGGTCATTTTAATGTCAATTGCGGCCTTAGCCTCTACCATCATCTCGTGTTGTAATCTTTCTGACCAAGGATAAGCGTCAATTCCTTCGATAGATTTTGTTCCTTCTGGGATGGTCAATTTCATGCCTATGTTAGATGCAAAAACATTTGCCGCCAGTCTTGCACGTTCATTGTCTATATCTGACAATATTTTTATCTCATTTTTGATCGGGTGCTTTCTAATCCATTCGAGCAAGTAAGGAATGTACTGACAACCACCAATCCAAATAATGTAACCTCTTTCTTTATATTCTGACATTTCTAGTAGAGCATATTTGTTGTTATGTTCTACGAAATGTATTTCTTTTTTGTAGCTTTTGAATATTGGCAACAATCTCTCGGAGTGCAAGAGGATCATATCGCACAGCCCAAGAAACGGAGCATCAGCCCGGATATGCTTTACTTCCTGATAAAAGTCAATCGGGCAATAAATGACCTTGATCTTTTTATCTTTCAGTTTTGCGATTTTTTGTGCCGGACAATTTTGCTTGATAATTACGACAGCATCAGCTTCTGGAATGTTATCAAAGCTATTGAAAAAGACTATGTTGAAGTATTTGGCCAGTTCCCTTGCTGTATCAAATCCAACCCATCCCCAAGATGGAACGTCTCTTTCAGGTCCGAATGCAAGTGTTTTCATTTTCTGGACTTTTTATGAAAGTCTCTGTGAAATAAATAGTTTTCTGCTGGCAAGTGGCCGGGGAAATATCTGAATTTAATTCCCATCTTTCTAGTCAAATAAGCGAAACTTATTTGATCCCTCTTTGATCCATTTTGAATTTCCTTCCACCATGCTTCATTGAACTCTTTAATTTGATCTGTGTGTCTACGCAACAAAATGGTGCATTCCCCCAGACCAGCATTAGATGGGTGCTCATCTTTTGTATACCTTTGTATTTGTTCCCTAATTACATTAGGATCATCCAGTCTTCGTTGCATACACACATTGGCTTCTTGATATATGCAATGCCTCTCAGAGTGCTTAAACAAAGCCATGTCCGAATCTGCAAGGTAAAGCTCAATGAGTCTTTCTACGGAAAAAGGAAATTCAATCGTAATTGATCCATCAATCCACAAACTGTAGAGTTTATCTGGGAAATATTTGTGTGGAAGTATCTTGTGGATTTTAGCATTTCTGTTCGGATCGGGAAAACCTTTATTTATTTGGCGGCAATTCCATGTTTTTGATTCCATTGGTGCTTCAAGAAACGCAACGAAATCTACTCCCCTTGCTGTAGGAGGTTGTTCTTTTAGATTGTCATAATCGTTGGTTCTGTTCGTTATTGCTGTGTACACGACCACCGATTTTGGGTCTACTGTAAAATCTGGTTTTTTTGATCTATTCTCTTTCAAATATTCATGAAGAATTTTTGTTGCCACCCATTTTCTGTGGAATAAATTGCGGTTCTCGCCCATAAAGGCATGAGCAGCACTATGCGAGTGTCCACCTGAGTGAAAGATTTTGGAATCCGGGGTAAAAAGAACTTTTTTGCCTTGAGTATGAATTCTCATGCAAAGATCAGCATCTTCCCAATAACCTATTCTGTATTCTGTATCAAACCCTTTTATTTTTTGAAATAGAATACTAGGTATCATAAAGCAAGCCCCCGTGACCATTTCTACTTCATGCGTGGTTAAGAGTTCGGCGGGGGCGTTACTTAACCGAAATGCACGAGAAAGGTGCTTCTTTTGCCATATGTGTTTGCCTGCGTGCAAGAAAGCTCCCTGCCCCCAATCCCATTCTGAACCGCACGAATCAATCATATCTTCGTGACGGTGACGCAAATGGAGATTGCCCACAATGCCGACTTCTTCGTTTTGAAGACAGTCATACATTGGTTTTATCCAATTGGGAGTTACTGTGGTATCTGCGTTTAGAAATACCGCATATTTGCCTCTGGCCACTTTAAATCCGCTGTTGCAAGCATTAGCGAACCCAGAGTTTCTGCCCGTGAAAACAATTTTCCCAACGGGGCCAGTTAGCTCAGTTTTTCTTTCTTCCCAAGCCGCTAGTATTCCTTGATATGTTTTTTGAGGACAACAATCATCGACATATATTATTTCTTTAGTCAATCCATCGTCGGACAAATCCCAAGACTTAATTTGTTCAGCAATTTCTGACCGGCTTTTATAACAAGGAACAATTATAGACACATCAACATTTTCATCTTTTGTAAACCAATCAGGAGTTATGTGAATTCTGTAATCTGGTGGGACAAAAGGCTTTTTTGTTGTTTGAATGCCTACTTTATTCGGCCTGTTGATGTTGTTGGTGAATCTGCTTTGTTTTCTCCCACGGACGGTTCTTTGAGTTACTACTTTGTTTGAAGTAGTCTGTGTCCCGCCCACTTGTGACAAAAGCTGACTTACAGGAATACCGCCACCGGAAGAAGGCTTTTTAGCAAGAGCTTTCTTCATCATTTGCGATCTGGAAATCCCTTGATTTTGTCTTCTTTCTTTCACTGCTTATTCCTTACTGTTGTGGTGCCCACTACCACCCATACCACCGGGCGGAGTGGGAGAAGAAGCGTCTTCTATAAGCATTTTTAAAGAATTTTAAAAATCATGCCCCCGGCGCTGGTGGCATGTGTGGGCTTGGTGGCATGTGTGGGCTTGGTGGCATGTGTGGGCTTGGTTGCTGTGGTTGCTGTGGTTGCTGTGGTTGCATTGCGCCTTTTACAATTTTCATCAATGCCGTCTGAGTAATCTGCGGCAATGCTGAGTGAACCTTATCAATTATCATGGAAACCACTTCTATGCCAGCTTGCTTATTTTTCAACTTCGCCACTTTCGGCATCAAGCGATCCAACAAAGTCATTAGAGATTGACTAATGTGTTTTGTTTCTTCTTCCTCTTGCTGATTTTGTTGTTCATTTTCAGTAGTAGCGTTGCCTAAAGCTGGCGGTACATGTGAATTTCCGGCCATTTGGGTTGTTCCACCGGGTTGCATTTGGTTAGCGTTTGACGGAACTCCTTCCATTTCCATGATCCATTCGTTAAATTTCTTGATTGCCATTATTGTCCTTCCCACCCTTTAGGTGCGGTAATTATGTCTTGGGGTAATTGTTCGCCATCTAAACCTTTGAAATCACTTGATTTCATGGTTGATTTGCCGCCAACGCCTGCGGAATCCAATGCTCCATAAAAAGCAGAGAGCGTAGCAATAATGATTGCTTGTGCTAATTTATCTCTTTCCTCTGGCGGCACGTCTCTGAAACTTTGTATATTAGGATCACCAGCTTTCAGAGTGTTTGTGTATTGATCTTGTATTCTTTCAATTCTGGGTCGGACCATATTGATGATCTTGGGATCGACTGGCTTAGTTCCAGTGCCCCATATTTTCTTGGTCTGTTCCCAATCTGGGTCATTGCGAGACATTCGCCATTCATTTATTGATTTCATGGGTTTCCTTTCTCTAAATTAGTAACGTCTTCTTCTTTATCTTTCGGTAGCCCTGTGTGAATTATCTTGCGATTCGATGAGCTATCCGGGGTTTGATCTGCCTCTTTTACTTTATCTAATTCTTCTTTGACTTTTTGGTGCCATGAGGCAATTTTAGTCACTGGTATATCAAGTAACTCAGAGAGGCCGCTTGAGTTATTGATTACCGCAAGAAAATCATCCCAGAAATCTTCACGAACACCAATTCCCGTCCGTATAGCAGAACTAGCCTTGCTTTCGCTGGCAGAATTGCTTTTGGAGGCTTCCATATTTTCCCAAAGTTTCTGGAATGAAATCATGCGATTACTCTTTTTCATTTTTACAAGTTCCACTCTTCTTTTTTCTTCCTAGAAATAGCTTTTCAGGATCAAATTCCACTTGATCCGCTTTTTTATCAGACAACACATATTTGCTCCTAGCACCTGTGCGTCCGAAATCCAAGTCGGCATTGGAACGGTTATCCCAAATCTCGCCTGCACCTTCTGGTGAAGTTTTACTCAGCCATTCTTTAAATGAAAAATGGAACATAGTTTATTTAGTCTTTTAGACACTTCTTTCCCTAATTTTTAGCCACTCTTCAAATGACTGTTTTTTCTTCTTTTTTTTCTCTGGAAGACCGTCATGTTTCGTGGCCGCAAAATCTTCGGCGTCTTTCTTGCTGATGCTTTTTGCAATCTTTTTAACTTCGGGGCTGGCATTCTTCAATTTACCCTTCTGGGCAGCATGAACCATACCAAATAACCTCTGTTGTGACTTGCTTTTAGCTGGCATAATAACCTCCGATGTAGTTATTTAGATAATGCCAACAAAAAAGGCCATAGGAATATTCCCGTGGCCTTCTTTTACCCCGATTGAACTTTTAGTCGGCTAAGGTTGAGACACGAAGCCGCTCCCCTTTAGGGGGGCGGTAGTTCACCACATTTTGTTAAGAGCAGCAGGGCCGAAATTTGAAGCGGCAAATCCCATTGCGGAGTTATCGGGGGCATCCGCATCATATTGTGGGGCTTTCCATTGACTCCATCGCACCACTCCTGCGATTTTTGCAGCTTTCGTCGTTGCAAAGTCATTTCGTAATTTTGAAAGTTTTTGTTGATTTGCGAAGTTTTTGCACGTCCACCATTGGGTTTGCCATCTGGGCGTCCTCTGCAAAAGAATCGTAAACTTTGTCTAAATTCTCTTCGGAATGATTACCGCAGTGCCAAATACTTTTGTCCTCTAGGTAAACTCCGCAGTTGAGTACGTTTTTCTTCGAGAACTTAGTTGCTCTGTTTTTGCAATCCGGTACTTGACATATCATTGTTGAGGCTCCTTCATTATTTATCGAAATTTTTCCAAATAATTTCTGTCTTCGCTGTTTTAATTTTTTGTTGCGAGGCATGATTGACCACCTTACGTTTGCAAACCTTCCATTCTTTATATAGATGGTTATACAACGGAGAACTGTAGCCACTTATCATAACTTTGCCGGGAAATCGCTTCAAAACATTCGCCAAATCAATATGGTCGTCTTCGGTCATCTCGAAAGAATACACATTTTTGCTAATTCTGGTATCCTGTAAATATGGCGGGTCCAGATACAACAAAGTGTTCTTGGAATTAAACGATTTGATGACCTCTAGTGCGGGTTTGTTGAAAATGAAAACCTCTTTGAGTTTTTCGCTCAAAGACGGCAATCCTTTTAATGATGTTTCCCAAGCGTTTATGTCGCCGGGTTTTCCGCCTCTTTGCCGTTTTGACCAAGCAAAAGCCTTGCGAAGTCCCCCACGACTCATTCTGCGAAGAACAAACTCATTGACAGCATGTTCGAGATAATCTTCAATTTGGTTCTTTTTTAAGGCTCTTTGGAAGGTTTCTTCGCAATATTTACAAATCTTTAGACGACGCATAAATTCCGAAGGTTCGTCCCGCAATGCACGGTAAATTTGAATAATTTCAGTGTCTACGTCGTTAATGACTTCGATTTTCGATTTTGGTTTGTTAAAGAATACGTTAGCACCGCCACAATATGGCTCAACGTATGTCATGTTCTCAAATCCTTCTGGGAAATTCTCTATAATCCATTTCGCTAAATAATACTTTCCACCGTGACATTTAATTGCTGGCCTGATCGTCTTCATTTGTACTTTCCTTTGCATTGCTTGGTGCTGCATGTATGATTTTGCCACAAACTTCGCAAATAAAGTCAAAAGGGCCATAACCCTTTTTAGACCCCTCCCAGAACCACCCTAGTTGGGGGTATTTTCTATCGTGACATTCAACACACAACACATTCATTTTTTGTTCTTCTTCTGGGATAGATTGATCTATCCAGAAATAACAGTCTTGTACCATATTTAGTGGCTCCATCGAGTATATATCCATTATAATTAGGAGAGTTAAAAATTGGCCAGAATTATTCTGAGAACAGCTTGTGTTAATTTGCAACGTATTGGTAAAAATACAGTTACGGCGATGTTGACTCCTCAATCGCCGGAATATAATTTCCTGTCGAATCTTGAGGATTCTCAATGGGATGTGGTCAGTTTTGACCATTTTAAGCGGGAAGTTTGTATTGTTTTGAATAATCCGGCTGGAAATAAACTAATTAGTCTAAGACTACCTTATATTACACCGGGGTTATGACGGCGACCCCTTTCCGTATTACTTTGTGAAACGCACGAAGCCGCAGGGCTTGCCCTGCGGTGCGTCACAAGAAGTGAATTTACCTCTAAATAGTTTTATAAAAAATTTTGTGATTAACTTTAGAAGATTTTTAATGATGACCGAAGGCACACACAAAAGCCAAGCCGTTGTCAAATACGGTCCAGCCATGCAAGCAGTGGCTATAATCGACCAAGGTATTAGTGACTTCTACCGTTCTTTAATTCCTAAAGCATACGGTGTGCAGTCACAAGCTTGGCCTGCGCACATCACTATCGTCAGAAAAGGCAAAGAAACCCCCACAAATATGGATGCATGGGGAAAATACGAAGGTCGTACTATTGAATTTACTTACGACACGACTATCCAATCCGATGAAACCTATTTTTGGCTTAATGCGTGGAGTGAGGAAGTTGGAGATATTAGACAAGAACTAGGGCTTCCCCGATACAGAGATGATTCCGCATTTGGTGGCGTAAGCAGGCAGGAATATCACATTACTTTGGGAAATGTAAAAAATTCTCAAAAAAAGCTATAAAATTATTTGACAAAAGATCATGGACCTTATCATCACCCAACAGAAGTTGGAATGCGTCATTTCCATGAATATATTCTGAAATGCATGGATGAGCCGATTGAAGAATAATCGAAAAATAAGCCATTCACGAATCTATTCACGTTTGGCGGAAAAGCCTATAAAACAAGGCTTTTCCACCGCTAGAATCTATTCACGAATCTATTCATCTTTACGATTTAGGCCATTTTGCTGTGACCGCTATATGTCATTTTGCCATGATCTACCTTGCTGTCATCTTTTTTGGCACCCATCTTCTGTAGGGCATCGGCGGCTGTCGGCATGAAATATCCAGCCGGATAATGGCTACGGATATATCCATCAGGATAAGCCCAATGAGCTATACCAGCACGACGGAGTGCCGCTTCTGTAATTTCTTCATATACAGGCAATTCTTTTTTTGTTTCGCCACAAAATTCAATAAATGTTTTCATATTATAATTCCTTGTATTGTATGTATGAACAAATTGCTAAAAATCATCTTTTAAAGTATCCTTTGCTTCCCAAGCAGACATTTGCCTCGTTTATTCTCTTGAGAGCCAAAACATACGCTGCTGTTCTCGGAGAAATGGCATGTCTTAAATGTAAACTCATAACTCGATTCGTGGCGTAATTCATCATTTCTTTCAAATCTGCATCTACTTGTTGAATATTTCTGCTCATTGCAGTTCTGTTTTGCAACCATTCAAAATAAGATACAACTACACCACCCGCATTTGCCAAAATATCTGGAATCACTATGACGCCATTTTCATTCAAAATGACATCGCCTTCATTGGTTGTTGGACCATTGGCTAATTCCAAAACAATCTTGGCTTGCACGGCCCCAGCAGTATCTTTGGTTAAAACATTCTCGACCGCTGCTGGAACTAATATATCTACGTCTAAAGCCAATAATTCTTCATTTGAAATAGCTTTTCCTTCGCCCCATTCTTTGTGTCCGTGTTCATCCAGAAATTTGCGACAAGCTGTTACATTTAAGCCATTCTCGTGGTAAGTAGCGCCAAATTCGTTAGATAGTGCCACAACCTTTAATCCACTACGAAAACACTTTTCTGCAAACCAATATCCCACTTTGCCAAAACCTTGAATTGCTACCCGAATATCCTCTTTGTTAGATGGAATATTTAACTTGGTCATATTGTTTTGCAAGATGTTTTCGAGACAGTAGTAGCCACCATAGCCGGTTGCAGAACTTCTTCCTTCAATGCCACCCAAAGCCACTGGTTTGCCAGTTATTACATCTTTAGGATGGCCGCTTTTAATTCTTTTGTATTCGCTGTACATCCAACCCATGATACGTTCGTCTGTGTAAAGGTCGGGGGCCGGAATGTCTATATCAGGGCCGATAAAGTCAATCATGGCGGCGATGTAGGTTTTGCTTAATCTTTCTAATTCACGATGGGACAGCTTTGTGGCATCAACGCAAATTCCACCTTTTGCTCCCCCGAACGGAATTTTAAGGCACGCACATTTAAATGTCATCCATAAAGCGAGAGCCTCACAGTGTTCACGATCTACATGGGGGTGGTAACGAATTCCGCCTTTGAATGGACCTAATGTATTGTCGTACTGGCATCTATATGCCTTATACATTTTGAGGGTTCCATCATCATGTCGCATAGGAATTGTAACAGATAATGTTTTCTGAGGATGCTGCAGACGTTCCCAACTTTCCGGGTCTATATCTGCATATTGGTAAGCTACTTCTAGTTGTTTTTTTGCTTCATCGAGTATTGACATGAAAAAACCCTTATCACTAGAATGGAATGACTACCATATTTATTCTAGTAAGAAGGGTTTTAAGTAGATTCCATAAACTATGGAATTATTTGACAGCATCTTCAGCCGGGATCAATATTCCTCCTAAACGGTCGCTGTGGGTCTTGTGGTTGTGGTTGTGGTTGTGGTTGCGGTTCAGTTTTTGGTTGAGTTCTCGGTGGAACAGAATCAATCTTTGGTAGCACGGAGTCCACTTTTGGCGGTTGATTTTCTTCGGAAAAATCTTGATTGTTTCTCCAACCGGGGTCTTCATTTATCCAACTGTCAGATTTTTTTTCGCTATGCGGCAGAAATATTGAGAAAAAACTTGAGTTCGTCTTTTGTATATATATTATACCGTTGGCGAGTGCCAATAAAGCAACCATGCTGTAAATGAAATTCTTATTCATTTGTCATCATAATATAAGGGAATTTATGAAATACTTCTTATTTACTTTTTTGCTTGTGCTAGTAATCCCCGTAAGTTTATTTAGTGTGGAACCTGATAAAAAACTTCATGAAATGGGTTTATATCCCACTGTTAAATTGTTGATTCCCATGGACGGCGAATTATTTCAAACTTCTAATTATCCTGTGTATCGAGCAAATTTAGAAGAAAAAAAAGCTGTTGGCAGTGGCGTAATTATTCGTTCAGAAAAATATATTGGAAAAATTTTTAAAGACAAGTATGTAAATGTTGTGTTGACTGCTGCTCATAACATAGAACACGCAAAATTGCCTATCAAGGTTATGGTTGGCAAATACAAAGATTTGTCGGAAATTGATGGATTTGATGAGTTCACATCTATTGTGTACGAAAAAGATCAAGATTTAGACTTTGCAGTTATGCTATTTATCAGCGACAAGAAGATGCCTGTTGCAAATTTGGGTGTAGATAAAAAAATTTATCTAGGCGACAAAGTCATTCGGGTTGGTTTTGGACTCGGAGATGACATTCGTTTCGATGAAGGCAAAATTACATCTGTAAAAACGATCATTCCTACGGTTATGGCTGGCAAAGGCCGAATGAATGCTCACGCTATTTTTGGAGATTCTGGCGGACCAGTTTATGACGATGAATATAACGTCATTGGCATAACACACGCTATTCGTGGGCATGATATGGGGTTACTTACAGTACAAAGTTATTTCTCCCGTATTAGCAATATTAAAACGTGGAATGAATCCATAAATAATAATGTAGGATTTGTATATAAATCATCAGATAGACTGCCAAGTATCGCTCTATTTAATTTGTGGCTATCGGATCATCAAATAATTGGAGAGAAAAAATGAGAACTTTTTTTGAAGTCATAGAACAAAGAAAAACAGATAAAATTGCTCACGAATGCTTTGGCTTGATGGTTGAGCGAGGTATTAATCCTGTAAAATACGTTCTTTGGCTTCAAGAGACTGATGGTCTAAACAATCTCAATATTGCCAATGAAAGCCAAGAATGGCTTGCTTTAGAGCTAGAAGAAATCAATGAAGGTCAACTTGCTCATGATGTTGGTCAGTGGGTTGGCAGTAAGCCACTTCAGGCTCTTAAGTGGGGCTGGGACCAAGCGGGGTCTTTTCTTCAAGGCACCGGACAAGGCTTAGGACAGGGCGTTGATAATATAATGGGACGAAAGGGTATTCAAACAAGCCCAACGTCTCCTACAAACTATTATGATACAGCAACTGGCCATTATGTTCAATGGACCGGCGAAGGCGAACCAGACCAAAACCAAACAGATAAATGGCAGACAGTAGACCATACTGGAAAGCCAATTCCGCCTAATTCTCCACCCCCGCAGCAAGGGCAGGGCGGACAAGGCGGACAAGGCGGACAAGGCGGACAAGGCGGCGGACAGGGCCAACAAAGTCAAAATGGTCCTCCACCAGAACCACAAACTGGTGGCAATCCCCAACAAATGGTACAATCTGCCATTCGGTTGCTACAAGATTTGTCTAAGAGAGCAAATCGTCGTGGGTCTGAGTTAAGACAAGCCAACATTCAACAAACGCTGTTTAACTTGATTCAAACGCTTCAGCAACAAGCTCAACCACAAGCTCAACCACAAGCTCAAACAAGCTCAACCACAACCTCAACCACAAGCACCAGCACCAGCACCAGCACCAGCACCAGCACCAGCACCAGCACCAGCACCAGCACCAGCACCAGCACCAGCACCACCACAGACTTCTTGGACGAATTATGGAAAACAGAAGCTCTACGAAGTAAGAATTAAGAGTCTTGCTGAAAATCTTATAAAGGCAAAAATTGATCCAAACTTATTCGCTGAGTGGTATGTCAACGAAGGAATGTATAGCTCTAGGTTTGATGAAGATTTCAAACAATGGGCACATGGTCTTTGGGGCGGCGTTAAAGGCTTGGTTAGTGGCAAAGGATTTTTTAAAGGCTGGGGCGAAGTAGACGATGATTACGACCGTGAAGCAGCCGAAAATACATTGAAGGCAATTCTTCCATTGAGTGAATTGTTCCCTCAATTAGAAAAGCAACTTAAAGATATGGAAAAAGCTCTGCGTGACTTTTTGTGGAATCAACAAGCTGCCGGTGGTGCTAATTCAGCCACACCAGCAACTCCGGCAACTGGTGGTGCGGCTGCTGCTAACCCACAAGACAAATACATTAATGATTTAGAGAAATTAGCAAATTCCAATTTATCGTCAGAGGAAAAGAAGAAGGAATTGGAAGGCATATTTGCGAATGCCGAAAAGCAACTTGGCAACAAGAACATACGAGATGAGCTTCAAAATGCCCTTCAATTAAAAGGCATTGATGTAACAAAATTAGGTCTAGAAACACAAGCCTATCATATTTCTTGGACAGTCCACGACGGTAACAAAATTGATGAAGCGTTTTGGGCGTCTCTTTTCCCAAAGACAGCAAAGAAAACTTGGTTTAGCTAATTGTTTCTTTTAGAGCTTCATAAACCAAATCAGCTTCTTCTTTGTTCATTATCAAAGAAGGACGCAAACGAATTGACCGTTCTCCACATGCGAGGGCGGTCATTTTCTTTTTAGTTTTCTCTAAAAACTTGTTTCTTGATTCACGATCTTGAAGATCGAAGGCAATCAATAAACCTCTACCCCTAACATTTTCGAGCGGCAATTCTTGTAGTCTTTCGAGAAGGTGCTTGCCGACTTTTCTGGCGTTGTCTACCAATTTCTCTTCTTTGATGATTTCATTGATGATGGTGAATCGAACCATATCAACGATGTTGCCGCCCCAAGTAGAGTTAATGCGACTTTGTGTGTTGAATACATTCTTGTCTGCTGTGTCGATTCGATCAGTGGAACAGAAACCGCAAACTTGAGTCTTCTTGCCAAAGCAGATCATGTCTGGGACAATGCCAAAGTGCTGATAGGCCCACATTTTGCCAGTCATGCCGATTCCTGTCTGTACTTCATCCAGTATCAACATGGCTTTGTATTTATCTGCTAGTTTTCTCAAGTGATTGAAATATTCTGGACTAAAATGGTTATCACCCCCTTCACCCTGTACGGGTTCCAGAACAATTGCTGCAACCAAGTTTGTCTTGAGAGCTTTTTCGGCCTGCTCTAAACTTTCAGACTCAAGTTTGCAAGTCTCCTGCGTCTCCTTGACGCCAGCCGGAAATTTCAAGGCTGGATTTGTAATTCTAGTCCAATTGAACTTAGGAAACAAATCTGTCTTGTCCGGCACTGTATTCGTCAATGATAGTGTGTATCCACTTCTACCATGAAACGCTTGCTTTAAGTGAATAACATCTAATTTGTTTGTATATGGTTCTCCGATTCCTAGTATGTTTGCTTTCCAATCAAATGCAGCCTTCAAAGCATTCTCCACGCCAAGTGTGCCGCCCTCGATAAAAAAGAAATGCGAAAAGTCTTTGGCAATAGATGCAAACGATGTGACAAATTCCAAATACTCTGGCGTGTACATATCAGAGTTTACGATTTTATGAATCGCAGCCTGCACAAGCCGATCTTTTTGAGCAATTAACTTGGGATGATTCCAACCTAGAGCTTGACTTGCATATTGGGAATCGCAATCCAAGTATTCTTTCCCTTTTCGGTCCACGGCCCAGACGCCCTTGCTCTTTGAAACGTCAATTTCAAATGCGTCGTGAGTGAGAATGTATTTGCTTAATTTCTTCTTCATTTAAATCCATCCCACTTTACGGGCTTGGTTAAGTTCTTCTATTGTTACTTTTCGCCCTAGAAAATCCGACACAGATGCAGTGAAGTGTTTTACAATATCGGCTTTTATTGCATTAAGGTATTGTGGACCCATTTTCATTGCATCTAAAAAGTCGTGCATGTCAATAGACCAATCCAACATCTCTCCGTCAATAAAAATAGCATGACGAATTTCACCACCTTTACCCTTGATCATACGAACTTCAAAACTTTTTTTACCAATTGGCACGGGAATTATTTGATATTGCGGGGGAATTCCTTCATCTGAGGGAAATTGGATAATATTGCTCATGTTTACCTTTTTAATTTGTCTCGACCATAAATATGGGTATGAATCGCAATCTAAAAGAATCTTCTCTCCTTGATCTTTATCAGAGTACAATAGCAGCTTTTCCGAACACTAGACGGCGACAGCACTCTATAGATACGATTCAAGTACGAGAAGTTAATTTCACTCCTTTTCTGGGAATGAAAACACTTTTCGTTCGAGGTAATGTTTTAAACGAAGAAAATGGTAATGCCTATACCCCCATAATTCTTTTTAAGGATGTAATTTACCACCCTCAAAGAGAACAAGATGAATGGATCGAATTTGTCGCAAGCGACGGGCGTAATTACGTTTTGGAAAGACTGGAAAGAGATGCCAACGACATTCTGGTGCGATGCAATTGCCCTGATTTTCATTGGCGATTCAACTATTTCGATCATGAGGATCGTTCTCTCTATGGCCGAAAAAGAAGAAGATATGAAGCGGTGACGGCTCCCGGTTCGGCCAATCCAAATCAAATGCCCGGTATGTGTAAACATTTGATTAAACTTTCTACAGCAATTAGAGATGCAAGAATCTTGGGATAATATGGAGCAAGAATTTAATCTATTGATCGAAAATTTCGATAAACTTGAAGGAATTAAGGTTTTGGGAAGTGAATTCGAGCCAAACACTTGGATTCATTTTGAATGTAATACTCCTCAAATATTGGTCGCTCTGACAAGCCAAGTAGACGACGTAAACGACTTCGATTCTTGCAAAATACTGGTACTGTCTCACCCAGATAATCCAAAAAAAAATGCCTACCAGTTGATTTTCAACAATGATAAAGAAAAATACATTGGCATGTTGTTAAGAAAAGTCAAAAGTCTAGCAGAAAATGGTTTAAAAAAATCCAAACTCCAAGAGCTTGGGTTGCCCGATTTGTCATTCGTTACAATGAGGCAGATAGCCACAGAATTGAAAGGCCGTCAAAATCTGTGTTTTGCTATGGTGTGGATGGAAGATAACGAGAAAGAAAATATCTCCATCGAAGGAAGCGGCAATCCTACTCAACTCGTCGGCCTGCTGTCCAGAGGTTTGTATATGACCATTGAATGGTCCAATAAAAACATCAAATTCAAGCAACCACCAGAAGACAACTAAGAATTTTTCTAATTAACTATAATGTTTGTTCAATTACTCCCTACGGTCGTTCGTCTGCCAATTCTCTGGTAGTGGCTTCCTGCCTGCTGAAAACAAAAAAACTTGGCACCAACGCAGTACCAAGTTTTTTCGCTTAATTAGAAAGGCTAATTTAGGATGAGTTCTAAGGGCACTCTAAAAGAGTTACACTCCCTTCTTTACAATCATCCAGTTGACAACTTCGCCGCTGCCACCAGTGATTGTGAAGTTCCATGTGTCGGTGTCTGCCACTGCTGCCAAACCAGTCGATAGATAGGCTTCAGTTCCGCTTACACCTGTCAACATTACGACATAGTCGCCTACAACACCAGCCAATGCAGGAATTTCAACAGTGCCAGTTGTGCCAGAAAGTGTTTCTGCTCCTGCTGCCATAACTCTTGGACCGATGAGCTTGTGAACTCCAAGGCTCATATGTCCAGAACCCTTTTGGTTCCCAGCTACACTGCCAGAACCACTAACACCTGTTACGCTAGATGCTCCCATATTTTTATCTCCTTATTTGAGTAACTTTGAAAGTTCACATATAGCTATCCTTGAAGAAAATATTTTGCGTTCCTACCTATATATGTTTGGATATATTTTTGCGAAAGGGTTAATATATGACATATGAGTACAGTCCACAGTTAAAGCACAATCAGGCACAGGTTTTGTACGGCACAATTTTGGGTGGTTCCTCGATTGTGAACCCCTCACAAGGCAAGAATTGTTATCTAGCCATGCGAGACAATGACCGTTTTTGGCTAGAATATAAGATTAACGAACTCAAAGATTATTTCAAAATGGACAACAATACTATAAAAAAAGACAAGAATACCTATCGTTGTTATTCCATCGCCTATCCTGTGTTCAATTCGTATTACAACGAATTCTACCGAGATGGGAAGAAATTCATCAACAAAGAGTTGTTGGAGAAATTAAATGACGTGGCTTGGATGATTTGGTTCGTAGATTCTGGCAAGAAGAGTAAACGCAAAGCCTATCTTCGCACGCACAAATTCGGAGAGGAAGGAACCAAATTGATAGCCGAATATTTCAATTCTTTAGATTGCGAGTGTGATTTCAAATTGACGAGAGGACGACATGAAATTGTATTCACCCATAAAGGGTCAATCGAATTCATGTCTACTTTCGCTCACCGACTTCCAGAGTTTATGCTGGAAAAGTTTGACGTGTCAACTACCCCGACCCTTTAGGGTCGGGGCTTGTCATTCCAATTCTAAGCAACTTTTGAACACGATCTTGATTAATTAAAAGTTTTTCCTAGAATGCTGAAATCTAATGGAGATAAATCTATGTTAGGATGTGTTTGTGGCGGAATATTAGAGCTTCTGGCTTGCCTTCTTGCTAGTGGAATTGGAGCAGGTGGGTTTTGGGGCACAAAATTTTATAATCGAATAAATTATAAAAGGTACATGGCTTACAAAGAAAAACATAAATCATGTGATTGCGAATGCCATAGAAATGATTAATGTTTGACAGCATGTTCCGTGGTTCGACGGCTAGGATAGTGCTACATATACTTTGGACAAGTTTGTACCAAGGCGATTCCGAATCCATCGCCATTTATTCATTGCTTTGAATATTTTCAAGTTTTATAATGATGCATGAAAAAATATCAAGAAAATTACTACATGATTCAATTGTTTGATAAGCTAGGTAATCAAATAGTTCCATTCGGCAGAATTAACTATCTCGTCTTGCCCAGCCCGGTAAAACCCCAACGTCTGCGAACTTCGTATGAAGACTTTGAAAGAAATGAGGGTGCGAAAAGTTTCTTGGCATATTTTTCTTATGAACCAAACCTGAAGCAAAGATTCTGCGGAAGTATCTTTGCTTCTAATCCAATGAAGATGATGGCTTATTTTGACGATGCTTTTGTCAAGTCTATGGAAGTTCGCCCGGAACAATTCGGTGCTTTTTCCCAATTAGATTTTTGTCTTGTCGTAAACGATTTTGAATATTGTGATGGACTCATTAAATGACACAAGTTAGCCATGTTCAACACTTGACAAAGGCTGTAACATGGAGAATTCTCGCTTCGACCGAAACATTCGTATTGGGCTGGATCATTACAGGTAGCCCCACGATTGGAGCGTCTATTAGCCTTGTTGAGCTTCAAATTTCGGAGTTCATCTAGGTGCTGCTGGCGGTGGCGTTGCTCCACCTGCCGAGGCCGCTCCTCCACCGGGTCCGCCTGCTACGCCGGATACCGTAACACTAGACGGTCCTCGAACTTGAGGCTTCTTGGGCTTACTTTTCCCTTCTTCTGCTTTGTCGTCTACGACAAAACCGCCCTCTCGTATCAATACATAGTCTTTGAATTTCAGCATGATTTATATTCCCGCCGCCAGAAAACCCAGTCCCCTTTAGGGGCTGGGATGAATGGCGGTCATACTATATAGTGTATCACATAGCGATCCGTTACTTGGTAGTATTGGTTGGCGAGAATACAACTAAATCTTTATTTTGAATTTCTACGTCGGGATGAAATTTTTTCACAATTTTGGAATAGATTACATAAAGCACAATTGTTGTGATAGTAAATTCTAATCCAGCCGCACAGAGTTTGCCTATTTCTAAATTCATGCCATCAATAGGGCAGAAAATCATATTTCGCCAGTTCCCGGTGTTGGTCGCATTTACGAAATAGTTGATTATCGGCATCAAAAGTGATTCAGAAAGGGCCGTCACAAACTTTTGGACGACAGCGGCTAAAATCAAAGCCAAAGCAAGTGCCATCAAGTTTTTGTTAAAGGCAAATTTTTTGTATTCGTTAATCTCTTTTTTTATTTCAGGCACTAAGTTTTTCTCTTGCATTGTTGATAATTCTCAATAAAATTTTTTCTGAAAGGTAAAGTGAAATGGGAATACCGAGGGCTTCTAAGACATATTGCCCCTTATCCAACCTGACGATTTTTGCCCGAAAAATAGTGCCATCACCGTGCAACAGATTGACCGTCCCACCTATTTCCATAACTTTCATTATCCAATTTTTGTTTTTTTAATCAATGCTTTTCGGTAAAAATTTTTGTTTTTGTCGGAGTATATAGGGTAGGGGAGGGAAAATGAAAGATAAAACATGGCTAGTTACATGTCTTACTCTTTTGGGGCTTTGCGGTTTTTATCTCTACATGAAACACAATTTGACCTCACCGCTGGTTCCCCATGATGGAATATAAACCATCTCAGCCAGCTACCCCAGCCATCTACACCTAGTACGCCTCCTGTTCGTCTATCCAACATTTTTATGCGAGGATATTGGAACGGCTATAATGGGACATGGGTCGCAAGCGACGAATATCGTCAAGGATGGAGTTTGGGAAATTCTGATCGTAGAAAAGGAATTAAACGGTATCCACCCGAAATGAGGTAACATGAACAAATATTTGCTTTTATGCCTAACCGCTATGGTAGGATTTGCTATCGGCTGGTTCAGCAGCAGGCACGATACAGACGTTAAGGGAATCAGCTATAATCTTAATCACAATATGTATTCCAGTTGCCCACGTTACCCAGCGGCTGATAAGCCACTGAAACTAAATAGCAGCATTGTAGAAGACCCCGAAACGATTAAGGAATCTTTGGATTCTAAGCCTTGTTTAATGACAATGCGAGTAAGCGAAGACTTCTTAAATGGCTACAGAGATAACCTTAATGGTTGCAGATCAAGAGCCTTCAATAGAACCCAAGAATATGCCGATGGCTACAACTTGGCAGCTAAGGACATGCAAGAAGGTGTTTCTCGGCGTCTCGAAGCTATTGTTGTACGAAAATAACTATTTGATGGAATCTTTTGATTTTGAAAATCTTTTTCCTTTGAAATCAATTGTTTCATTTGTAGAATGATTTTTTGCCACCAAATTGCAAAGATACACAAAATATTCACTTGTGTATCTTTGTTTCATTAGGTTTATGTCTTTATGCACCCATTGTACGTTACCTTTTATGTAATCAAGGGCACTATCAATTCTGTCGAGACTGGCTGTGAATTCTTGCCAATCTTTGGTCCTGCTGCTTATTGGGAAAGATAGTTTCTGCTTGGTGTAAAAACACTTTCTGTCTTGCGATACAAACAAATTCCAAGCCTCCTCAATTGTTAGGTCAAATTTGTGTTTTCTTAATTTTGCACTTTGTTTTAATACGGCCCAATATTTACCAGAAATCTCTTCATATCCGTTAAATTTGACGTTGTTTTTACCTTTTGTTTTTTCATATTGATCCCTTCTGCAACCACAAGATGTAGTGCTTCCTCTTACTACCGAAGAACATTCTTTTTCTGTTTCTTTCCCGCAATCACAAACACAAGAAAAAGAATAAATTTTTGATCCATTTTTTCTCAAGCCGCTCAAATTTACTTTTGTCACTTTTAATGTTCCAAATTTTTGACCGATATATTTGGTGTATTTCGTTTGCAAAGACATAGTTTTTCCTTTTCAATATTCTTACTTATTTATAGTAAACTGACAGTTTTTTTTCAAATTTTCTAAATTTTTTGTATTTGTATATGTACAACAACTTGCCACGCCGCCCCGTATATCGAGCGCAACATTTTCTGCTTTGCCTTTGTAATCTACCCATGCCTCTTTGCCCTCGGATGCTCTGTATGTTTTAAGTCCTCCACAATATTTTTCATTTGCAATTCGAGAGGACATTCCATACATCAACATTTTCTTTTGTCCATTTTCTTCTTTCCATTCTGAATCGCATTCATCGCATCCGGCAAACATACCACCTGTCATTACAAAGTGACTGCCTGCACCCAGAGCTTTGCAAACATCTGCGGGTGATTTGCAACCCCCATCTGAACAACATAATGCATTCAATTCATTTGCTGCTTGCCCACACTCTATGGCAACTGAAAATTGTTTGTATCCAACTCCTGCTTTATTTTTTGTCTCACAAAAATTTCCATTACCTATTCCACACTTGACTATATCGGCTCCTGCTTTAATTATGTTTTCAACGCCCTCTGGTGTTGCTACGTTTCCAGCCATAATTATTTTGTTGGGGAATTTTTGTCTTACTTTTTTAATGTAATCCAAAAATTCGTACATATATCCATTTGCTATATCTAAACAAATTTTATCAAGGTGTTGAGATGCATTTGAGACACGGACTAATTTTTCTAAATCATCGTTTAAACCAATTGTGTAAAATGAATTTTTGCTTTCCTCTGAATTAAAAAAAACAACCAACTCATTCTCTGGAATAAATTTGTGTAATGCAACAAAAATCCCATGTGGGAATAAACAACGAGCCATAGAAATTGTTCCAACACAACTCATGTTGGCCACTATCACTGGAAAACCTGTAATAACCCTATTGCTGTGTTTACACAAATAAGAGACATTAAGATTGACCTCCGATCTACTTTTGAGTTCAGAAGGTCTTGGGCGAATGAGAACGTCATCAAAACCTAGCTTGATTTCGTAGTCGATTTGCATTGTTTTCTCCGTTAGGACCAGTCAAATTGTAAACAAATTTTCGTATCGGTCAAGCAAAATTATTGTTACCGACCTTATCGGCTCTCACGACAGAATTGATATTTCCTTTTAAGAATAGCAAAAATTCTCGTAACTTCCCCTTGGACCTAGATGCATCTATCATCAAGATTAAATCTTGAGCATCTTCAGAATAAGAAGTTTTATTTTTCATAAGATGCTTTATGGCTTCCCCAATGTTATCCTCATTGGTAATTTCTCCTGTTAATTTAAAATAATCTCTTTTAAGAGCAGCCAATCTCACGCCTATTTCTGGTTCATCAAAATAGTAATTCCAACTGGCACTTCCGCTACCCATCGAATTGGTAGTCATCGTATTGTCTTGAGTGGTATGAGATAATTCGTGTCTTAACACGGAAGCCAAATCTTCTTTGTTTGAACTATTTAATATCACACAATAAATTGTTTCTTTGCCATTTACATATTCAATTCCCTTAAATCCTTTAGCCGTCTCTGCACCGGCAAGATTGGTTTTTGTGCTTTTTACCAATTGACTCATTGTTCCTTTGTCAACGAAGATTACTGGAATTGGCGTGTCTAGTTTTTTAACATCCATAGTAGCCCCGGTACGCATCGGTGGTATTTGATATTCTTCTCCATCAATATTTAATTGCTGAGGAGATTGAGCTTTTTTGGCTATCTGAACAGCTTGATCGTACTTGTCACCATACATTGAACTTATAACTTCAGAAGGTTTAATCATTTTGATTTGATTTTGTAATATATTTGTTCCATACTTTGAATTTAAGACACTTACTAAACTCTGTTGGGATTGTTGCTGGATTTGTTGTGCCCTTTGAGGAGCTTGCGTGTCTTGATGACCACTGATTCCTGCCAACCCTAAAGCAGCGGTAGTTGCTAAGTTTCTCATCCAGCCTTCATCTAAAGCCTCGTCTATTTCTCTCTCGATAAGCCAATTTGAATATGAAAGTTTCATTTTTTTTCCTTGATTTATTTATTGGTTTAGCTAAAGTTATTTGCTCTTTTTGCCGATATACTTATAATGACTTTATAACTGAAAGGACGTAAAATGCTCGACCGTAAGAAACACCCCACCGATCCCCAAGCCGTAAAATCTGATGATTTAATTGCGGTTATTCACTACGCCAAGGTCAAAACCGCCAAACCAGACACAGAAGAGTGGTTTGTAGAAGACGTAGATTCTCCCGGCAAAGTAATCCGCATCCAAGGCAAAGAGTTGCTTGCGAGAGCTTTATCCGCCGATCAAGTGGCCGAAGAAGTCAAAGTAACCAAGATGCAAGCTGCTGAGGTTTTAATCGAATCTCATAATAAGCCATTTACGGTCAATTTCGTCAAAACAGACGGCAACGAACGCACGCTGAGAGGCCGTTTAATACGCCCAGAACCGCTTCTGGGACGTTCTATGGTCGAAGACCTAGATGAAGCCACAGCGAATAAATTACGCCAAGTAGACCACCGTACAATCAATTGGCTGATTGTCGAAGGTGTTAAATATGTGGTGAAATAATGGAAAATATCAAAAATCTGATGGAGTTTCGATCAATTGGTGATGCTTTTGAAGATCACAAAGGCAATCTTGAATTTTTCTCAAAATTTCAATAATAGAGTTTATTTAATCTATTTTTTCAACTCACATATGCAGTTACTTCGTATGAGCCAGAAGGCATCTTGCACCACATTAGAACAAGACTGTTTCTCATTTGCATACCGTCTTCTTTTCTGACAATATCAATTGTGGCTTGTTGTTGAGAGGCTTCTGCGCTGCCACATTCAGCACCACCCATTAAAAATCCAGACCACGGCGTTCCATCCTCTTGAACTAATTGATAACCGTATTTGTCAATCACTTCTTGAATTTGCCGAAAAGGAATCTGCTTATGATAATCTCTAGTAATAGCGTTAATTTCTTCTCCAATCCTACGAAGAATTCCCTGTTTAATAGAAACTGCCTGCGCCATCTCCGCTAAAAATTCTTTGAATGTTTTCATGTTTCTCCTCCTGATAGTTAGACTCTTTGCCTTAAACAATTTTGAAATTCAAAGACGCAGACAAGAATTTTAAGAAAAATTCTGGCAAACACATTTGTCGGCTGTGCTGGCTTAAATCTGACTATAAGTATAAAAAAGAAAAGCCCGGTCATTACTGACCGGGCTTTTTTACTTATTTCAAAATAGATAGTTTCCCGTTACACAGTAAACTAGGTCACATTGGTCTCGCATAGAACTTGGCTTTTTACTGCTTTTTCAAAACGATCCATTTTTTAAACTCCACAACGTCGTAAGTGTCTGACTTCGCTAAATTTTCAGGACCAGCCATTGGCCGAAGATTATTCAAAGCATTGATTATCTTTAAGTCAAATATATCGTGATCCAAGAACGCCTTCAAGGGCAAAATATGATCCACATGCCAGACCCCATCCTTTACCTTCTCATAGTCTGGGTGATTTAAGATATGATCTTGAAGTTCCTGCGGTGTATATCCCAAAAGTTCATGGGTGCGACGTGTTTTTTTCTCTCCTGTGGCCTTCATAAACCGGCGAATGTGCTGGCCGCAGATTTTGCGAAACTTTTTTCGCATTGCTATCGCTTCCCGGTCTGGGTCGTACATATAGCAATTTTCGCCCGATACCTTGGCCGAGCCACACTTCTTGCAGTTGGGGCAGCGAGTGAAATTTGACCAATTAGCCTCGGTTTCGCCACCACACTTACAGATGTAGGCAATACGAATCCGTTTGTCTTGAATCCAAGACCGTACAAACTGGCAACCCTTGGATTTACAGAAGGCGATTATGGTAGCGTCGGAAGTACGCAGTTTTTCTGAATTGGTTTTGGCTTTGCAGAGTTGGCACTTGTTGCCTCTCTGGACGTGCGATAGCCTAATCTCAATTTCGGAGCCACAAGAACAAATCGCCCTCATTGGCGTGTTATTGGAAACATAATTGGTCGCCAATAACTTGAATCCCTTCTCTTCAAAAATCTTCTTCACTTCTTTGTATTGCAGCTTGTTGTGTCCACCGCTCGGCATAATCAACTCCTTATATTCATGAAAGAATATCGCATTATACAAAAAAGAAACCGGCTGATATAGCCGGTTCCTATTTTTGTCGTAAGTCCAATCACACCAATGTAGTGATCAGATGATAAAGTTGGCAATCGACATGCGGGCATAAAATTTTGCCCCTTCCCGCAGCAATTTCTTGCCATACCGGGTGAGGATACCCTTGCGTGGGCAGAAGCTCTCTGGGTCCAATACTACCGGAGTTTGTGTCAACGGTACATATGGGCAGTAGAAGTAGCCCGAATCAAGGTATGTATCGCCCTTGTAGCCCATGAGCAACTGATTGCTTGGGAATAGTGGGTCTTTGTAGAGTCTCCATCTGTTGTTGACAGTGCCAACATATTGAATACCCAATGAGCTTGTGAAAGTCTCGCTTGGAGCAGGTGCGAAGCCTGCTGTGGCTGTCTCGAACATGGATGCTACTTCTGGGCTTGTTACGACCCAGTTAGCCCCACCACGGAGAGTCTTACGGTGAATGACGGCAGATACTTCTACCAACTTCACATATAGAGACTCATACTTTTCCTTAATCGTTTCGCCAAGGCTTGTATTGAAGTCCCAAGCTGTTACTGTACCGGCGTTGTCACGAAGGTCGCCCAATACTTCACGGTCGATTTCAAGGTTGATTTCCTGAGCCAATACTGCTGTGAGTTCAGCTTCTGCGTCCAAGTTGTGCTGGGAACGTAGGTCTTGCTGAGCTTCGTAGCTCCATACGGCCTTCAACTTACGAGTCTTGGCGGTAATATCTTCGCTTTCGACTACGAGGTTGATTTCCGGCAAATCTTGTTGACATTCCATGTTGTGCTCGTAGTTGATTACAACGTGGTTAGCACCCGGCGCTGGATTCGCACCACCTGTCCAAGCCAATACCAACTCACCTGTGTTTAGGTTGAGGCTGGAACCGGTTGCTGTTGCTTTGACCGTTGGTGAACCAACATCACTGAAAGTGAAAGCACCTGCGGAAGAAAGAACGAACGTCTGGATGGCTGTGGAGCCAACGTATACAGTACCAGTTACAGTACCGGCCAGTACAGGCGTGTGTTCAAGCGGAGCATAGTTGGATGATGCGTCTGCGCCATTGTCTACCGAAGTAGATTCGCCTTGAACGAATTGGTGTGTGTACCAAATATCCAAGTTAGCTGTACCGTCAGCCTTTTGCATCAAGCTGTTTGCGTCATCACCGGGGAAACCGCTGTTGTTGTCAGCACCACGGGTTGCGCCCTTGTTGCTGGAATAACGGAAGCGGAGGTAGTAAACCAAACCTGTTGGACCCAACAATGGCTGAACAGATACGATCTTGTTAGCAATAAGTTGTGGGTAGATACGACGGACAAGAGGAATCGAAATTCTCTTGAACTGAGCAATGTCGCTCGTGTCGGTGCTGGCTTC
>Ga0194121_10000228_pt1 | contig 98104 bp, 91 predicted proteins | sample TA2MahCa50mmetaG_FD_148609 | JGI IMG/M metagenome (GOLD analysis project Ga0194121, IMG submission 148609) | Freshwater microbial communities from Lake Tanganyika, Tanzania - TA2015020 Mahale Deep Cast 50m | ecosystem: Environmental > Aquatic > Freshwater > Lake | place: Tanzania: Lake... | reverse complement strand
GGTTTTGCCAAATCCTTTTCCCCAGAAAAATAGTTTTGGCAAAACCGAGTCCGCATTGAAGCCCCGCCACACTGCCTGAATACTTGGAAGGCAGAACCCCAAAAAGAAAAATGTCCTTTCCATTTTAAAAAGATCCACCCCCGCGAAAATCAAAAGAGCAAGAGACATTTTTTCTTTTTGGGGTTGCCGAGTGAAGCGAGGCGGTGGCGGGGCTTTCGTGGAGCGTACGATTTAATTTAGAGACACCACGCGCTCCGCGCGTGCCACATTACCGATTTTGGAAATAGGTTCTAACTTGGTACAATAAAGACACCAGAATAGAACTCATCGGTTTTTTGGAAACCTCAATGCGGGACGCGCGAAGCGCGTCCCAAGGATTCCCGCCGATTTTTCCTAACGAATTTGGAGCGTCGCCTTCGGCGACGCGCACTGTTTTTTCGCCAAGAAGCAGGTTCGAAACCAGAAGCAATTTTGAATCATAGTATTTGCTTTGAATACAAAAAGAATTTTTGCTATAATGACCTTGCGCAAACTTATGGAAGGTCTATTTTAATGGCCGTCTTGGACTTATCTAGATCTTCTAGGTTTGCGCACCAGGGCGGCCATTTAAGTTTTATCAATTAACTTTTCATTCCTATGCAAAAATTCTTTTTGTATGCTCGCAAGTCAACCGATGTCGAAGACAAGCAAGTTTTAAGTATTGACGCGCAACTGACCGAATTGCGGGAGTTCGCCAAGAGAGAAAATCTGCTAATCGCCCAAGAGTTCGTAGAAAAACAATCTGCAAAAATTCCAGGTCGTCCTATTTTCAATGAAATGATGAAGTGTATAGAAAAGGGCGATGCAGATTGTATTCTCTCTTGGCATCCGGATCGTATTGCCCGCAATTCGGTAGATGGTGGAAAGATTATCTACTTTTTAGACATCGGATTGCTTGCGAGCCTCAAATTCCCCCAGTTTTGGTTTGAAAGTACGCCACAGGGCAAATTTACGCTATCTATGGCATTTGTCCAAAGCAAATACTATGTCGATTCTCTTTCTGAGAACACGAAACGTGGACTTCGCCAAAAAGTGAGAATGGGTATATTTCCAAGCCAAGCGCCAATCGGTTATATAAATGATAGTCGCACCAAAACGATTGTAGTGGAAAAGAAGAAAGCGAAAATATTACGCTTGGCTTTTGAGCGATATGTAAAAGGTAATCAAAGGTTAGAAGATATCGCTACCTTTTTGGCGAAGAACGGAATATCTACGCGTTCCGGAAAGAGAATCTCAAAAACCAGAGCGGCTTTCATTTTGTCCAATCCGTTCTATGTTGGACTTTTTAACTATGCTGGTGAACTTCATGAGGGAAAGCACGAGCCAATCATTTCAAAGAAACTTTTTGATGAAGCGCAGGAAATGTTGAAAAAGCGTGGACAACCCGAACGCAAACCACAAAACAAACCGCAACCTTTTTGCGGACTCATTTCCTGCGCTTCTTGCGGAATGATGATAACTGGCGAATACAAGGTTAAAAAGCAAAAAAATGGAAATGTACATAACTATACTTACTATCATTGCACCAAAAAACGTAAAGATATGAAATGCCCCGAACCTTGTATTCGGGAAGAAGAATTAGATCGCCAGTTATCATCCGAAATTCAAAAAGTCTCTTTACCCAAAGACTGGGCGGAGAAATTGTTGAAAATGGCGAAAAATGACCACAAAAATTCCGCCCAGTCTTTGACTGCTTGTGTGAAAGAGAGGCAGGAAAAAATTTCTGCTATCAATTTGAAGTTAGAGCGACTTCTTAGCGGTTATTTAGAACAAGATATTGAAAAGGAAACTTATCGTGAAGAAAAAGCAAAACTCGTATTACAAAGGAAGTCGCTCGACGAAGAAATTTCAAATTTTTCACACAAGCAGAATGATTGGCTCGAACCTTTCCAAAATTGGGTGAAAGCCGCTCAATCATTGGACAAAATTGCTTCTGATTCAGACCTTTTTGCTAAAAAGGTCTGTGCCAAAGAAATCTTTGGCTCGAACCTGCTTCTTGGCGAAAAAACAGTGCGCGTCGCCGAAGGCGACGCTCCAAATTCGTTAGGAAAAATCGGCGGGAATCCTTGGGACGCGCTTCGCGCGTCCCGCATTGAGGTTTCCAAAAAACCGATGAGTTCTATTCTGGTGCGCGTGCCAGGACTCGAACCTGGGACCTCCCGATTATCAGTCGAGCGCTCTAACCACCTGAGCTACACGCGCCTGTCCGCGCCTAAAACGCCTCACGAATATAGCAAAAAGAGGGCGTTACAGCAACAAAAAAGGAGACCGCCGTGCCGAAGGCTAAGTCTCCCGAAATCCGCGTGTCCGCCGTCTATTGTTCCGGCGGGGCTTCAAACCGCTCGGGGTGAGCTTCCCGGAACTTCTCCATCTTGCGGTCGTTGTGTTTCCACAACGACACCATTCCCCAGACGAGGAGAATGGCGAACAGGACGACGATCAGTGCGTCCCGAGGTCCAATCCGCTCGGTCAGCGGTTTTGGATGCATGAGCTCGTTATGCTCAACGGGCTCACAGTTTGTGTCGGAGACCTCTAGCTCATACCGAGCGTCTCTTCTCGATTTTCTTTCTGTTTTCATTTTTTTGTTCTTTCGGTAAGGACTCGGCCAACTAGGAGAGCGTACTCTCACTTTTTCATGGCCGTTTTTTGACTTGCCGAACGTCGTTGTTGACGCGCCTCAATGGCATTAATGGCACCGTGGTGCCGCAAAATATCGGCGAGATACACTGTTGAAAATGATATCATGAAGAGTTGTAGATGTCAATATTTTCCACAGAGCAAAAAACCGCCCTGTTGAGGCGGTTTTTTGGTAGAGACTGTCCTTTGTTTTGTTCCGTTCGCACGGCTAGTCGCTTGTGACGACCGCCTTGTACCGTGTCTTTCCACGGCGTCATGCTTGTTTGGGATGCAGCATATCCATCGCATACTCGTACGAGATACACGATATCGACTCGTTCAGTTGCTCGCGATGCGAGCAGTTTATAAAGTTGCAAGTTTGTAAAGTTTGTAAAGCAGAAAACTCTGACTTTAGGAACTTTAAAACTTTATAGACTTTACGAACTGTGCCGAAGGCACAACGTAAATCTTGAAATGTTCCACGAGCAGCTTCCGCTACCCGTGCCTTGTTACGACTTAGCCCCTGTCACCGAATTTACCTTAAGCCCGCGTAAAGCGAGATTTCGGGTATCCCCGGCTCCCTTGGCTTGACGGGCGGTGAGTACAAGACTTGAGAACGTATTCACCGCGGTTTGCTGACCCGCGATTACTAGCCATTCCAACTTCATGAGGTCGAGTTGCAGACCTCAATCTGAACTGGGCCGATTTTTATTACGATTAGCTCAGGGTTACCCCGTCGCGGCGTGTTGTAATCGGCATTGTATTGCGTGTGTTGCCCAGGGTATCAGAGGGCCATGCTGATCTGGCGTCATCCTCGCCTTCCTCCCCGCACGAAGCGAACAACGTTCGCTTCGAGTTGAAAGTAGAAAGTAAAAAGTCGAAAGAAGATTTTGTCTTGCTTTGAACTTTACACTTTACACTTTTTACTAGAAGCGCGTTTCGCGCTTGGTGCGGGGCAGTCTCGCCTGACAAATATAACAGGCAACGAGGGTTGCGTTCGTTACCCCACTTAAGGGAACAATTCAAACCACGAACTGACGACGACCATGCAGCACCTGTCCAACTGTCCTTGTGAGACGACAGACGTTTCTGCCTGTCTTCAGTTGGATTTCTAACCCTGGTAAGGTTCTTCGCTTACCATCGAATTGAACCACACAATCCACGGCTTGTGCAAGTCCCCGTCTATTCCTTTGAGTTTTAACCTTGCGGTCGTACTACCCAGGCGGTTCATTTATCGCGTTAGCTTCGCCTCTCGGAGGGTCGATACTCTGAAAAGCCAATGAACATCGTTTAGGGCCAGGAATACGCGGGTATCTAATCCGCTTCTCTCCCCTGGCTTTCGTGTTTCAGCGTCAGGAATGCACCAGTTTGCTGCCTTCGCTTTCGGTGTTCCCCATGATATCAACGGATTTCACCCCTACACCATGAGTTCCGCAAACCTCTTGCATCCTCCAGCACTGCCGTTTCTTCTGCGAGCCCCCGGTTAAGCCGAAGAATTTGACAGAAGACTAACAGTGCCGCCTACACACCCTTTACGCCCAGTAATTCCGGATAACGCTTGAGGCACTCGTATTACCGCTACTGCTGGCACGAGTTTAGTAACCTCTTATTCTTGGGATGATCAATAAACTTTCTATCCCACAAAAGCGGTTTACATCCCGAAGGACTTCATCCCGCACGCGGCGTCGCTCGATCAGACTTTCGTCCATTGTCGAATATTCTCGGCTGCAGCCACCCGTAGGTGTATGGACCGTCTCGCAGTTCCATCGGTGGGGGTCACCCTCTCAGGTCCCCTAGGCGTCATAGCCTTGGTAGGCTTTTACCCTACCAACTAGCTGATACCGAACAGGCCATTCAAAGAGCGTCTTGCGACTTTACCCAGCACTTAATTTTGACTACAACACTTCAGGAATAGTCAAAATTAAGTGCTGGGACTATCAGGAATTACCTCACCTTTCGATGAGCTATGCCTGACTCTTCGGTGCGTACCTGCTTATTACTACCTCGTCTGCCGGTTGTGCGCGAAGCGCACAAGCCACCGAGTGTATAAAGTAGAAAGTTTATAAAGTTACAAGCAGAATGAATCTGACTTGACGAACTTTACGAACTTGATGAACTTTACGAACTTGATGAACTGTGTGCTCCGCACACCCCCTTGACTTGCATGCCTTATCCACGCCGCCAGCGTTCATCCTGAGCTAGGATCAAACTCTAATTAAGAACCCGCCTTCGCATAAAGCTACGGCGGGATCGCGAACGAAACAAAACAAAAGACAGTATTGTCTTCCACATTGTTCCAGTCTCGACCCTAACTGACGAGAGTTTCAAGTTGAAAGTTTATAAAGTTTATAAAAGCAGATGACTCTGACTTTGTGAACTCTAGACTTTACGAACTTTATAACTCACGTTGGAATTACTACTAGGAATTATTTTTTTGAACTTGCACTGCCGCGCTACGGCGCGAAGTTGTAAAGTTTGTAAAGTTGAAAGCAGATTTTGCTTTATGAACTTTATAACTTTATGGACTTTATAAACTCCGTGCTTCGCACGGCATACGTTCTAACATTTCATATTTTCAAAGGCCCCACTCCCTCTTGTAGAGTGCTGGACTATTATACTTATATATAAAAAAGGGTCAAGCCTGGCGCTCGACCCCTTTGCAATGCGGTATTTTTCGTCAGGTTATGAGCACATACTCCATACTCTCAACAAGAGCACTGAGGCTAGCGATTACGATGTTCTCATGCACCCCAACCGTCCCCCATTCTTTCGCCCCGTCCGTAGAAGTGATGAGCACCCGCGTTTTCGCCGCGCTCCCTCCTATCCCATCGAGAATTCTGACTTTGTAGTCGGTCAGTCGAACCTGCTGTATCACCGGAAACGATTGGCGGAGTGCCGCGCGGAGTGCTCCGTCGAGAGCATTCACCGGACCGTCACCTGATGCGACTGTATGGTGCACGATATCACCGACCTTGACTTTCACCGTTGCTTCGCACGTTGTGCCAGAACGGATGGAGACATGGTAATCGACGACTTTGAACGGAGGCGTGCCACGATGATTCATAATCGACTTGAGCAACAGCGCCAGAGAGGCCGGAGCGGCCTCAAAAGCGAATCCCTGGTACTCAAGTTCTTTCACGCGCTGTATGACCAAAGGAAGCTTTGGCGATTCACTCGTGAGAGCGACCCCGAGAGCTTGCGCCCGAAGCACGATGTTGCTCTTGCCAGAGAGGTCGCTCACGAGGACATCTCGTTCATTCCCGACGGCTTCGGGTGGGATATGCTCATAGGTCTTCGAGTTCTTGAGCACCGCATCCACGTGCCCCCCTCCCTTGTGTCGAAACGCCCTCCCCCCGACCCACGGTTGGCGGCTATCGTGCGGAACATTCGCTATCTCAGCAACGAACAGCGAGAGCTGGCGCAGAAGCGGAATAGACGCACTAGGCACGGACGCAAGCCCGAGCTTGAGACCGAGGTGGCCGATGATGCTTACGAGATTGCAGTTCCCTGTTCGTTCCCCGTAGCCGTTAATCGTCCCCTGGACATGCAGAGCGCCTGCCTGCACTGCTGCGATGGCGTTCGCGACTGCGAGACCGGTATCGTCATGCGTATGAATGCCCACATGAACGCCGAGAAATCTGACTGCTCTTTGGACAATGGCAGCGACATCGTGGAAGACAGTTCCACCATTCGTGTCGCACAAGACGACCATTTCAGCGCCGGCATCAAGCGCGGCACGCCAGGTGGCCACCGCATAGCCCGGATTGTCTTTGTGGCCGTCGAAGGCATGCTCGGCGTCAAAGACCACGCGTCTGCCCTGTCCTCGCAGATAGCCGACCGTGTCACGTATCATCCGTAGATTCTCCTCGGGAGTTGTCCGGAGAACTTCGTGCACATGCAGGAGCCAGCTCTTCCCAAAGACAGTCACAACCGGCGTTTCCGCTTCCAGCAAGGAACGGATAGCCGGATCGTTGCATGCAGGTACGTCCTTTTTGCAGGTCGAACCGAACGCAGCGAGAGCCGCGGTACCGAATGTTCTGCCTCTTGCCTCACGGAAAAACTGCAGGTCGCGCGGATTACTCGCCGGATATCCACCCTCAATGAAATGGACACCGAATACGCCGAGTCGCTCCGCAACGAGGAGCTTGTCGGCGATGGAAAAATCAATGCCTTCTGCCTGCGTTCCGTCACGTAGGGTTGTATCGTAGATCTGAATAGTTGTACTCATGTGAAGAACCTCTCTTCCGTCCCCCGTTTGAGCTCAATTCGCTCTTTAGGCCACCTCCACACGGAGCGCCTAAAACGAAAAGCGGCTCTTCACGGGGGTGAAGAGCTCACTGCTGCCTGCGAAATCCTTAATCCTTTATCCTTAATCCTTTACACAAGCACGAGCAAGGTCTCCACCCCTCAAGGGGCTGATAATAATGCCAATAATCGAAATAATTCGGGAAGTTCGTGTCATAGGTTGTACCGAATACACTACTCCTTCACACACTCGAAAGTCAAGAACCTTTTATGCACATCCCGACTGTTCAGTTACTCTCAGGAACGCCGGAATAACTTCGCCAATAAAAAAGCCCGCCCGAACGGAACAAATTCCATTCTGTACGGGCGGGCCGTTGAACTTATCCATCGGCGGTGACCCTCATAATCCATCTTTACAATTCGCCAGAATTTTTGCCTTCCGTTCCGCAAGAAGAGCAGCGCGTTTCTCACGCCAATCGGGACGATTACGGTCCCGCCAACGTATACGTTTAGGGTTTCGAGACTTCTTTTTTGGTTTAAGTGCGCATGTGTGTGTGTTCATAATCCAGTTGTCAAAGACCGCAGTGCCGCGATGGCACTCACCGTAGAGCTACTCGCAGATACTCATCTGCAAAACAGCCAGCTTTGGTGAAGAGCTGGGGGATAGTTGTAAGTTACAAGTGAGAAGTTTGTACGTTACACGCATGGGCCAGCGCTCCACCGTTTTGGAGGATAAGAAGCGCTAGGTTGTTGTGGTTTTGATTTGTCATGATTTGAAGAAGAAATTAGGTGCCTTAGGAAAATGCGTGAGAGACATCTTCCTAAGGCTACCCTGAAGGGAGGACTAAAGCCCATCCCCTACATCTGCCGCCAGTCGGGGGTGTTTTCTGCTCGGTTTGAACCGCTTCACGCTTTTCTTTGCAGTCGGCGAGACCTTAATTGACCCGTCGCTATTTACAGCGGAAGCGCTTCTGCCGAACAACGCAGCAAAAGAAGCTCCTGATCCTTCCACCTTTGAGAGAGAACTAGTGAATTCCGGCATAACCGAATTCCTTTCATCCGCAAAGTTCAACGTTGTTTCCGTACACAGTACGGAAACAAAAAGCCCAGTCCCTGCGGTAGTGGAGACTGGCTTCCTTGTACTTACCTACAACCGACGACCTACTACTTACAACTGCAGGAGATAAGCACGAGCAAACGCTCCACGTGTGGTGGATAGCGCTAGACCTAGCAATTTGCCCGTACTAAACATAGCTTGATAGTAAACCCGTCCCTAAAAACTGTCAAGCAATACGAACTTACGAACTAGGATACGAAAGTACGAACGAGAAAATCCTCCGGCCGACCTGCCCGCCACAGCCTCGGCGCAGGTGGGAGACGGCCACCTCCTTTAGGAAAGGAGGAATTACGAAGTACGATTCTGCCACTTCTCAACGGTAACCAAAAGCGGCGAGCCGATAAAGATAGACGAGTAAGTGCCGGCGATGATGCCGATAAGAAGCGCGAGGGAGAAATGCTGGGTGACTTCTGGACCGATAACATAGAGTGCGACAAGCGCAATCACGGTCGTAAGCGAGGTGTTGATGGAGCGGACAAATGTCTGCTGAATGCTTTCCCCAACAATGGTCGCGAAGTCTTTCTTGTCGCGAATGTCATGCGATACTCTCAGATTTTCGCGCACGCGGTCAAAGACGACAATCGTGTCGTGCACCGAGAACCCGAGGACGACGAGAAGCGCGGTGACGAAGAGCGTATCCACTTCATACCCCGCGAAATGCCCGAGAATTGAGAACACGCCGATGGGCACGATCACGTCATGCAGGAGCGCGACAACCGTAATGATGCCGTATTTCCACGACGCGACCGGAAGCGACACTTTACGGAACGCAAAGGTGATGAAAAGAACGATACAAAGTATGACCAAAATAATCGCGACGAACGACTTTTCCACGGCCTCTTTCCCGAGGAGCGGACCGATAGTATCAAAGCGTTCTTCAACGACCTTCTTTGTTCCCTTCAGCGAAACCGCTTCCCGCACGGCACTCTGTTGCGTTTCGGTAAGGTCTTGCATGCGGATAAGATAGCCTTGCTCTTTCGTGGGGCGCACGGTCGCGTCAACATTGAGGGGTTTCAGTGCTTCTTCGAGCACCGTTTTTTCGGGGCGGCCGTCGGGATAGGTCACCTCAACGAGCGAACCGCCTTTGAAATCAATGCCAAGTTTGAGACCCCAAAGCACAAGCGATACCAAAGAAGCCGCGACAATGAGGCCGGAGATGATATAAAAGAGTTTTCTGTATGTGACTACGAACATAGTTTTAATATTGAATCTCGAATACCTAATGTCTAGAAATACTGAATACCAAACTTGTAATTTTCTTATTTCTTATTAACTATTCTTCAAAATCCGAGATTTGGTATTCGATATTACTTACTGATGCCGGAACTAAACAAGAATCGAGAAAGTCTTCCTTCGCCACGAGCACCCAATGCTTTCAAAAGCGTTCTTGAAGCGGTAATCGAGGTAAACATACTGGTCACGACACCGATAAAAAAGACGAGCGCGAAACCCTTAATGGTCGGGGTTGAAGCGAAATAGTAGAGAATAACCGCCGTAATAATGCTGGAGGTATTGGAATCGCGGATGGATGTCCACGCGCGGTGGAACCCTTCCTGAATCGCATCGGGAAGCACTCTGCCCTTGCGAAGCTCTTCCTTCATACGCTCAAAAATGAGAATATTGGCGTCAACCGCCATACCTAAGCTAAGAATGAATCCGGCAATTCCCGCCGCGGTGAGCGTCACCGGAATGAGTTTGAAGAGCGCGAGGTTCAGAACGACATAGACGGCAAGCGCGATGGTTGCGAGCAGTCCCGGCAGGCGGTACCAGAGAATGAGGAAGAGGGCGATAATGGCAAACGACCAAAGCCCCGCGCGCGCACCCGCCGCCGTCGCTTCGTCGCCCAGCGTCGCGCCAATCGTCTGCGTGGACGCAAGCGCAATGGGGACCGGGAGCGCGCCGTAATTCAAATTACGTACCAAATCCCGCGCTTCGGTTGGCGTAAATCCCCCCGAAATCGTCGCGGTCCCGCCGGTGATTTCCTGCCGAATAACCGGCACGGAAATTGGCGCTCCGTCCAGAAAGATGGCGAGTGTTTTCCCAATATTCTCTTTTGTGAGTTTCGCGAATAGCTTCTCTCCCTCGTTGTTAAACTCAAGAAGTACCTGCGGTTCCCGGGTGGTCTGGTCAAAAACAAGCTGTGCCCTTTCCAAAAAGCGTCCGGTAAGCGGAGTCGCGATAAAGGCTTCGCCCAGTGTCTTTTTGGCGAGCTCTTCCTGCGAGAGATTTTCCATCGCGGGGTTGAGCAACTTGAATTCAAGAAGCGGCGTCACGCCAATCATATCTATCGCCTCTTTGACGTCGGTGACTCCGGGAAGTTCTACGATGAGCCGCTGTTCCCCACCGCCCAGAATTCCTCCTTTTTCCACCTGAACAATGGGCTCTGACACGCCGAACAGATTGACCCGTTTTTCAATAACCTCGCGCAAGCTGTCCATCGCACCTGGAATGTCTCCGCCATCCAGCTCAATTCTGCTCGTATCGGCGCGATAGACAAGGTGCGAACCACTCTTGAGGTCAAGCCCGAGTTTAAAAGCGTATTTTGACTGCGCCACGACAGGAGGCGTCGTAGTGCCAATGTCTGCCACCTCTACCGGCAATTCCGTGGTATAGACGAAATAGCCGATGAGTGCAACTAGAATAAGTATGCCCAAAGCACTAAACCGGTATCTCCACATGGAAATGGAGTATAGAGCATGTGTCAGGAACTATCAAGGCGGGTCAGCGTTGCAATATAGATGCGGACGGTAGGCAATGAAACTCTATTCTAGCGTATACCGAACTCCTTCTTGAGCTCCGCAATCCCCTCTTCAAGCGACACCTCCGGCTTCCACCCCAGAAGCTTCTTCGCGAGCGAGTTGTCTGCCAGAGTATCGTGGGGCTCGATGCGAGGGGGTTCATGAACAACCTTGCCGCCGATAAGTCCTGCAAGCTCATTCACTGAGAAATTTCGTCCCGCTCCAATGTTCAGTACTTCGCCCTTCCCTACTTTCTTGCTCTCTGAAGCAAGGAGATTCGCACGTACTACATCCCGCACATGTGTGAAGTCGCGTGTCTGTGTCCCGTCACCCCAAATCGTTATCGACTTCCCTTCTTTTCGCTGTCTCAAGAATTTGCCGATGGCGAGTGCGTAGGCGCCGCTCGGGTCGAGCCGCGATCCATACACATTAAAATAGCGGAGCGAGACGGTTTCGAGTCCATGCACTTCGCTAAAGACGCGGGCATAGAGCTCGCCGACATGCTTCTGGAGGCCATAAGGACTCTTGGGATTGGGAATCATCGTCTCAACAAGCGGCATCTTCTTCTGATCGCCATACGCCGAGCTGGACGCCGAATAGATGACGCGTTTCACGCCTCCTTCTTTCGCGGCAATAAGAACGTTAAGCGTGCCGCTGACATTTACCTCATTTGTTTCCGCGGGATGCTCTATTGAATACTGAACGCGCGGGACTGCCGCAAGATGAAAGACGTAGGTCGCGCCTTTGATAATCGGCTGTATCGTCTCAAGTTTCCGTATGTCGGCCTTGTGAAAAATCGCTTTTGGATGAACCTGTTCTTTTTTGCCGCTGGAAAGATTGTCTATCACATGAACCGTGAAGCCTTTGATGATAAGCGCATCAACAACATGCGAGCCGATGAAACCGGCACCGCCGGTAACGACAACCTTTACCCCATTTGAATCATTTTTTGACTTCATACGTATGTTAAACCGCTGGATTTACTCGTGAGTTATAAATTAACCTAATTGTTCTAATTAACCTAATTGACCTAAGGAAATCCCAATGAATAACAATGCCGAAATTGCAGACTTAGTATTTGGGCATTCTTTAGAATAATTAGAGTAATTAGGTCAATTAGAATAATTTGCTTTACACGCCACTGCGTGAAAGCAGTACCTTCATCGTCTTGAGCGCAATCTTGATATCCAGCCAAACGGAGCGATGTTTTAAATAGTACAGGTCGTAGGAGAGTTTAGTCGCTGTTTCGTCGGGATTCGCGTCCACTTTTGGTGGCGTTTGGTGATAGAGCTGCGCCCAGCCGGAAAGGCCAGGTTTGATGAGGTGGCGGATATGATAGTGAGGCACTTCATGCTCGTAGACCGCAACGAGTGAGGGGAGTTCCGGCCTCGGCCCGATAAGCGACATCTCTCCGTGAAGCACGTTCCAGAGCTGCGGTAGCTCGTCAACGCGCGTGCGGCGGAGAAACGCGCCGACACGCGTTACTTTATTTCTCTCCTTCAATTCCAGACGTCCTTTATCGTCCCACGACATAGTCCGGAATTTAATCGTTCGGATGGTCTTGTTGTTCAGGCCAATTCGCTCCTGTGATATGAAAAGAGCGCCACCGTCGTCAAGCTTGATGGCGATGTACACAAACGGGTACAGTATGAGCGAGGAAGCGCCGAGGAGCAAAGAAACGACGATGTCCATCACGCGTTTTAGAGAATCATACATAAACCGAGATGAAACGGAGGAAATATGTTCCAGAAACCAGTGGTAGTGCACGAGCGAAATGGGGACGCGGTCAAAGATGTCTTCATACATATCGTGCATATTCGTGAAGCGGATGCCCGAGAAGAGGAGCCCATAGAGGTGCGGCAGGAGCAACTGCACTTCCCTGCTGTAGAAGTCCACGACAATCAACACCACATGCTCGGTGGAGAGCCTACGGGTGATATCGGGAATATCGGCCTTGGAGAGCGACCGCGCGTCCACGGTAAACGCGAACCTAACGTTGTATCTCGGATTCTGGTTGATCTCATGCACAATCCTTTCCATCTCTTCGCCGGAGCCGATGATAACGGCATTTTGGCGCCCCACGGACGCGAATGACTGAAGCCGATAACGCCTCCAGAAAGAGAGAAGAATGGACGAAACAAAAAGGCAGATAAAAAGGTTAACCTTAGGGGTGATCTTAAACGTGGGGATGAAATAAAAGAACAGTACCGCGATAACGACATTGAGAATGAGCGTGCGGGAAAAAAGCTGCGGAAGCTGTTTTTGCAAAAACAGCGTGTGCTTCTCATACAGCCCCGCGATGAAAAACACCAGCGTCCAGAGCAAAAAGACGAGGGAAAAAGGAACGAGGTGAAGCGAAACCATCTGTTCAAACCGAAAACTCCCCAACGGGCCATATCGGATGAACAGTATCAGGAGAAGAGAGGTATATAATATGACGAGGTCGCCGAGGAACAGGAGTAGCGCTTCGGCACGATGAGAGAACATGGTGGTTACTATTGTACAATAAAAGAAGGCTCTGACAACCGCATACCTATAACTGTCACGGTACCGCGTATGCTACGGACCTATCCGATCCGTTTTATGGACAAAAAGAAAGTCATTTTCGTGATTACAAAGGGTAATTTTGGTGGCGCGCAGCGCTATGTCTTTGACCTTGCTTCACATCTCCCCAAAGAGCGTTGTGACGTGGCCGTCGCGTTCGGAAAAGGCGGCGCGCTAAAAGAAAAGTTAGCGGCGCGCGAGATACGTGTGATGTTGCTCGCGCATTTGGTACGAGATATCTCCCTGTTTTCAGACATCAAAGCCTGCATGGAACTCTTCTCGCTTTTCCGCCGCGAGCGGCCTGATGTTATTCACCTCAACAGTTCCAAAGCCGGAGCCCTTGGAGCGATTGCCGCGCGCATGTATTTGTTAGGAATTAAGGAAAAAGGATTAAGGATTATATTCACGGTGCACGGTTTCGCTTTTTACGAGAACCGGCCATGGATAGCGCGCGTGCTTATACGGTGCGTTTCTTGGCTTACCATGCTTCTTTCGGACGCCACGATCGTACTAAACGACCGCGACGCGACAGCAATGCGCGCGTGGCCGTTTGTGAAGCGTGGTATACAAAAAATTAAACTGGGAATGGAAACAGATCCGGCGTTTGAGAAGCAGGAAGCGCTTTCGAAACTGGAAGCAGTGGGAATGAGGCGGGGTACGGGTCCGCTTCTCGGTACTATTGCCGAATTGCATGTGAACAAGGGTCTCCAGTATCTCATCGGTGCACTCACGCTTCTTCCCCCCAGCGTGTCGCTGTGCATCATCGGGGGTGGCGAAGAAAAAGAAAATCTGGAACGGCTCGCGCTTGAGCGGGGTGTCGCTGCTCGTATCTTCTTCGCCGGTTTTTTGAGGGACGCTTCACGATACCTTGGCGCGTTTGACCTCTTTGTCCTGCCGTCATTAAAAGAAGGAACGCCATACGTGCTCTTGGAGGCCGGCAGTCAGGGAATCCCCGTCGTGGCTTGCGATGTTGGCGGCATAGGAGAAGTTATCGCGAATAAAAAGACAGGCCTTCTCGTGCCGCCAAGAAATCCGGCGCTTCTCGCGGAAGGCATCCGCTACGCGCTCGCCAATCCAGAGGAAACGCGGCGCCAGAGCGAAGCGCTCCGCCACAAAGTCGCAACGGAGTTTGGCCTTGGCCGAATGCTTCAAGAAACACAGGCGATATATACGGGAATTACTCCGCCGTCACTCCGATAAACTCGTTTTGCGTACTTTCTTTATGGGCGGCTCTCCGGTACCGGCGCATGCCCATGAGAATACCGAACCCAGCGAAGAGCATGAGCATCGTGGTGCCGCCGTAACTCATAAACGGGAGCGTAATGCCGGTCACGGGGAGCAGTCCGATATTCATGCCGATATGGATGAGAAATTGAGACATAATGAGAATCGCGAGGCCGAGTCCATAGAGGATTTCAAAATTTGAGAGCCCGTGAAGCGCGTTACGCAAAATGCGCCAAATGATAATGCCGTAACAGAGGAAAATCACGAGTACCCCCATAAACCCCCATTCCTCCGCGAACGCGGCGAACACAAAATCGGTTTCGTACTCCGGCAGAAACTGCAGCCGTGACTGCGTGCCATATCCCACCCCCTTCCCGAACACTTCTCCCGACCCAACCGCGATCATAGACTGGTGCGCGTTGTATCCCGACCCACGTATGTCAGTAAGAGGGTGCAGAAACGTAACCAGCCGCTGTTTCTGATAGTCCCTGAAAACAGACGTCCAAAGAAACAATCCTAACAGGGCGCCGATGAGAAAAACCGCGAGTAAATGGCGCTTGGAGATACCGGAGACCATAACCATGCCAAACCAGATGCAGGCGATAACGAGCGCGCCGCCAAAATCCGGCTGGAGCAGCACAAGTAAGAATAAAATAAACGCGTAAACTCCCGACACAAGAATGTGCCGGATATGCGCGATTTCAATATGCCGCCGCGAGAAATATTTCGCGAGCACGAGAATGAGGATGAGCTTAACCGGCTCAACAGGCTGGACGCTGAAGAATCCGAAATTGAGCCAGCCGTGAATGCCGCGGGTCGTGCCGAATAGAAACAATGTAAGCAGAAGCAGGCACCCGCCCAGAAACAAACCGAATAAGACGTCGCTGCGCCGGAGGAACCGCCAGTCAATGAAACTCCCCGCGAAAAAAACCACAAAGGAGAAAAGAAGCCAGATAAGCTGTTTTGAGAAATAGGTACTCGCCGGGGCGGGAGAGGCCGCGTCGCACGACGCGTCGGAGGACACTTCAGTCGCCGGAGCTTCCTGCGCGCCGCAAAGTCTCAACGTTTCTTTTTCAAACGAATACATCGTCACGAGACCGGCCGCGATAATCGGAAGCACCGCGAGAAAAAGTATCCAGTCAATGGAGCGGGAAGAAACAACGACGGTGGGAGTTTTAGCTAACGTCATATGGAGTAGAAACTGAATGACTGAATAACCGTTCCGATTTGTCTTTGTTATTCAGTTATACGTTATTTTGTTATTGGTTATCGCCCGGGTACGGTATAGAACACCTCAATGCGGGCGGGGTCTTCCAGCTGTCGCGGCCACGTAAAGATAAGCGGGAGACTCTCCCCTGCCCGAAGCCTTTTTACAGTCGTCGCCGAAGCCGCAAGGATATTCCCGTCTGTTCCGAACAAGAGGACCGCCGCTTCAATCCCGAGCACGTCAGCGCGAGAGGGATTACTGACGGCCACCTGAAGGTGTGAGCCGGTCTCCAGCGAGGTAAATTTCTTGGTGCTGAGTGTAAGAGCGGGTTCACTCATGCGTGTGAACACCGGCTCTCCCGTGAACGCAAACACGGCGCGGGCGGGTATTCGATTGCCGGTCTTCATTTGTCCTTCAAAAATCGCGAACACTTTTCGAGGCGGAATAAACGCGAAGCCATGTCGTTCGTACAAAAGCAGGTTCTCCGCATCGTAGAGTTTAAATACATACGGTACTCTTCTCGCGCCCGCGCCTTCGTTACGGTTCTCAACAGACGCGACGGCGGCCCAAACGCCTTGTTCAACCTCAAGCGCTCTCGCGAAATGAATGATAGGTGCACCGACATCCGCGCGGCAGACGCGAAGGCATGCTCCGCCACAATCTACGCCGCGCTCATTGCCATCCCGCGTGTTGTTGGAACAATTGGGAGCCTTGTAGAACGAAAAGAGGCCATACCCACCCAGTACGACAACGAAAAACAGGGCGACCCCGCTTATAAAAAAGAGTTTACGCTCTTGTGCCCAGGAAAGCATATGAATAGCTGTTAGTTTATAGCTGATAGCTTTTAGGAAATAGCAAGGAAATCATAGCAAAAAACGCGGCTCCTTTGAACAGCGTCCCTTGAGGATTTGGTTCTGGCGACCAGCTACTTACCCGTTTGAATTTCGGAGAAATTCATTTGGGCTCTCCCAACAATACCACCCGAACAACTTTGCAGACAAAGTTGACGGGCACGTCGGTCGAGCAGGGCTTAACTTCCGAGTTTGGAAGGAAAAATGGGGGTCAAATAATTTGTTCTGGCGACTAGCTACTCTCCCCCACTGTAACATGAGGTACCATCGCCTCAACAGGGCTTAACTTCCGAGTTCGGAATGAGATCGGGTGTGACCCCTGCGATGAATCACCAGAACAAATTATTTGACTTGATTGAAGACTGGATAACGGACCCGAGCTGCTGCGACAACTCGGGAAGTGGTGGGTGGCGCTGGCCAACCCTGGCATGAGTCCAGGTCCGTGATTGACTAGGACCAACACGCACCCACCGAAAAAGAACTGTGGCGGGAGAATGAGAGCCGAGCTTAACACTCGGCTCCTGCCCTCATGATCCAATGCACGACCAAAGAATCAAAAGGGCTAGGATCAAACATTCTCCCGCCTAATCCGTCCCCCTACGAGGGACAGCGCGGAAGCGGGCCAACGGTGGTAGAAACCAAACAAAACTACCAGCTCGTCAAACCCGCCTCCGCAAGCCTAACGCCTTTTGCCGGGCAAAATTCGCACGACCGCGTCCGTTATCCAGTCTTCAAGACTTCTCACCCTAATCCACTGAAGTGGACGGGCAAGCAGGTAATTTCAACGTACTTCCATGAAATCTTCTTCGCACTGCTTAGAGCTTAGTGCTTAGAACTTCTCCGCCTTTGGCGGAGTGATTCCATGGAGCAGGATTAATGAGCGCGTTCCGCGCGCAAGTTATAAAGTTCTTAAAGTTGCAAGTTCATAAAGTAGAGCGTTTTGTCCGACTTTATAAACTTTACAAACTTTTTACTTTACAACTGCATGCGAAGCACGCGTGGATACAAGTTTCCCGACAGGATTGACCAATTAGTACGCCTCGGCTGAACACATTACTGTGCGTACACCTAGCGCCTATCAACGTCGTCATCTCCGACGGGTCTATAACGATTCCTCATCTTAGGGGCGGTTTCCCGCTTAGATGCTTTCAGCGGTTATCCGGTCCGGACATAGCTACCCTGCGGTGCCCTTGGCAGGACAGCAGGTACACCAGAGGTCCGTTCGTTCTGGTCCTCTCGTCACGATTTCACGTATCACTACGTGCGCAGACTATATCTTCATCCGTCCCGAAACTTCGGGATGAGGATGTCGGCATATTATAGCGGTGTGATTCCGTATCTAGTACGGAGCATCCGCTATCTTCTTCCCACCATGTGGGAATCCAGTCGTTACGGGGTCAAATCTAGCATCTTACGTAATTCCCCTTTTGTCTTTTTACGTTTAGTAACGTAATTTTCGCATTGAATGACAAGAAGGTAGTCTAGAATCCGTGTTGATTGTCCTTTGGTGAGGTGCTGTAACTCTGTCGAACTTAACAATTCAGCCGCAGAATACAACGCTCTCGCCTGCAATTTCTTGAATCGGATAAACGGGAGAAGCATCTTAAGGATGTCTCTCGTCTGCTTGAAGCCATTTATTCGCAGTTCGGTCATGCCGTCCTTTCTGCGAGAAATGTATCCAATACCAAGTCTCTCACGAATCCAATAGAGCTCATGTTCATGCCGCGTGTCTTGGTAAAAACACATGGTGCACATGAATCTCTTTTTCAATCGCCCGTCTTTTCTCTTCTTGAGCTGGAGCATCAAGCTGCCATCCCCGTCGAGAAAACCGGCGATATACGCAAGGTCTGTTCTAGATCGACTTCCCACGGTATTGTCTTAATTACTTCTGGTCCTCAAGTAAATCGTACCATTGCTTCTGAACCATTCGAAGCGCTGGCTATCAACAGACCAGAGGGAATTCAGATTCCACCGTTATTAGCCGAATTGTCATCATGGATTACTCCACGAAGTAGCAATACTTTACTAAGAACGAAGCCCTTCAAGAATCAACGCCTGCAGCAGATAGGAGACCAACCTGTTTTACAACGGTCTGAACCCAGCTCACGTACCACTTTAATTGGCGAACAGCCAAACCCTTGGAACCTTCTCCAGCTCCGGGATGTGGTGAGCCGACATCGAGGTGCCGAACTCCGCCGTCGATATGGACTCTTAGGCGGAACTAGCCTGTTCAATTACATCGTTTGATGTTATTAGACTATATCTTCATCCTTCGGAGCTTGCGCTATGAAGGAGATGGCGTATTAGCATCCGCATGTTACGGACGCTCCATTCGCAATGAGCGAATAAGTCGTTACGGGGTCAAAGAGAGGAAAGCTTGTAATCGAACAAGGGGAGCATGAACGGTTTGACCAGTCGTTGAAACTTCTTTGTTTCCTCAACCGGAAAAAACAATACGAATCCCTTGTTCTTTTTGTCGCGAATCTTGGCGGTAATGCCAAAATTATTCTGAATCGCACACTCGGCAATGTTGGCCTCTTCGAGGCTGACTCTGCCAAGGTATATGAAGCTCGCACGGTCACGAGGATAGTAATGTCCATCGTCCATATACCAGACCGCTATCGCAAGCGGGTTAAGTGATTTCGCTATGTCCTTCGGGATGTGTTTCTTTCCTTCAGGATAAAAGCGCTTTCTCCACTCGCCGAGTACGGGAGTGGAATTTGATTGATGCCGCCAATACTCATATGACTGCTTCGTTTTCGGATGCACTCGTATAAGTTGAGACGGCTTCCCTAGAAACAACCTTGGAAATTGTGCGGCTTTCCAAAGTAGATACTCTTTTTGCTTGCCTCCATGTTCAAGACGAAGGCGTGCATTTTTAGTACCCGTACTTTGGAGAAAACCATCTCCCAAGATTATTCCTGTCAGAATCGATTCTTGTCTCTTGGTTAACTTCATTGCTTTGTTGTTAACCTCTCTCGACTTCCCACGGTGTTCCATAAGCCTTAAAACCCTTTCGGGAAAGACCAGCTTATGGTTCTCCGTTATAAGCCATACTTTCTCCACATTACTGTGGAGTAGGACAACAAGACGCTTATTTCAGCGTCCATCCCCGGAGTAGCTTTTAGCAGATAATCTTCCACCGCATCTAATGCGTATGGTCGGTTCACTATGCCCCGCTTTCGCGTCTGCTCGACACTTACGTCTTACAGTTAGGCTCTCTTTTGCCATTGCACTATCGGCACGGTTTCCATTCGCGCCTAGAGAACCTTAATGGACCCCTTCGTTACTCTTTAGAAGGGTAGCGCCCCACTAAAACTGCCCGCCAGATACTGTCTCTTACCAGCTTCCCCAGAGGAAGCTGGAGTTACAAGTTTGTAAAGTTTGTAAAGTTGAAAGCAGGCTCTGCTTTATGAACTTTATGAACTTTCAACTTTATAAACTCCAGAGCCCTCTGGGGTTCTGGTAAGGTTAGCATGTATATTCTTAAAGAATGGTGTTTCATCGACGGATCCACGTCAACCGAAATCAACGCTTCAAATCCTACCATCTACGCTACGCATCAAGAACATACAGGCAATACCAAGTTGCAGTAAAGCTTCCGGGGTCTTTTCGTCTAGCTGCAGGTAACCGGCATCTTCACCGGTATTGTATTTTCACCGAACGGGTCTCCGAGACAGTTGCCCAGACGTTACACTATTCAACGCGTCGGAACTTACCCGACAAGGAATTGCGCTACCTTAGGCTTAATGTGCCCCACCTATCGCTAGATGGCATGGACTATATCATCCCGCCTAACTTTTTCTCAAAAGTTGGGTGGGTCCGACGTATAGTCTCTGAGGATTCTTGAATGTCGCGTGTTGATAATGTGGCGGGCAAAGTCGAGAAAATATACTCTTTCGTATGCTTTCTCCCTTTACCCTGCTGATTAGTCGTGTACGCCAACTCAACGATGCGTTTGAACCCATCAATGGTGATGTGTTCTTTTCGGGTCATCGCCATGACGATGGACCGAAATGTTTTGTACGTTTCAGCCTTCACTACGAGTGGATATGTATCGAAGAAAGGTATGACTTTCTCCGTTAACCCCCGAAATGAATCAATGCTGAAATTGAGAACCGGATGAGTGCCTGATTTTCGGTAAATCGTTCCAGTTTGAAAAACAAATTTGCATAACTCAAGAATTTCTCTGTGTTTTTCGTGCTGATATACCTGAAAGCAGGGGTTTATCATCCATCCAAGTCTTAGCATCGGATGTTTGATCACCGCGATGCTGAAACTCCCCTCTCCATCCACAAACCCCGCAAGGTAGTGATGAAGATTAGTTCGTTTGCCTTTGAATTTCTTCAAAAGCGTTTCGACAGTCTCGCTCATTGTTGTGTAATGAACGACATTCAAGTCTTTCCTGCTGATTGACTGCGCTTACACATTTTCACCTATTTAGGTAGTGTAAGTTCTGCATCCATTTAAGGAACAGTTATTCCAGCATTTGGTCGGATTTTACAATCGCCCTAACTCTTTCGCCTTGCGGCGGGTAGCGAGTTCACGATTATAGTTATCGCCGACATTCACCAGGGCTTATAACAGTCAGCTTCTCCCTACCTTGCGGCAGAGAGAAACCGCCGTTATTTGACCTTCTGGCATTGGTCAAGTGTCACCCCCTATACATCCTCTTGCGAGTTCGCAGGGAGCTGTGTTTTTGATAAACAGTCGCCAGGCAGACTTTTGTTGTAGCCCCCATCACGCGAAACGCGATGATGGAAAATTCCAATAGCCAAAAACCAAATCCCAAACAATACTCAATATCCAAAACCCGAATATTCAAACGAAGACTTCTCCGTTTGTGATTTTGAGAATTGGAATTGGTGATTTGTCTGGAGTTTGGAAATTGTGATTTGGGTATTTCCCCATCACACTCCGTGTGATGGGGGCAGGCCTTATCCCGAAGTTACGGCCGCTTTTTTGCCGAGTTCCTTGGAGACCTCTCATTCGTTCGCCTTGCTCTACTCGAGCTGACTACCTGTGTCGGTTTACGGTACGGATATGTCGCGTTTAATCTTAGAAGTTTTTCTCGGAAGTCCGATTTGCCATATCCCGCGCGCAGCGCGGAAGTTACAAGTTTGTAAAGTCTCTAAAGTTTGTAAAGCAGACAGAACTGTGTCTTTGTCTTACTTTATGAACTTGAAACTTATGAACTTTATAAACTCCGTGCCACGCACGGTCTTCTCTGCCCCTTCGACTCGCCATTAAAGGCATACTCCCGGATTTACCTGGAAGTAGTCTTCGAGCCAAGAACGTCAAATCCAATAATGCGCACGGCATACTAGACTTCGTCACTCCATCGAAACGCGCCACAGTCATGGAATGTTAACCATGTGTCCATCAGGTTCGGCTTTCGCCATCCCCTTAGGCCCGACTAACCCTCCTCTGACAATCATCGAGGAGGAAACCTTAGTCTTTCGGCGTGCGGGTTTCTCACCCGCATTGTGGTTACTTGTGCCAACATTCTTACTTCGCAACGCTCCACCATGGGTCACCCCTTTGGCTTCATTGCAGATGCGAATACTCTCCTACCGCGCACGCGCGTAGCGCGCAAGTTATAAAGTTCATCAAGTTTCAAGTTCATAAAGTCAGAATCTTGTCTGCTTTATAAGCTTTATAAACTGTTTACTTTACAAACTGCGTGCTACGCACGCACACCCTCAGTTTCGGTACCGCGCTTAACCCCGATCATCTTCGGTGCAGAATCTCTCGATGAGTGAGCTGTTACGCTTTCTTTTAATGATGGCTGCTTCTAAGCCTACATCCTCATTGTCTAAGAAATTCCACTTCCTTGTGATGCACTGAGCGCAGATTTTGGGACCTTAACTGGAGATCAAAGGCTCTTCCCTTTTTGACCTTTGGAGCTTAGCCCCCACGGTCTAACTGCCGCGCTTTTAATTCTTGGTATTCGAAGTTTGATTGGTCTAACGGTATTTCTACCTGTTTAGACCATCCAGAGCTCTACCCCCAAAAAGAACACGCGACGCTAGCCCTAAAGCTATTTCGGAGAGAACCAGCTATTACCAAGTTCGATTAGCTTATCACTCCTTACCACAAGTCATCGCAGAGTATTGCACAGCTCTAGCGTTCGGACCTTCCCCCGCCTTTCGGCGGGGTTCATCCTGCTCATGGTAAGCTCACTTGGCTTCGGGTCTGATGAATACTACTAGTCGCGCTATTAACACTCGGTTTCCCTACGGCTCCGCCCGTCCTTTACGCATAAGCGTAAAGGAATTTCCAATACCCAATCACCAAAATGACATTTCTCAATGTCATCCCCGTGGAAACGGGGAACCAAAAGACTGGTTTCCCGCCTTCGCGGGAACGACAGAAGATGTCGGTTTGTAATTTGGAAATTGTGATTTGGAATTTCCTTTGCTTCCGAGCAAAGGACGGGCTTAGCCTTGCAGTATGCATCAACTCGTTGGCTCATTCTTCAATAGGCACGCCACCACCGCGCAGAGCGCGGAAGTTCCAATATCTAATTTCTAATTTCTAACAAAACTCCGGAACTGACTTTTTGAGTCAAGATTTGGGAGGCTTCATTAGGAATTAGGCATTAGGAATTAGACATTCCGTGCTCTGCACGGCTATGACTCCTTGTAAGCATATGGTTTCAGGTCTATTTCATCGCCCTCACCGGGCTACTTTTCACCTTTCCCTCACGGTACTAGTTCACTATCGGTCTTAAGAAGTATTTAGCCTTGCCGGTTAGTTCCGGCAGCTTCCCCCAAGCTATTCGTGTCTTGAGGTACTCAAGAACAGAAGCAAGAAAGACTGTTTGTTTTCATGTACGGGACTATCACCCTCTGGGGTGTCGCTTTCCAGCAACTTCCATTAACAAACAATTTGGTAACTTTCCTCGTATAAATACGCCGCTTCCGCCTTACAACCCCGTCGCTCCTCGCTACGCTCGATCGCGAATGGAACATGTAATACGCATTATGGAATATAAGAAAGTCTTTATAGCACATATTTCATACTTCATATTTCATTCGTTCCGAACACAGTGAGGAACGACGGTTTGGGCTCCTGCGCGTTCGCTCGCCGCTACTGACGCAATGTCTATTGGTTTCTTCTCCTCCGGGTACTGAAATGTTTTACTTCCCCGGGTATGCTCTGTCGCATCGCGCGAAACGCGATGTCGGAAAATTCAAAATTCGAATATCGAGATTCGAAACAAATCATAATACTCAAATCATAAGCTCGAAACGGAGACTCCGTTTGAAATTTAGGATTTTGAATTTAGATATTGTTTAGGATCTCGGATTTCGTGCTTCGGATTTCCGCATCACATTCCATGTGATGCGACAGTCTCGCGGTTTTACCGCGAGGGGTTTTCCCATTCGGAGACCTCCGGATCAAAGGTTGCTCGGCACCTCCCCGGAGCGTATCGCCGCCACGCTGCGTCCTTCATCGCCTTCTTAAGCCAAGGCATCCACCATACGCCCTTGTTTCCCATCAGGAAACTCATAACCACTACCCTTGTGCTCCGCACAAGGTCATTAATCCTGCTCCATAGAATCCGCTTGCCTGAGCAAATTTCTGCAAGAAATTTGCGCGGGTGAATTCTGAAGCAAGTTGTTACCTGTTTACCCGTTTGAATTTTCGTTAAGAAAATTCGCTCGGGTTCGACTCGAACCGAATCTCACCGATTCTAATTCGAGTCCCCTGAACAATCCCTTGAAGAAGATTGATCAGGTCCAGCCGCGCAAATCTCTACTCGAGATTTGTTCGGCCAAGTCCGACTCCGAAGCTAAAAGACCCCTGAATCCGTCTCTAAAGAGAAAACGGACCCAAAAGCGCTTCGTGACGGGATGGAGTTTTCAAAGTGTCAGTCGTTCCGAACCTCGACCGTTCTGTGTCCGCCCAGCCGTAGTTTTTGACCTTTCAAGAACTACAGCTGGGTAAAAACAGAAACCCCGCTTTCAAAGCGAGGTTTCCTAAACACGCAAAATGGCTCTGCATCTAGGTTTCCCGCTGTGAAATTAGGAGGACTTTTGACATTGGTTGTAGCGGTAAGTATAGCCACCGACGCCTTTTTGTCAATATTGGCCCGTTTAAGCTGGGTATTACCTGTGGATAGCTGGTGGAGTATACATCGACAGTATACGCCACAAAGATGGGCATCTTCCCACAGTTCTTCCCGGATAATACCCACCACCACGCGAAGGTATACATCCCGACAGCCCGACTCGTACCAGCAAAAACCGCTCCAGACGTGTGCTGGGGCGGTTTTCTCTTTCTTTCTATTGGCTATTTATAGCTACTTACTTGCGGTGACTCTTGATTTCTTCACGAACCGCCTCAATGAAACCCGCCGCCGCCTGCTGCCCGCCGAGACCGAATGAGAGGCCGAACGCGAGCGAGAGGGCAACGATAAATCCGGTAAAGAGCGTCTGTACGAACGGAGCCGCGATGCCGAGCTGGAAGAGCGCCATAAGAACCGCGAAAATCCAAATCGCCCATTTCGTTACTGAACCAAGAAAGTTTGCCGACTGTATCCCGGCTGCCATTGCCGCGCCCACGACAACGCGCTGCATTACCGAAGCGATAACCAAGGCCACGAGAAGGATAAGGACCGCGACGATGACTTGAGGCAGGTAGAGAAGCACCACCTGATTCAGGAAGGCGGTTACCTGCGTGAGACCGAGCACATCGAGAGAAGCGACGAGGAAGACGACGATGATGAACCACTCTACGAGGTCGCCCACAAAGCGCCCGGCATCAAGATTAAAGCCCGCGCGCTTTAAGACTTCATCAACTTTCGCGCTCCGAAGCAAATTGTCAATTTTGAGCGATTTGATGATTTGGTTGACGACTTGGCCGAGCAGCGAGCCGATAGCCCACCCCACGACAAAAATCACAATCGCCACTATCAAACTCGGGATGAACGAAACCACCCCGCCCCATAGGCTGTCAAACGAATCGCGAAGACCTACACTCCATGTTTCAAACATATGACGTCAAATATCTGTTCCCTGAAAGCACGGAGCTTCCAGTGAAAGAATTAAATTAAGCGACTGATAAAGGAGCCAAACGGCGGCCACACCCGTTGTGAGCGGATGCGCGCCAGCCCGACCTTATTTGGCTTTAAGTTCCACGCTCAAATTATACCATTCGCCTCTATAGGACGCTGTGGATATCTCTTGCAATACGAGCTTACGAATTCCGTTAGAAGCAGAGACACGCTCTGTGTCCTCGTGGCTTCTAACGGGACGAACAAAGGACGAAAATACGAAAGAAATAACAAGGCCCTACAGGATGGGCCGGCGGCCGTTTGCAAGCGGAGGAATACCGAGACGGTCCAAAACAACCTTATGGGGATAATCAAGGACGTCCCGTATCAGTTTATCATACAGACCGAGACGGTAGTTGAACTCGTTTGTTTCAAACGCGGCATATCGAAGTTCTTTTCCGATTTCTGCCTCCATTGTCCGCATTTTATGCTCAACGGCAGTGCTCTTGAGATGGTCTCCGACAACCAGGATGTCCAGCCGGCTATCCTCGTCCTGGATAAATAAACCGGCAATGATAACCAACTTAAGTTTTCCGGCCACGGAAAGCTGCTTGGTAATTTCTTCCCCTTTGAGCAAACTGGTGTCAAGTAAGAGTCTTTGCAATTCGGGGAGGTACGGAAAAGAGGTGTCTAGGATAAACCCTGATACTTTACGCCGCACCGCTTCTCCCCTCCCCTTTTTCGCTTTCGTGATTTTCGCGAAAAATGCCCTTTGCTTGAGGAATTTCATATTCCGAAGTGTCGCGAGTTCCTGCCGCGCGGTGAAAAGCCCCGCATGGACGCGTACGGCGACCGTCTCCGCGGAAAACGGCGTCTCTGGGTTAAAGAGAAAGAGGCGCATGATTTTGACTTTCGCCTCGGAGCCGAAGAGTTTGCCTAAAACATCCATCCCGTTAGAAATAGGGCGCCGGACGCATTAGCATTCCGTTGCTCTATTGTTATTAAAACCCGTGTAATAGCGGTCATGCTTTTGCCTACTGTAGGGCGTCCGCGATTTCTAATGGGACCATACAATACGCCAGCCAGAGGACTGATCCGTCCTATGGCGGAAACTTACGAACTAAGATACGAACGTACGAATGGGGATTGTGATTCTCACGGAAGCGGGAATTCAGTCCTCTTAAGATACCCGAAAGCATAACACTCCGCTAAAATACGAAAAGAGTTGACGGAATTGTTATCTTATATCGTACAATAAAGGCGCCGGTTCAGGCGCCTAAAAGTCGGCGAGAGCGGGATATGTCGTGTTAGTTTTCTGTGTACGGGAACAGTGTGCCCCATCGGCACACGGGTGAGATACGCATGAGACGTTGCACATACGTGAGTGAGCCCAATTGTGCCCGTTTGTTCTCGGCGGCAATGAGGTGTCTCGCCTCTTCAAGTGCCTGCCGTTCGCCGTCCGGCCGTAAAGACCGCGTTCGTCGCATGGGTCGCAAGGACTGCGCGCTGTGCATGACTGTTCGAGCTTTCATAACCTAGTTTCTGCAGCCTATCCTAACACTATTCCTATTTTGCGCTAGGAGTTGACAAAGAGACCTCTCATGCTAAAGATATGAACGGCCTGTACACTTTTCTGAATATATGAAATACACAAGCAACCTCGAAGAAGCGGCTCAGCTCCTCACAGTTCTCAACGAAATGATTGCTGGGGTACAAGCAGAAATAGAGAAGTTAAATGAGAGGAAGCCGTCAACCCCAAAAAATGAAAAGCTATCTACTCACCTCACGCTCTTGAACGGTACTTGGCAGCAAGCAAAGACAATCGTTGTAGTGAATATGCCGTGCACGGTACGCAAAGTCTTTAAAAGATACCCTCACCTTCAAAGGACTCCGTAGAAAGTGGGTGGTTCTGCTTGAAACGTAAACCGCCCGCAGGGATGTTCTCCCTGCGGGCGATTTTTCTTGTCTATACGCTATCAGCTAAAAGCTTATTTGAGTGTTACCTTGCCTCCTTGGCCGGATTTTCTCTGGGTGAGAAAATCCGACACCTCCGGCAGGTCAGTTGAAATAACTAAATTATTTCAACGTGACCTTGCCTCCGGCTGCTTCGATACCCTTCTTGAGTTTCTCGGCATCCTCCTTCTTCATGCCTTCCTTGAGCATTTTCGGGGCTGAATCAACGAGGTCTTTCGCTTCCTTGAGGCCAAGAGCGAGCGCCTCTTTCACCACTTTGATGACAGCTATTTTCTGCGCGCCGGCATCGGTTAATTCAACGTTAAAGACTGTCTTCTCTTCTCCCGCCGGAGCCGCGGCTCCTGCCGCCGGAGCCGAGACCGCGACCGCCGCGGCGGAGACGCCGAACTTCTTTTCAAGCGTCTTAACGAGTTCATTCAGATCAATGACCGACATCTGTTCTACTGCATCAATGATGCTTTTGAACTTTGCTGGGACTTCTACGTTTTGTGTTTCGTCTGCCATACTAGTTAGTTAAAAGTTTATAATGTTTGTAAAGTTTATAAAGCAGCTTCTGCTTTACGAACTTTATGAACTTGCTACTTTATGAACTCTTTTTCTTTGCAATTTCGCGTAGCCCCACCACCAGCCTCTGTATCGGAGAGTTGATGAGGTTCGTGCACTGCGCAAGGAGCGTCTGCCGCGATGGAATCATTGCAAGCGAGAGCACTTCCTCTTTTCCGATGAACTTCCCTTCGAAGATACCCCCGATGAGCTGGACGGCTTTTTCCAACTTTTTCTCACATCCGAAGATTTCCCGGGCGGGAGCCGTGACATCATCACCCTTTTCAAGGTAGGCGACGGCTACCTCTCCTTCAAGCGTGGGAAGCTCGCCCTTCAGGGAGCTTCCTTCAAGAGATTTCCGGATGAGCGTTTTCTTGGCGACGAAGTAGCCCGCTCCCGCTTCCCGAAGTCTCCTGCGGAGTGCTTCTGCATTCTTCACCGTCAGTTTGTGAAATTGCACGAATGCGACGGCGGCAGATTTCGCGAAGATATCTTTAAGCTTTCCGACAGTTTCCGTCTTCTTTTGTTTGTTAATTGCCACGATGATAGCTCTAGCTACTAGCTGTTAGCTTCTAGCTTTCTGATAAAAACGACCTAAAAGGTCCGGAGATTCCCTAGAAGCTAGCACCTAATAGCTAGAACCTTCTTCAGGTGTCTCGGCAGGTCTTAAACGAAAGTCTATAAAGTTGAAAGTCTATAAAGTTTATAAAGCAGAAAACGAATCTGATTTTAAGAACTTTATAACTTTACGAACTTTGCGAACTTCTGATGCCCACTGTCTTTGACCTTGTGGCAATAAAGCTACCATACACCGGAAAAATGTCAAAAGAAATGTCCTGCGTTGGAAACGGGGCGACCTGGTCGTCTCTGGCGGGCTTCGCGCTTACTCTTTTGTCGCGTTGTATACTTGAAGTTTCAGGAAAAGTTCGGACAACCCCAAACCGTCGGCAAAATCTTCCAAAGTTGCCCCCGAAGGAGTGAGGACATTCAGTTCGGCTCCTGAATCATAGGCTTCTTTAATTGCTCCCCAATCCCTTGTTTGAAACGCACGATGCATGTGGGAATAGCCTCGTTTGTCTTTTTCATCAATACCGGCGCTCATTGAACAATCTTTCTCTTTCTGAAATTGTTTTGCCTAATTCTTGGCACGAAAAGAGCCCACCCGCTGTGAATGAGCCCCTAAAGCCCCATTGTGACACGGCGGAGAGGAAACCCTGTGTGGATAACGATTCAACGATTATCCGGGCTGTTTGTAAATCCAGCACTAACTTCGTGATACTCAAAAATTGAGTGTGGAAAAGGGTACTGTTAGTGCTGGATAAACGCTTCCTTCAGCACGGCGTAGTTTTCCTTCGTTTCCCGCCACGCGCTAGAGATAGTCAGAATGGAGAAACTGACAATCAAAATAAGTACAAAACTGGAAAAGAATTTCCAAAACGTGCGGTCAAGAAACTTGAACATCTGGGTAAGTATAACAGTATGATTCACTGTGTTATCCACAACCGCGATAAAACTCCCCCATACGGGGGAGTTTTGGAAGTATAGACCTACTGGGATGCTTTCATTTGGTCTTGAAGGATCTTGATTTGCTTCATCACGTCTTCAACCTGCTGGTCCGGATTGCCCGCTTTCGCGGCAAGGCCGTTGAGAATTGTGCGCGTAAGCGGTCCGACGTTTCCATATCCGCTATCTCCTGGTTTGGCAATGCCATATTTCACCTGGAACTTCCGGAGGGCCTTAAGCGTCTCGGAACCGAAAAGTCGGCCTCATTTCCCGGCGAGCCTGTTCCTGTCGCGGCAATGCGGGTATCGGGGTCGCTGTTCAGGATGATTTGAAGAGTTTTCACCTGCGCATTGGTCGCGCCCTGCGCAAGCACTCTCGTGATGGTGCCGACTGAACCTACGCTGACGGCGGGAGCGGCCTGCGTCGGAGCGGCTGCGGTAGTAATCAGAGTCGACTCGGGTGCCGGGTGAGTATAGGTATAGCTACTTCCTCCTCCGCCTCCCCCTCTGCTACTGCCAACGGTAGTGTTGCCGATGGTGCTGTTGTTGGTCCCAGTAGTACATGCCGATGAGCTAACAGTGATATCAAAGGTGTATACCGAGGTAATGGAGTTCAGAGTCTCAAACAGGTCCGTGGCGAGAGAGCTGGTACAGGAACTTGTCTGAGTTACCACGCCAGGTTCGGAGCCGAGAGAATGCGTCTTCCCTCTGAGGTGAGTTTAAGATACGCATTTCCGGTCATCGCAACCGTAATCACATCTCCGGAAACCGAGATTGGCTGGAGAGAAGCACTGGCTCCGGAAACGTTCGGGGTTGCGCTCGTCGTTGTAATGACGGTATCGGACGTTAGCGTCACGTCATTATACGCGGCATAGCCCACGGCAACAGTCGCACTGAGCACGACGGCAAGCGCCAGTGTGAGAAGAAACTTTGGTTTCATAATGTTCGTGAGCATGAGTTGTTGCGATGCTAAACCAGCTTGCGCCATCATACAACTTGAGCAGTTTGTTTGTGGAGTTATAATACAAAACGCCCTGTACGAAACCGGACGGGTCGGAAAATGCTGGCGTTAAGAGCACCTGCCCGTCAACCGCAAGGTTCCCTGTGAGAGACTGGGTTGTTAACGAGGCATCCACCATTGTGGTCAGACCGGTAATTCCGGCTGTTCCGCTAACGGTGAGGTTGCCGCCCGCAGTTATATTGGTACTTATCGTGGTTGTTGCGCCACCGAAACTCCGACAAATAAAGAGCGTTGAGAAGACGGGGGAAAGCGCGAGTGATTTCATCACTCCGCCTTTTCCCTTGCTAGAGAATCGTTGCATAGATTCTCAAATTAACCTGACTAATAATAAATAGTCCTTTTTACTTTTATATTAAAAAGAGAGCACGCCCATCGCCGACACGCGAAAAGCGAAGTTATTCACCGACCATCATATTATCTTTGCCGCGTTGCAATACTGGATTATTCACAGGGTAAGTGGGTGCGCAAACACAAAAACACCTCTCGGGTTTCCCGAAAGGTGTTTTTGATTATGCTGACTTATTATAGAACTCACGCGCTTTGTGTCATTCCCGTGAAAAGGGAAGCCAGATTATTTGGTGTGCCCTGGATTCCAGCCTTCGCTGGAATGATAGATAAGAAACTGATGGTTTTTACTGGAAACGCGCAAGTCCTCTTATAGTGTTTCTAAAAGTGAGGTAAAGCTTGCTTCTCCCGGAATCGTCACAAGTCCTTCTTCAAGGATTGCCTTCGCTTTTGCCGTGTCTTTGAGCAAATAACGGTAGAAATCAAACAAACGAAGGTACCTATAAGGCGTTTGAGAGTCTAACGAGAGCGCCAAACGGTAGTATTCTTCCGCTTTTGTGTAATTTTGAAGATAGTCCCCATAGATAACGCCGAGATTGTCCGCAATTGTTGAGTCTTTAGGAAGGAGTTGGTGTGCGTGCTCATAGGCTTCTTTTGCTCCCTCATAGTCCTCAATGCCCTTTCGCGCCATACCTAAATTTGCCCACAAAGCGCCATTTTCCGGCTTTGTCTTAAGCCGGGCAATAAGCACCGTAATTTCTTCCAGTGCCGCCTTTGCCGAGTCGGCAGGGAAACTTGCGGGGATAACGATGGGGCGGTTAAGTTTCGGGCTATTTCCGGCAAACTGTCCTTTACTTGGTGTGGAGGTCGCCGCTTCGTGGCCGTAGGTGATTCCAGAAGTACGAGTTTCTGGTTTGGCAGAGGGGGTTTCTGCGGATACGAAAGATGGCTGCGTATCTTTACCAGAGCCTTTATCCCCTAATGAGCCTTTAGATACGCTCCAGAGAAAGGTGCCGATAAGTACCAAGATAACGCCTATAAACAAGGTGATCTTCTTTGTATTCATCCCGTTAGAGATAGGACGCGGGCGCACTGCGCCCCCTCCTATACTGATTATTTACAATATAGTCCTCTGGGGCAGAGCCCTGGAGTAATAAATGGAACTCGCTTCGCTCGCCCTTCCCACGCGGCAGAACTGCGCAGTACTGGACTATATTAGCTCATTGGCTCGGAAATGAAAACGCAAAGCCGTTTTCGCTTCTCTCGCTCTACGTCGCTAATAAAAGTTTTATGTCTGTTGTTGTGCATGCTTTCCCGCAAGCGTCCGCTATCTCTAACGGAACCATAACGATAGGTAGTATAACTGAACGCAATAGAAACGGCAAAACAATAGGAAACGCAAAACCCCCTTTGACCGTAGTCAAAGGGGGTTTGCTGGAGCTAACCGGTTGTCACAAGCAACCGACTAACCTGTTGGACTTAGATGGCTTTTTCAGACGCCTGAGTTGACAGAGAGCCTGTCGGGGCGATGAGCGAGCCGTTCTTGTCGTAGATCGGGATACCGTAGCTGTTGGTCCAGTCGAGGTTTTCTTGGCTGGCAGCCGTGGTGACGGGCGACGTTGTCGAGAACGGTGACCAGATGAAGTTGTTCGTCGATGACGAGAAGTTCCCTGAGGTAACCGTGGTGATGTTAACTGCACCTGCCGTAGCATGCGTCGCCTTACCCATAAGGAAGGCGAGGCTCGGATACGCGGTGTCTGGGAGCAACTTCACGTTGAGTGAGTTGGTACCCGATCCCATACCGCTTACCGTCGCCGACAAGCTATACTCCTTGCTGGAGCCTGCCGGTACTCGCCGTGCTTCGGTTCCTGCGTCAAAGACGATTTCAACAGCATCCAAGTCTACCCCTGCTGTTTCTACGTCAAGCGCGTTAACCGCAGTCGCGTTAGCCAAAACTCCGGCTCCGCGAAGCTCAAAGCTCTTGACCTGGAGTGTTGAGGCACCTGACGTTGAGATACCGAAGCTGACTTTGTAAAGCATCATGTCGCTTGAAGCATCCGGGTTCGTCACCGTGAACTTGTAGACCGGGTCGCCTGTGACGAGCGTGTTCGCTCCCAAGTTCGTGACCGTAATGGTCGGAACGTTCTTGAAGATGCGTACGCCGTTCGAGGTGACATCGGTCGTGTAGCCCGGGACGTTGGCACCGGAATCAACGCCTGTCGCGTAGTTACCTTCGGTGCCGACGTTGTTGCCGTCGTAGGTAACCGCGAGGAACGCGCCGTATCCGCCGTTGCCTGCCACACTTGTGGGGTTGGTGTTCGCGTCATGGTTGGCAAGATCGCCTTTTACCACAACTGTTTTCACTCCTGAAGGACCTTTGCCGAGTTTGAATGGAGTGGTCAATGTTGAAGTAGCATAATCACCGCCTACTGCGACCTCGGCTGTACCGACCAGCCCCCCGTCCACCCACAACGTGAGTTTTCGGCCTTCAAGGTCTTGCGGAGAGTTTGACGCGACGTTTCCGAGTTGAAGCGCGATTCGCTTGATTATAAGCTCTTCGGTCAGGTCTGCCTCAAACTTGAACGCGGCGAGCGGAACGTTCAGCGTTCCCGCCTTGACCGCGCGGTAATTGTACGCGCTTGAGCTATCAGCCGTTACGGTGTATGAACCGCCTGATGACGCGGTCATCACATTACCCGCTCCCGCGTTGAAGGTTTCAATGATGGTCTGCGCTGACGCGAGACCTGTGGCGCCTGTCCATCCGCCGTTGCTTGCTGTCGCGACGAGGCCCCACTGGTAGGTTGAGCCGGAGGTTCCGGTCTTCAAATCACAGGTGAGGGAAAGCGTCTTGGTCGTACCCTTGGTGATAAGAAGGCCTGTCCCGTCAAACGTAAAGGTGGTCGTGGAGGACACCGCTGTCGGGTTCTTCGTGTTTGAACCGGTCGTCAGTGATGTACCTGTCTTCGTACCATCCCGAAGTTGACAGTTTGTGAGGTCTGTTGCCGTGCCGTTCGTGGAGTAGTCAAGCGGAAGCGTCGTTACGCGGACATCCTCGCCTGATGCCGAAGCATCAAGAGAGTAGCGCGCGAACTCAACTCCTTTGCCACCCGCGATAATGGTCTGCGCCGCCGGCTGGCCAAGGTTGCTCACCGTGAGGGCGCCTGACTTGAGCGTCATAATGCTGAAAGCAAGAAATGAGGACGGTGCCGGAATAATGGTCTTGCCCGTCGTGAGACCTCGCACGGTCGCGAAGTCTGCGCTTGGGGTCGTTGAAGCCTGAATGGTGGTGTTGTTGTCAACATCCGTGCCAATCTTGCCCTTGAGGTAGTAGGTGTTCGCGCCAACAGGGAACGTCACCGTATCGGTGAAGACAAACGAACCGGTGGCGCCATTACCCGTGGTGTACGAGCTGTCAGCCGCGGTACCGTCTACCGGACCCGCAACGACTGAACCGTTCTGGTCAACGAGCGTAATGTTCGTGATGTCGTCAACGTCATCCGAGGACTGAGCTCCGCTAAGGAGCATGTTGACGTCGAATCCCATGCGTCCCACTGAAATCGCCTCGCCCTTTACGTCCACAACGAACGCGCCGAGCGGTTGGTTGCTTGTGTTAACCGCGATGTTCTGGGCAGGAGCCGCGTTTGACGTGGAAATATTCATGCTTCCGACATCAATCGTGAGCAACGCCGCATCGTAGTAGTAGTCATCTGCACTACATACCTTGGCCTGGTCTGCGGTTGTACAGGGGTTTGCGTTGTTTTCAAGTGCCGCGAACGCGGGCATAATGCCGTATCCGTAGAGTTCGCCGACAACATCAATATCGGTTCGCTTGGCGATATCAAAGTCAACTTTGCGTCCCGAGCCGCCGATAACATCGCCCTTGATTGAGATTTCCTTTGAGAAACCTTTTTCAATGACGAGTCCGGAGCCGAAGGTGGCGGTGTAGTATTGACCGCCATCGGTAACGACTGGCGTGTAGGCCGTGCCGTCAACATACACTTTGATGTTGGCGAGGTCAGACGCGCTTGCCGATTCCGTCTGGTTCCAGCGGATAGAGCGAAGGCGAACATTTTCAGCCGAACCCGCGGTTACGCGGATGGATGAGAATGTGTAGCCTGTTTCGCCGACCGGCTTCGTGACTGACGTACCGGGGTCAAGCGAGCCTTTGTCCGCGGTCACCGTACCGATGGTGAGGCCGGAGTTGATGGTCTGCGCGGTGCCGACAATCGGGAATGAGCCGGAGACGGTCGCCGAGGTGTTTACCTGAACGAGCGAGAGTGAAGCAATCATACCTCCCGGCGTGCCGGTTTCCGAAGACGGGCGGTTCGCCGCGATGGTCATCGTGCGCGACTGACCCGCCTTGACGACGAATGACTGCGTGAGTGTCGTCTGGTGCTGTGAGTTCAGTGTCTTTGAAAGGCCTACCTGCATACCCGTTTCATCAAGCAAGATGACGCTGTCAAGGACAGTGTCAACTGACTGGCCGGTTCTCTCTACCACGAGCCCGCTCACGGTAACGTCAGACGAGCCTGCGGTAAAGACTACCTTCGTGAACGGAACACGAGCCGCTTTGAGCGGAACGAGCTGTTCCGAAGGCTGGACCGGCGCTTTGGTCACGGTAAGACCGGAACCTGACGGCACAACAACCGTTCCTGTTCCTGTCGTACCAGTAGTTCCTGTCCCTGTGCTCACCGTACCGGTTGTTCCTCCCATGCTGTTGAGTTTAGCGCGGGTGGATGCGCCGACCGTTCCTGTACCGGAGGATAGACCCACTGGGGTAAGGATTTCGGAAGCGTATTTGTTCTGGAATTTGACAACAGCTGCCTTGGTGGCCGGACCAAAGGTGGTTGTTTCCATTCCCTTTGAACCGACGCCTGAAGCCGCTACCTGCGTAGCCGCGTCAGCGTTGAGAACCATTTGAAGCCGTTTTACATCCTCACCCGTGTCGCCTTGTTTGAGGTTACGGGTAAAGGTGTAGCCGCTTCCCATGGTGGCGCCGCCTGTCGTCGGAGCTGTCGGCGTGCCTCCCGTGAGAGACGCGCGCACGTTGCTGATGGTTGCTGCATCAGCCCCGAACGAGGTGAGGAGCGAGATAATCGCATCCACTTGAGAAGTCGACAATGCGGCGTTCGCCGTCTGTGCTCCGACTCCCGCTACCAGCGTGAGAGAAAGCATAAGACCGAGGGCACCCGCAACGATTTTCTTTGTTTTGGATTTACTTGTCATATGTATGATTAATATAAAGGTCACCTTACTCACGCCGCGCCGGCATACCGTCTCGCGGCGGTTACACCGCGCGACGATTTCCTCGCGTGCCTAAATAAAGGACACCATCAACGCGACGTATCGCCTTGATGAAACTTCCTTCCCGGTGAAACAATCGGTCATAAAACCGATGCTCAACCAGAAACGAAGACATTAGTTTTCGACTCAAAAACTAATGTGCTTTCCTGATCTGTCTTCCGCCATATTCGCCGGAAGCGAATACGGCAGTCTTGTACTAATCCTTACACTTTCCTTTTCGACGGAAAGCATAAGGTCTAGTGTTGAGTAATCGTGGGACACGCGGAATTTCTGAAAGACTTCAAGAGCCGAATCAACATACTCCTGCCGCCAATGTTCGGCGTACAAGAGCGTATCTTCGGACCGAAGTTACGGAACAAAACCTGCACTACGGAAGTTATAGCTAACTGAAAGATTTGTGACTGTCGTATGCAGTTGTCAATGTTCCTCCTCTTCAGAAACTCCGGGAAGACCTTAGTCCTTATCCAAAGGACGGGCCAAACGCCCATCAAAAATGGAAGCAGTATTCAGGTCAATTATACGGTCTTGCCACAGCCCTGCAAAATCACTTTCTGTGGATAACTCCAAAAACGGGAAACGAAGGCGCAAACGCCCCCGCTGACCCGTTTTTTAAGGTTTATCCAGCGAGGGCCAGTATCGCATAGCCCTCCTGCAAAGTCAACGAAATAGTGAAATCCCGTGCTTTTAGGTAGGTAAGAGCTCTTAGTCCTTACCAAGTCCGCATTGCAGGCAGTAGGAAAGGTCACCCCCCCCATGAATGCAGGCCAAAGCTATGAGAGGGGGTCGGTAAGAGACAAATTATAGGTTAGAAACGGGCTGTGAACCGCTGTTAGATTTTTCAAAAATTGAATATCGGCTCCAGCGTCTGTCCCCTACTCTCTTAAGGACAGTATCGCGAACCATATTGTTCAGAAGTCTCTGAATCGTCTTCTCACTACAGCCGGTAATAGTAGAAGAGAAATCCCTTATCATAGCGCTCTTCTTCTCTTTAAGAATGGAAAGAATAATGCGCTTCCGCTCTTCCTTCGTGTCATCCGAATGTTTGTGTTTTTCATGAATCTTGTCCGTGATGGTTTGCGCTTTTTGGTTTTCCGCCTCCCTTTTTCCATAAGAGACACTGTCCTTTATCTCCTCATGTCCTTTATGAGAATGTTGGTTTTTCTTTAAGACTTCAAAATCCGCAAACGAGTGAAGAAGTGCGCCACCTTTTCTTTCCTTAGGAGTGAACGTGCGAGGAGTCGCTGGGGAGGCCTCGTCTTTCTTGCTCCGTGTGTCGCTGAAAATACTTCTCGTAACGCCAAAGAAACTCTCATCAAAAGAGGGCGGTGACGCCGAAGAACTGCTTATCCGCCATCTGCCTTCTATGGTTGCAAAGATAGTTTCCACTTCCCGTTTGACGAGAGAAAAATTCATCGGGGACATGAGATCCGCGATATGCGCGAGGTCAAGCAGCGAAATAAGGCGGGCCAGTTCGGAAAGCGTGTCCGAAGGAAATTCTTTGCTATGGGCAGTTGAACGTTCCTTAAAGGACAGTGTGTGTTTGATGCAAGTTGTACCGCATTCACGGATGCTCCATTTCAGTGGCTCCGCGTCAGGGAACACTCCGGTGATGACATACAAGGCCGCGACAATTCTCTCTGTCTTTTTAAAGAGGAAGAGCAGGTAGTGGTCTTCCTTGAGTATGTCAACGCTGCCCGATTTATCCAGTATTTGCAACGCCCTATCAATCTGACTGTACCTGCGAGGATTCATGTTTATTTGCTGATGCGCTAGCAATGTCCTTTATGAGATCTACTGTATGACCTTTACTGAAAGTGTAGGTATGAGAATGTCTCTCATTTAAAGATTCTTGTAAAAAAATAAACAAGCCGTTCTATGTATATGTCCATTATCGTGTCCTAAAGAAAAATTGCAAGCGAGAAGTGCCACTCCGACATGGCGACCTTGGCGGTGCAAGCAAGTGCGGGGGGTTGTGATGAACAGCGCGATGTATGGCGCTGAAATCGCGGGTATAGTGTTCCCAGCCGCATAGATAAGCGTGCTATACTATTTTCCACGGTGGAGAGTGGCGTACATGGCTAGAAAAAGTAAAAACGAGAGGAAGCCGTTGTTTCGAGAAGAGACCGCGCAAGGAGTACTCGCGGTGCTTTTCTTTGCCGCGGGATTGACGCTTATCTTCGCCGCGTTCGGCAGTGCGGGAAGCGGAGGAAAGATGCTCTACGAGGGACTGGTCCGTTTTGTTGGTGTTGGATTTTATCTTGTCCCGGTTCTCCTGTTTGTCATCAGCGCGGGCTTCCTGCGTGCGCTCCGCGGACTGTTTCCGTTTAGAAAAACGGTCGGGGCGTTTGTCCTTTTTCTTTCCGGTCTCGGAATTACCCAGCTTGTGTTCCCCGGTGAAGGCGGCTGGCTTGGAAAAACAATAACCGCTCCGCTTATGGACGCGTTTGACGTGTACATCTCCATTGTTATTCTCGCGACCTGTTTCGTCATCGCACTGCTCATTATGTTTGAAGCGTCTATTCCCGCCGCGTCGCTGGGAATATGGTGGAGAGCTCTCACGGGCAGAAAACCGAAGCCGAAGATTGTCGGGTTGGGTGCGGAGGACGCATTTATCTCCGAGCCGGAAACGGACGAAACGGACAAAGATGAAGACGAAGACGAGGAAGAGTCGGAAAAGGAGGGAGAGCCGGAAAAGACGGGGGAGAAAAAGATGCGGGTAAAAAATGGGATGGGGGCCGTGTTCGCGCGCGCGGGAAAGCTTCCCGAACGCCCGAGCTGGCGCCCGTACACTCCACCCGCACTTTCGCTCTTGGAGGCCGATAAAGGCAAGCCGGGCGTCGGCGACATCAAAGCAAACGCGAATATTATTAAGCGGACGCTTCAGAACTTCGGTATTGAAGTGGAGATGGACGAAGTTTCTATCGGACCGGCAGTCACCCGCTACGCCTTGAAGCCCGCCGAGAGCGTGCGTCTCTCAAAAATAGTCGCGCTTCAGCGCGAACTCGAGCTTGCCCTCGCCGCTCATCCTATCCGCATTGAAGCTCCTATTCCGGGAAAATCGCTCGTCGGTATTGAAATCCCGAACACCGTAAAGGCCACGGTCGGTCTCGCGACCATGCTCGGCAGTGGCGAATTCGCGTCCTCGGAGAAGCCGCTCCTTATGTCGCTCGGCAAGGACCTCTCCGGCAAGGCGCACTTCGCCAACCTCGGGAAGATGCCGCACGCGCTGATCGCGGGTACGACCGGCTCAGGAAAATCGGTCACGATTCACACAATCCTCACGTCGCTCCTCTTCCGCAACTCGCCGGACGACTTGAAGCTTATTCTTATTGACCCAAAGCGCGTTGAGCTTACGCTGTACAACAAAATCCCCCATCTCCTGACACCCGTCGTTACTGACGCGAAAAAAGCGATACTTTCGCTCAAGTGGGCCGCGAAAGAAATGGACCGGCGATACGATATTCTGGAATCGGAGTCGGTGCGCGACATTCAGTCGTATCATAAGAATATTGTGGAGCCTGAATACAGGAAATTGGAGAAAACGTCTAAAAAAGGCGGGGAAGAAGAAGCCGTGGGCCCGGAAAAACTTCCTGAACGTATGCCGTATATTGTCATTATCATTGACGAGCTCGCGGATATTATGGCGACCTATCCCCGCGAGCTTGAAGCCGCCATCGTCCGTCTCGCCCAAATGAGCCGCGCGGTTGGTATTCATCTCATCCTGTCCACCCAGCGCCCAAGCGTGAATGTCATCACCGGCCTTATTAAGGCGAACATTCCGGCGCGCATTGCTTTGCAAGTCTCCTCGCAAGTTGACTCGCGCACGATTCTTGATACCGGAGGCGCGGAAAAACTTCTTGGCGCGGGCGATATGCTTTTCCTTTCCGGTGAAATGGCGAAGCCCGTTCGGCTTCAGTCTGCGTTTATTTCCGAAACGGAAGTAAAGAAGGTAACGGGCTACCTTATCAACCAGTATAAAGATGAGGTACCGCAAGAATTGAGCCTCGGCGGAGAGGAAAACGGCAATTCCATTTTTGAAAGCGTACTCCGAGACGATGAGGAGGAAATAGACGACGACCTCTACGAGGAGGCGCGTGAAGCGGTTATTTCCGCCGGGAAAGCTTCCACTTCGTATCTCCAGCGGAAACTGCGCATCGGCTATTCCCGCGCGGCACGGCTGATGGATATTCTTGAAGAGAAAAGCGTCATCGGCCCCGCGGATGGGAGCAAGCCACGTACAGTACTTGGCGCGGCGGGACACGAGGCTCCGAATCAAGATGAAGCTGAAGAAGCGCCGGGACCAGGGCAACTTTAAGAAACTGAATTACCGATAACTGAATAACTAAATGACCCATTCCTTCAGAATCATCGACTTGGTTATTCAGTCATTCAGTTATAAGTGATTGGTTATTCAGTCATGTTCCGTGCTCCCAAACGCCTTCTTGCCATCGCCATTGCCTCGGTTGTAGTTATTGGTTTGAGTGTGTACGCCTACTTCCAATCGCGCGAGTATGTCCGTGGGCCCGTACTCGCGATAGAAGAGCCGTTAAATGGTTCTTCCTCTACGACCTCGCTTATTACCCTTGTGGGTCGCGCCCACAATATCTCCTTTTTGACGCTGAACGGCAGGCGGATTTTTACCGATGAGCAGGGGCGCTTTCGCGAATCGTTACTCCTCCCCGAGGGCTATTCTATAATGACTATTGAGGCTAAGGATCGGTTCGGGCATCGTGCCGAGAAGAGGTTAGAGTTGGTGTACCGACCGGAAAGTCAAAATGCAAAAAGCAAAATGGAAAATGCAACGACAACGAATCCGCAATTTTGATATTTGATTTCTTAATTTTACATTTCTCATCATGCACTGGAAACGCTGGCCGTACTGGGCAAGGGGCGGAATCATCGCGGTGTTCTTTTTACTATTGCTCTGGACGCTTGGGGTCTCCTTTGGAACTTCACTTCTTTCTTCACTCACTGTTCCGCCTGTTCTATTGCCACTTTTGGCTACCTCGCGCGGGATCGAACCACTATTTAGCTGCACGGTGTCGTGGAGTCCTGCGCGACCAGATTGCCAGGGAATTACTGAGCTTGTTGTACAGGCCTTGGTGTGGCTTATCGTTTTCGGTCTTTATATGGGTGTAGGTGCATGTATCGGCTTCCTCTACGGCAAACTCAAAACCCGCAAGCAACGAAGTACTGGATTCCCGCTTTCGCAGGAATGACAACCGTTCCTGTTCGTGGTATTCGTGTTTGCATTTGTGGTATTCGTGTTAAGCTATTCGTACTATGGCTTTCACCAAAAAGAAAGAAAAAGAAGCGAAGACGCTTGGGGCGGTAAATATTGACGACACGCTTAATGCCATCAAGACCAAATTCGGCGACGACGCCATTATGAAACTGGGCGACAAGCCGAAAGTGGACATCAATGCCATTTCCACCGGCTCTATCGGTCTTGATTTCGCGCTTGGAGTTGGAGGGCTCCCCCGCGGCAGAATGATTGAAATATTCGGCCCCGAGTCGTCCGGTAAGACAACGCTCTCTCTCCACGTCGTCGCCGAAGCGCAAAAGAAAGGCGGTATCTGCGCGTTTATTGACGCGGAGCACGCGATGGACCCCGAATACGCAAAGCGGCTCGGTGTTAAAATTGATGAACTTCTCATCTCCCAACCGGATACCGGCGAACAGGCGCTTGAAATTGTGGAGTCGCTTGTGCGAAGCGGAAAGATTGACGTGATTGTGATTGACAGTGTCGCGGCACTTACGCCAAAAGACGAAATTGAGGGGGATATGGGACAGTCTCACGTTGGCAAGCAGGCGCGCCTTATGTCGCAGGCGCTCCGAAAACTCACCGCCATCGTCGCCCGCTCCAAAACCATCATCATTTTCATCAACCAAATCAGAATGCAAATCGGCGTGATGTTTGGCAACCCGGAAACGACACCGGGCGGCAAAGCGCTGAAGTTCTACACGAGCGTGCGCCTCGATATCCGCCGTATCGCACAGATAAAAAAGGGCGACGAAGTCATGGGTGGGCGTGTGCGCGTTAAAGTCGTGAAGAACAAAGTCGCTGCCCCTTTTAAGCAGACCGAGTTTGACCTTATGTATAACGAAGGCATTTCCCGCGAAGGCGAACTTATCGCGCTTGGGGAAAAGCTCGGCCTTATGAAGAAATCGGGTACATCCTACGAATACGACGGCGTGAAGCTCGGGCGAGGCTACGACGCGACCAGACAGTTCCTGCGGGAAAATAAAAAGGTGTCGGGCGAGATTCTGCGCGCTATCGTGAAGCAACTGAAGGCTGGCGGAGCGCTTGAAGCGGCACCGAGTGCCGGAGGAGGAGAAACTGAATGAAAAATAACTGAATTACCGAATAGTATATGCAAGAAATATGAGCTGGAGAACTTTCTTTAAGCCAACTTTAAGAAAGATAGCTGTTTTTCTTTTTTTGCTATTGTTGACCATTTTCGTTCCCCGAACGACACAAATATGTAGCATGACTCCAAGCGGCGAAGTAAGTTGCGGAAAAACGGACGCACAAGGTATTGGATACCCCTTAGCTTTTGGTACTCGATACGCTGGAGACCGCGGGACCATGTCCGTGTATCCCCTGAACCTTCTATAAATGTTGCCGTTTACTACCCTCTCTCTTGTGCTCTCCTTTTTGCCATCAGAAGGCCAAAGGGGGCTTCTTCCGCAACGATTTCCTAACTATAGGGGGTTTGACTGGCCTATGCTACCATATTCGTATCGTCATTCAGCCATTCAGTAATACGTTATTAGTTATTCAGTTACCGCTATGTATCTCAACAAAGCATTTTTATATGGCAATCTCACCCGTGACCCGGAACTGAAAGCGCTCCCGAATGGGGGCCAGGTGGCGGAGTTTGCCGTCGCGACCAACCGTACCTACAAGGACAAAAACGGCGCAAAGCAGGAGGAGGTTGATTTCCACAACATTGTCGCATTCGGAAAGACGGCTGAAGTGATCGGCCAGTATCTCAAGAAAGGGCGCCCCATTTTTGTGGAAGGAAGAATCCGGACGCGAAGCTGGGAATCAAAAGACGGCACGGGCAAGCGCTACAAAACCGAGATTGTACTGGAAAACTTCCAATTCGGACCAAGCCTGCGGGACGGCGCGGGAGGAAGCGCTTCTCGTTCTGAATCAGCGGTTTCTCCGGCTTCCGCGGACAAAGATGACGCGAGGCAGGGCATCGCGTACCCGCAGGAAGAAATCAACGCGGATGATATCCCCTTTTAACGTGAAGACACGTTAAAAGGAATTTCTAGTTCACAATATCTAATTTCTAAAAATACTGAAGCGGAAATTGCCGACAAAGAAAAGACCCGATTGGTTTCGGATTCTTTCCTTATTTGATGTTTTTTGAGATTCGAGATTTGGTATTCGATATTTCTTACTTCACTACATACGGCAAGAGTCCCATAAACCTTGCGCGCTTTACCGCCATGGCGAGCTGGCGCTGGTATTTCGCGGAAACGCCGGTGCGCTTCCCCGCGATAATGCGTCCGTGCGGATTGAGAAACTTTTTCAAGAGTTCAATGTCCTTGTAGTCTATGTGTTTGATGTTATTTTGCGAAAAATAACACTGTTGGTCGTTCTTCTCCATTTTAGTTAAGGATTAAGGATAAAAGATTAAGGATTCAAATGCGTATTCTTACGCGCGCTCCACGTACTCCCCCGTCTCCGTATTAATGCGGACCACGTCACCCTCCCCGATAAACATAGGAGCGTTAATGGTGGCACCCGTTTCAAGCGTAATGACTTTGTTGCCTCCCTTTGCAGTATCGCCTTTAATGGCCGGCGGCGCTTCGATCACTTTAAGTTCAACTTTAATCGGCAAGCGAATGCCGATGAGCTTCCCTTCCCCCTCGTCTTCCATTCCTTCTTTCCACGTGAGCGCGTCCACCAAACTATTTGGCTTCAAAAAGCGGCCTCCCGCCCCGACGATTTCGGAATTAAACGAGAAACGTTTCGCGGGATCATTCGCCTCGCAGAACCAGAACTGACCCTTTGTCGTGTAGAGATACTTAATCTCTCGGGTATGGATGTCCGCCTCTTCCACTTTGTCCGCCTGATGGAACGTGACCTCGGTCACTTTTCCCGTAAAGAGGTTCTTTAATTTGGTTTGATTAACGGGCTTCCTCTGCTGCATACGGAAAATATGCGCGTCAAGCACTTCGTACGGCGCGCCTTCGTAGACGATGAACTTTTTTGAGAGGATTTCGTTGTAGTTCAGCATAGCTGTAAGTACTAATCTAAGAATGAACGAATCTGCTAACGCCTGCGAATAAGACCCTTTCTGTTTAGTAAGCATTCGTAGAATTAGTATCTGACTTAATTAGTACCTACTCTGCGATAAGCTTTTCTATTGACTTATCAAGCTCCGTTTCGGAAACTGGAGCGCTCGCCGGCGCGTCTTTGGGAGCTTCTTTTCGTTCCGGCCGCGCGACGCGGGGACGCCCTTGCGTCATAGTCTGTTCGCGCACGGTCTTGATGAGCAAAAAGCGGAGGATCTTCGCGTTCTGCTTGAACGTTTGCTCAATCCGCTTCGCGCTTTCCGCCGATGCTTCAAACTTTACCCAGCCGAAATAGGCGTGTACATACGTTTGGTATCCCCCTCCCGTTCGTTTCTGTATTGGATACGCGAGCGGGCGGTGCCTTGGAAATTCTTCGGCAATAATCGCCACTCTCTCCGCTTCAAGCACGTCTTTTAACGCGGTAACTTCGCGTGGAAGCTCCTCTTCCGTCACCGTCGGCACCACAAGGTACCCCACCTCATAGACACGGGTCGCCGCATCTTGCGGCTCTACTTGAGCCGTTTTTGTCTCTTCTGACATAGAGTTGCTTTATGGATAATCGAGATAACCCAGTTATCCGCCAAAGCGGACCGAAGGGCTACCAAAGCATGTCACGCGGTTCATAAGGCTTTACGCGACAAAGCCCCCATAAGTTATCACAGGGAATTCATGCCTGCAAGCCGATAGCTACGGAGTCTCTGAAGCTTCAGCTGCACTCTCCTCCGCCGCTTCCGGAGCCGTTTCATTCACAAGTCCGGACGGGGTGGCATCCTTGCATTGCTTTTTCCAGTGTATGAACTGCTGTCGAGAAATCATCGAATCGTTGGCCTTGCGCCTCCGCAATATATAAAGGAATGGGCAACGCGCAGTTGGTCATGCCTTCAAGCAAGTCATACTTGTGTTTAGTAAGCTGCGGTTTGATGTCCGTTGAAAATATCAACCGCACATTCGAGAGTCTTTTGATATACTTCCAAGTCGCGAAGGTTTAGGTATTTCACTCTTTCGCCCACTCCCGGATTCATACAAAATGGGTGTTTCCCGAAAGAGCCCTGTTTCACAGGAGCGGAATTGAGATTTCCCTTTTGGTTATCCACATTCTAGTCAACACCCGATGTTGCCTAAAATACTGGTTTTGACTATACCTACTTTATGATGTGCAAAGAGAAACCAGTTGCCGGAATTTATCTGAACAACCTTTTTCCTCCCACAATCTCCAGTTACGGAAACGGCAGGAATGAATGAGTTCTTATCCCAGAAATCTATGAAAAGAAAAGAAAAAGTTTGCGCGGGCGAGTACTACCACGTCTACAACCGCGGTGTCCGCCAAGAGCCTCTTTTTCTCGAAAATGCCGACAGGATCCGCTTTCTCTCTTTGCTTCTCTATTGCCAGCTTCCCCTTCCCCTCTCGAACAACGAGTATCACTCTAGTCTCTTTGAGAAACACGGGGCCTTCTACCTTCATGCAAATCGCGAGCAAATCGCTGCCGCCATTCCAAGGCGCTATGTTGAATTCGTTAACTTTTGTCTGATGCCGAATCACTTCCACCTTACGGTGCTTGCAAGGCAGGACGATGGAATCTCAAAATACATGCAGCGCGTGCTCAACGCCTACACGAGATATTTTAATGTTAAACACAAGAAAACCGGTCACCTCTTTCAAGGGCCGTTCCAGCTGGTGCGGGTGAAAGACAACAATCAGCTTCTTTATCTTTCCGCGTACATTCACCGAAACCCACGCGCGCTGCTCGAGTGGCGCAACAAGGAGGCAAGTTACCCCTACTCTTCCCTGTCAGATTATGTCAACCAAAACCGGTGGGGCGAGCTCTTGGTACCAAAAATAATTCTTGAGCAATTCGGAAGTTCCGCTGATTTGAGTGCATCAGAACAAGCGTACAAGAAATTTGTTGATTCGAGCAGCGCAAAAACAATTAAGGCAGTGTTGAATGAAAAACATTTGATCGAAGAATGACTCTACTCTTCCCACTGTTTTCAGGACTACCTTTCTTGTTGTCATTCCCGTGTAAACGGAAATCCGGAAACTTATGAATTGCTGCGTCTGTATTCTGGCAAGCAAGCGTAATGGAACTCTCTACACTGGAGTTACTCCGGATTTATTAAAGCGAGTGTATGAACACAAAAACAATTTAGTGGAAGGCTTTACTAAGAAATAGGGATTTGTCCGAGGAGTTATGAACTGGATCCCCGCTTTCGTGGGAATGACAAGAGGGGCGAGTTATGCGAGTTCTATACCGAACAGTTGTTCCGCATTTTTTAGGATCTGTGCGCGGACTTTTTCTTCGTCCTCGCCTCTGATGCGTGCGATTGCCTTTACCACTTCCCTAACATAGAGCGGCTCGTTGCGCTTCCCCCGGTATGGAACAGGCGAAACATATGGTGCATCGGTCTCGGAAAGTATTGATTGGAGTGGTAAGTATTTCACGATTGCTTCATAGTCTTGGGCAAAAGTGACCACCCCAGTGAACGAAAAGGTATACCCCCTGTCCAAGAATGGCCTTGCTTCTTCAATTGAACCAGCAAAAAAGTGCAGATTGCCCCGGACAGATGAATTACGAATTCCGACGTACGAATTAAGAATTGAGAATGCATCATGGTATGCCGATCTGCCGGAGCCATTGCGTAGGTGGAGCATCAGCGGCTTTTTAACGGAAATGGCCAACTCAATCTGGCTCCTGAAAGCGTTCTCCTGCGCGATTCGTGATTCGTTATTCTCTATTCGATAGTAGTCCAACCCACACTCCCCGACACCCACTACTTTTGGGTGCTTCACGAGGTCCTTATAGTGTACTCCCTCAAAAACCTCTCCGCGGGAGGTGAACTCCTTGCCCCCCTCCCCCAACTCCCCTTCGTCATGAAATGACGCCGAGGTGTGTACTGGATGCAACCCAACGATAGCAAATACGCCGTTTTCATGTGTCTCGGCAAGTACGACAGCCTTTTGGGAGGTATCTCTTTGGGTTCCCACGGTGATAAAGGCAACACCGGCTTCAAGTGCCCGTTTTGCCGTCGCCTCCCTATCGGAGTTGAATGCGACGAAATTGAGATGCGAGTGGATGTCGATGTAGCGGAAGCGACTCATGACGAATGACTCATAACTGAATAACCTATCACAAAGAGAGACAACTATGTGCGAGGGAAGAGAGGCTCTGAAGGCATCCGGTTTTTCGCGATACAGTTAAGTATTTTGCCAGAAGTATCCGGTAAAATGGGGGTAAGCAAATGGGCGATGGCTTCAAGCTCGCGAACAAGTTCACGAAGAGTAGCTGCTCCCTTTTCGGGGTTTTCTTTCACGAGCTTGAATGGCTGTGTCTTCTGAATGCGACGGTCAAGTGCGGACACCAAGTCGCTGACCACCGTAGCGGTTTCTTGGATATTGTAGTTCTCTAAACCACTTTTGTATTTTCTGGGGTATCCGTACGCGCTTCCAAAGTCCCTCATCGTATGCACGTTTGCGACATGCTCCTGCGATAGCTTCATAATTCGGCTTGTGAGATTCCCAATGCCGTTTGCAAGATCGGCGTTGTACGCCTCCCTGAACTTTTCAGGCGTAAAGTCGGAGTCCTCAAACGGGTGAATGTGTCGCGCGAGGTACCACCGAAGCGCGTCCGTGCCGTACTCTGTTACCAGCGCGAGGGGGTCAACCACGTTGCCGAGCGATTTGGACATTTTCTGCCCTCCGCTTTGGATGAATCCGTGGATCACAATCTGTTTTGACGGAGGGAGCCCCGCGGAAAGAAGCATCGCCTGCCACATCACCGCCTGCTGGCGGACTTGGTCTTTGCCCGCGAACTGGACAACTGGCCACCACTTCTCAAACTCGCCTTCTGCTCCGGCCGTGCCCACTGGAGCCTTGGCGGAGGCGGGCCACCCGATAGCCGAGATGTAATTCACAAGCGCGTCAAACCAGACGTACATGACGTGGGCGTCGTCATCAGGCACCGGCACACCCCATGGCATTTTTGCTTTGAGGCGGGAGATGCTAAAATCCTCAAGCCCTTTCTCTCGTATCAGCGAGCGTATTTCGTTGAGCCTAAAGGCGGGAACGACAAAATCGGGGTTTGCGTCATAGAGCGTGAGAAGCTTGTCCTGATATTTTCGAAGGCGGAAGAAGTAGTTCTCTTCTTCCCTAATCTCAAGGTCAAGGTTTTGATGAATCGCGCACCGGCCGTTTAGAAGCTCGGATTCCATCTTCTCCAGTTCACAGCCAACGCAGTATTTGAGACGATATTTTTTCTGGTAGATATCTCCATTTCCCTTGCACCGCCTCCAAAACTCTTGCGTGGCCACTTTGTGCGTAGGGTCGGTTGTACGGATGAAGTGAACGTCAGGAAGTAGCCCGAGCGGCCCTTTCAGCTCGCGAAACTTCTCCGCGTACGCGTCCACATAGACCTGCGTATCTTTCGCTTCTTCTTGCGCTTTCCCCCACACTTTAGAGCCGTGCTCATCGGTGCCGGTATTAAAAAAGACGTCATCTCCCGAAAGTCTCCTCCACCGCGCGATGATATCGGCCGAGACGAGTTCAAACGCGAAACCGATGTGGGGATCGGCGTTGACGTACGGGAGAGTGGTGGTGATGTAAAATGTCTTCGGCATGATAATCCACAATTACAAATCCCAAATCACAAACAAAACCTGAAATCAACAACATCAAACAGTCTTCCGGAGAATGGCGGTAAAGATGTCCCGCGGTTTTCCTGCCTCGTCGAGCAAATGTGCTCGCTCTCTTTCCAAATCTACACTATTGCCGATGAAGCATAATCGTAACCATAAGCAGGACTCTTTAGCTTCTTTTCTGCATATCTGCACCTGCATCGCAAAATCCTTCTTGCCCAATGTCTCGTTAGCCTCAATATAGTGTGCCGCCTGAGATCCCGAAGAACGAATGAGTTGTTTACTATATTCTTTATTTGCGGTGGTTTGTGGTAACTGTTCCACAAAATTGCGACAGTCGTTTGCGAAAGTGTATGTCCTTTCTTCAAGGTCATACTTCTTGGGTTTGCTACTGTCGGCATTTTGTAATTTGTGATTTGCAATTTGTGATTTCTAAGCGCTCATCTGTTTGCGTTTCTGAACATCATCCACATACTCCATCAACGTCGCGGCGAGCGGAACCGAGATAAGAAGGCCTAAGAATCCCCCGAGCTGAAATCCGACAATAAGCGCCAAGATGACGATCATGGGCGGCACGCCGATAATCTTCTTCACGACGAGCGGATAAATGAGGTGATTCTCAAACTGCTGGATAATGAGGTAGAGTCCGGCGACAATGAGCGCGGACGGAAGCCCCGCTCCGGAGATAACCGTACCCGCCGCGTACGCGACGGCGATACCCGGAATCGCCGAGATGATGGGGCCGAACAGCGGAATGGTTTCCAGAATCGCGGCGAACACGGCGAGAAAGAGCGCGTTCTTTACCCCCAACACCATAAGTCCAAGATAGACGAGCACACCGACAAGCACCGCGAGCAGGATTTGCCCCTGAATCCAGTAGCCAATTTTCCGCTGCGTCCTTCGCCAGAGGCCGATAACATACTCTTCATGTCTTTCGGGGGTCACGACGCGGAGGAACGCGGCGACCCCGTCTTCCTGCACCGCGAGATAGAACGAGAGCACTATGATAAGAATGAAGCTTATGATGCCGCCGAAAACTACCGAGACATTATCCCAAAATCCTTTCGCGAGACTTCCGAAAATCTGGCTTAAATCCGTAAACACAGCGGAAAGCGCGGAAGGTTCCGTCGTGCTTTGAATACCTTCGGAAAGCGTCTGCGCGAGATTCGCTCCCTGAAGCACCGAGCGCGGCTCCACCTTTACCGGAGCGGGAACGGCGTCCAGCACCGTGGGAACCGCCCGCAAGAAATTCGCCGTATCCGAAAGGAGCGAGGGCACGAAAATATAGAAAATGCCGACAAACAGAATAGTGAGCACGATATAGGTTACCAGCACGCCGATGAGGCGAGGGACGCGGAAGCGCTTAAACCACGCCGTGAGCGGCTCAACTGCGGACGCGATAACTACCGCGGCCAGCACGACGAGCAGGATATCGCGCAGATAGAACAGCATCACGAAAAAGAGGAGCACGAGCACCGCGCGGATAATCGTTCCCGTGCTTATGGATATGGAAGTTGGAGGTTCTTTAGCCATTTTCCCCATCATAACACAAGTCTAAGAATCCATAATCTTCAACCTTTTTCCCTCCACTTTTAAATTACAGAGCCTTTACGTTAGAGATTAAAGATAAAGGATCAAAGATTCTCCACCTACAAATGGAGTAGTCTCTCCAACTCTTTTTTGCTCTTCACGGGCCCGATAAGGGCGAGGTTTAGTCCAGATTCCACGAAATATCTCTTAACCACGCGTGCCACGTCTTTGGAAGTGACCCCCCGGATTTTTTCTGCCACTTCCGTTGGAAGCTGAAGTGGCTTGCGCACAATCTCCTGATATCCGTAAAATTCGGCGAGTGAATCGGACGACTCAAGTCCAAGATACATATTCCCGATGAGGTACTCTTTGACCCGTGCGAGTTCTTCGGCCTGTACCGGAGTCTTTTTCAAAAGCCGGAGCTCTTCCATAATCGCGGACAGTGCTTCGGAAAGACGTCTCGCCGGCACTCCCGCGGTGATTTCCAGAAAACCGTGATCGGTAAACGTTTCGTGCGCCGCGGTAATGTAGTAGCAAATGCCGAGCTCGTCGCGCATTTTCTGGAAGAGGCGTGAACTCATGCTACCGCCAAGAACGGAGGAGATGGCCCGCATTGCCGGCATATCTTTGTGATAGAGGTCAAACGTGCGAAGCGCGAGGGCGAGATGCACTTGGTCGGTTTCTTTGAACGTGAGCGCGACAGCGGGTTTCTTCTGCGCTTCCGTCACGGCTGTTTTTGGATGTTTCTTCCCGCTCGGCATTTCCGAAAACGCCTTCCCTACTCTTTCCGCTACATCTGTCTCGTCCACGTTCCCCGCCACAACGACAGTCGTTGCGCCCGAAACGTAGTGCTTGGAACGGTACGAAAGCATTTTCTCCCGAGTGGTGCTTCGTACTGTTTCTTCCGTGCCCGCGACATCCCAGCCGGCGGGCTGCTCCCCGTAGAGGAGGCTCATCAGCACATCGTGAATGTGGCGTGGCGGCATATCCTGATACATCCGGATTTCTTCAACAATGACCCCTTTTTCTTTCTCAAGTTCGGCTTTGGGAAACGTGGAGTGGAGGTAGATATCCGAAACGACGTCAAGAATCTTTCCAAAGTGGCGTTGGTCCGATTTCGCGTAATAGCCCGTCATTTCCTGCGAGGTAAACGCGTTGTAGGCAGCGCCGATGCTGTCCAACTCCTTCACGATGTCAACCGCCTTAGGGCGTTTCGTGGTCCCCTTAAAGCACATATGTTCAAGAAAGTGAGAAATGCCGCTTATTGGCTTCTGTTCGTATTTTGAGCCAGCCTCAACCAGTACCATCACGGTGACGGTTGGATTATCTTTCATCGGAACAACAATAAGACGCAGGCCGTTTTTGAGAATGGATTTTTGGAAGATCATATACAAGCTACCAATATACTAATGAGTACCAATGATACTAATGGATACGAAAAGGAAAAGCAAAAAAAGCCCGCTGAGTAAACAGCGGGCATTGAGAAAAGAATCAGTTCATCCGCGGAGCGCAAGGACCCGAGGACCAGACCGACGAAGCAGGTGGGCAGGTGGAGTGCACAATAAAAAGCCGTCGGCACCTTGCGGGACGAGCGCAATGGGATTTCCCTCCAAGAAAATGGGAAATACCACCGGCTGGACACGGCAGGATTCGGGAAACTCCCAAACTAAGATGAGAAGAGTTTCTAATGTGGGAACTGAGAGTTGGTTGATAGACACCCGCTGTCCTTTGCCCTGATTAACCACAAGACAAAGGTTCGCAAACACGCTCGAGTGCATTTGTGCATCTAACACCAACGCGAGTAACGAGCGATTGGGGCAACTGATACGACGGAGTCGCATCACTCTTTCTGCGTTCACATCGCCTTTGTACCGTGCTTCAAGTTGGTGATAGAGCCGAAGATCAAAACTTTCCTCACTCCAGAGAACAGATAAGAACTTCTTCATTCTTTAATTCAGTTGAATTGTCGAGCAACTTCGCCTTGTACACACAAGAACGAAAAACTCCAGAGAGGTACTCCGGAGTTCGTCTTTAAGATCGTTCTGTTCGTAATTTCGTATCTCGTTCGTAGTTCGTATTATCAGAAATAATCTCAAAAACCAACTCTGGAGGCTGAGCCGATAGCGACCGTAACGACTAGGTTTGTTCCACAAGTCACATTCTTATTTTACACCCGCTAAAAACGCCGTCAACCTCGCCGTGCCGTATAAGAAAACGCCCGACATCAGTCGCGGTAGCTGTGTATCCCCGCAAAGGGATATTCGTTTTAAGGGCGGAAATAGTTGCAGAAAGACTTCCCCGGTTTCTCAATGGTTGAATTCGCCGAATACCAGTCATCCCACGGGTCGGCGATGCGTTTCCAGAGCGGAACAGTGGTCCAATCTCTTTTCTCTTCCTGGCACCCACATTCACCTGCCATCATCTTGATGCCTTCATGAGCGGTGATGAGAAAAAGAGAACGTCCTTTTGCTTTTCGATACATTCGCGGAACACTCCCGTATGCAGACCGGCAAAGCGGAATTGTTTCTCCACCCAAATTGTCCCGAGTTCGAACCATTCGTCATTAAGTACCGCCAAGAGGATGGCGCAGACAATAATCGCACCCCCTTGCATCCGTATCACTATCCCGTCTTCTGTTGCGGCGAGTGCGAGCAGCTCTGGAGTGAGTCGCGCGTGAGGTAGGTGCGGTTCTTCATAGAGCCGTCTTGAGAGTTTATTCCATTCAGAGTCCACACGGTTCCTTAAAAGAACAAGTTGGCTTCAGAATCCGGGAAAATATCAATCCTCCGAGATAAACCACGGAGAATTTAACCAGACAATTCTTTCTGGACATAGAGTCCCTTATGTTGCGAGCACATTCATTTCTCAAAGAACTGATGGCCGGCCTTACTTGGGGCGGTTTTGTTCAAAGAAAATGAAAAGACAGCCCTGATTGAGGCCGCCTTTCGGCATTTGATATGTTGATTAGAAAAAGAAAATCAAACAACGCAAACCAGCCTCAAAACATGCGTTGAGGCGCGACGACGGATTGCAATGTATATGCTTTCTTTCATGACTCCTTAAGGATAGTCTTTTTAAGAAAGCCGGTCAACTCTCCTCTCGCGACTCTTTCTTGCTTGCCCGTATCTCTGTCGCGCACCGTGACATCGCCCTTTTCGAGCGAATCGAAGTCTACCGTAATGCAAAACGGTGTCCCGATTTCGTCCTGACGGCGATAGCGCTTGCCGATGTTGCCGTTGTCGTCGAACACCACTGCCCCGAACTCTTTTTTGAGCATCGCGTATATCTCTCTCGCTTTCTCCACAAGCTGAGGCTTGTTTTTGAGAAGCGGAAAGACGGCAATCTTCACGGGAGCAACGGAGGGTTTGAACTTGAGGTATACGCGTGACTCATCCCCCATTGTGTCTTCGGTATAGGCGCTCGTAAGGACGGCGAGTAATGTTCTGTCCAGTCCAAACGTTGGCTCAATGACATGCGGCGTAATCGGTTCCGCTCCTTCTTCCGTATATTCCAATCTTTGTCCGCTGAACATGGAATGATTCTTCAGGTCAAAATCCGTCCGGTAGGCCAAGCCGTACAGCTCTTTTTGCCCGAACGGAAAATCAAAGTACAGGTCGGTTGTTCGTTTGGAATAGTGTGCGAGTTCATCTTCGGGAACTTTAATTTCCTGAACATGTTTGCCGGCAATGCCGACCATCTCAACCCACCGCATCATTTCTTTCTGCCAGTACGCGAACTGCTCTTCCCACTCCTCACCGCGGATAAAGTACTCAAACTCCATAATCTCAAACTCCCGAGCGCGAAAGAGAAAATCTCGCGGAGCGATTTCATTGCGAAACGCCTTCCCCACCTGTGCGATACCAAAAGGGAGTTTTGGATGGAACGAATCAATAACATTTTTGAAATTGACGAACATCCCTTGCGCCGTTTCGGGGCGGAGATAGGAAATGGACGCCGCATCCTCCACGGGACCGACGTGAGTTTTAAACATCATATTAAACTGACGCGTCTCATCGAGTTTCCCGTCGCATTCCGGGCACTTTTTTCTGTCTTCTAATTGGTCCTCCCGAAACCGCCTTTTGCATTTTCCACATTCCACCATCGGGTCGTTAAACCCCCCGACATGCCCACTCGCCTCCCACACCTTTGGGTTCATAAGAAGCGCGGAGTCAATACCATACATGTTGTCGCGGCTGGATACAAAGGTCTTCCACCATAGATCGCGTATGTTGTTCTTGAGTTCCACTCCAAGCGGTCCATAGTCCCACGTACCCGCCAGTCCGCCGTAAATTTCCGAACCGGGGTATATAAAACCTCGCCGTTTGCAGAGTGAGACAATCTTTTCCATGAGGTTGGATTCCGCTCTTTCAGTCATGTATTGTATTTAAGAGATAATTTGGTAAAAAGTAAAGCGATAACCTCTTTGGTGTTCCCGCGGAGATGGAAATTCGGTTTTCTCTGGATCCCCGCTTCCTTGCCTGCGCAGGTCTTGCTTTGAAGAATCTGTCCGGGCGAGGGAATGACGGTCTTTCATTATTCAGTCATTCAGTTATTAGTTATGGGTAATTCAGTTATTTCACCACAATCCCGCGCTCCCCTGTCGCCCCCACGTCGCCAAGCGATTTCGTCGTAAGCGCGGGTCTCTGGTTACTCGTGATAGAAAGGCCGGCGAAGAGGTCTGTCCCCCGTGCGATGCTCTCGCCAAGCACCGTCGGAGCCGTCCCCACTTGGCCAAGACTCGGGAGAAACGAAACCTGGAACGCCACCTCGCGCGGGGCCGAACCGACGCCCGTTCCCGATTCAATATCCCCCACGTTCCAGGTAATTTCGCCCCCCACCGATTTATACGTTACTTGCTCTGAATCGGGGGACACTTTTCCGGTCCATTTCATATATGAGGGAAGGACGGCGCTGACACTGGCGCCGGAAACCCCGTTGGATGAATTTGAAAGTGACCACACGACGGTGTAGGAAGTCTCTTGCTCCGCTTGCGGCGGCACGGAACCGGAGTTCTGGAGTGGCCCTTCGCTGTGAAGCAGGCGGGAGGTGAGCGTGAGCGTCGTCGCGACTTTTATCTCTTTCGTCACCGAGGAAATGACAGCTTGATAGAGCCCTTGCTCGTCAAGGCGTTTTCCTTGCGCAGAGACTTCAATGGACATTCCGGGATTTTTGAACGCCGCTGGATTCGTCGCGACGGACAGCGTCCCGAAACTAAAGCTAAGTGTTCCACTCTCCCCCGGCGCCACGGCGCTGAATCGAGCTGTCTTTTCTTTATCCCACACGACTGTGCCGGTATTGGAGTCGTAAAAACCGCTCCCCGACGTGACGGATTTCGTATTGTAGATATCACCCCGAAGCGTCGCGGTGATTACAAGGTCCGCTATTTTGGTTGACAAGTTGTTTCCCCAGAGAATGTCCACGCGCGCCGTTTGCCCGCTCCGCCCGATGAATGTCTTTCCTTTCTCGCCATTGACGAGGAGGTCGAGAGTGAGGAACGGCCTTCGCACCGACACCGTCGGCGTTTCTTTGAGAAAGGTCGTACTGATTTGTTTTTCGTCTTTGGGATTCTGCGTCCCGGCCATAAACGTAAATGTGCGGTCAGATTCTTCGGTGGCGATAATCTTTCCCTTGATGCGGATACTGCGTCTTCCTTTGGGCTCCAAGTCTCCGAGAAGCCAGCCGTCTTTTCCGAATGCCGGCGCGGGGGTACTTTCCAAGAATTCAAACCCAAACGGATATTGCGCTTTGAGGAGGAGGTTATCTTGCGTCGCGCCTGCGTTTGAAGAAAGGTCAATCACGGTTTCAAACACTTGATTGGAATTCACCTCTTTCGGAATACCGAGTTTCATCACGACCGGAGATGAGCTGATGGCGAATTCATATTTCGTTTTCTTTGAAAAAATGGCGTTAGAATCTTTCGGCCGGTATTCCGCGGTGACGGAAAGACTCTTCCGCTCGCCTTCCTGCCCGAAAGGCACGAGGGAAATCCTGCGCGAGGCGCTTGCTCCGGGAGCCATTTCTCTGAGCGTGTCGCGGTAGCGCAAGAGCGATTCGGAAAGATTATCGGGCTTTTTTGTTCCGTCCGGCAATTCAACGAGGAGGTCCACCGAATGAAGGCTCTGCTGGTTGTCGTTTCGCACTACGATTTCAATTGGAAGCTCTTCTCCCGCCGCCGCCCCGACAGGGCCGAAGATTTCAATGGAAATATTTTGCGGCGAAAGCGTGCTGCCTTTGCGCCAGAAACTGAAAACGGCGAGTCCCCCTGCGAACAGGAAAAATAAAATGGAGGCTATGAATAACCGTTTGAGCCAAGGCATGACGGTAGAAAAAATGGAATACAGGGCTGATTCTTTCCGCTCCGTTTCCGACGTCCAGCCGGGCGCGATGCGGATATGCTTTTCCTCTCCCATGAATTCCTCGTCGTGCCGGAGCGGAGGAGGCGTCCGGGAGTACAGGCGGTTTTCCAAATCTTCCAAACTGTTCCTGTGTGGTTGTAAAGGTGTATTCTCTTCGGGAAGAGGCATAGTACCGCTAAGTATAGCAGAAAAACTCCTAAATTCTAATATCTAAACAAAACACAAACTCTAACTCTCAAACAGTTTTTGTTTATGTTTTGGATTTTGGGATTTGGAATTTGCTTAGGGTTTAGAATTTAGTGTTTAGAGTTTGCCCTTAAAGCTGGCTAGCTTTAAGGGACTCATTGATTTCCGATATCGCGAGCGTGCGGAATAAGAGTGCTTTGGAGATAACCGATTCATCCCAGAGTACTGCGTGCGTGAGAAACGGGTCAAACTCTCCGCGCGGAGCAAGGTACCCGAGAAAATAGAGAATGCGGAGAACGAGTACAATCTCCGTCCCCTCAACCGACTGTGCATCCGGCTTCCCCACGATAAAACGGAACCCCGCTCCGAGAGCGTCAAACAACGGCTCATTTCTTTCTTCACCCGCGAGAAGCCGCCGAAGGAGCGCGCAAACCCGGCCAACCATGCGTGCCGCCGCGGGTGAGGCGCACAATTCCTTCGCCACGTTCAAAGTACATTCCGCGCGGGTGAGCCTCCAAAATTCCTTTCCTCTCACAAGCGTCACCTCGGTGTACGAAAAATCCTGCAAACCGTAACGCAGTTTGGAACGCTCCTCCCGCGCGCTTTGCGCGGCGGCTGTAAGCAATCCGAGCTCGCGGGTAAACAGTGAGACGAGCTTGCTTCCCTCCCCTCGCGGGACGGAGCCGAGAACGAGCGCGGGAGTGTGGTAGAGATGATACATAAAGAAAATTATCAATTATCAAGGTTCAATCTTCAATGAAATCTCAATTTAAAAATTGCTCACTTTTGGGCTTTGATTGAAAATTGATAATTGAAACTTGAAAATTAAGCACTAGACTTGGCACTCATCTTTAACAACGCCGACAGAGCACTCGGTAGTGCGGTTACTCCATCACGCTCTGTAAAGTGTCCCTTGCCACGCTCTAAAATGGTCTTTGCTCCGAGAGCTTTTGCCATTTCGAGCGATTTCTCCATCGGAACGTACGAATCATTATCCGAAAAAATCATGACGAATTTCTCGCAGTGCTCCTTGGCTTTGTCTGCTTCGAAAGGCGTTTCGTAGAATTCCCGAATCTCAGGAATATTGAGCCGGCCAGAAAAACCGGCCACGAAGACTGCTCCTCCTATCTTTGCCTTCGGTGAGAGTGTTGCAAGACACCGCGCGATGGTGATGCAGCCGAGGCTATGGCCAACGAAATAGGTATCTGCATCGACCTTCCCCACATATTCCTTGAGAAAAGTCAGCCACTCCGCGAGCTTTGGCTCTGCGGCGTTCGGCATCTGCGGAGCGTACACCTCGAAACCGTTGGCAATAAGCTCCCACTTGAGGTACGGGAACCAGTGATTATCCGGTTTCCCGCGCCAGCCGTGTAGTAAAAACACACGTTTCATCGCTTATCACTCCCGATTAAGAGCGAGCCGCAATAAGAGTTCATCCGCCTGAAACGCCTCGCCGCCTTCTACCGAATCCTGCAAAACAATGTTCTTGAGCGAAGCGACGCGAGAAAGTTCCTGCTCGCGCTGTTCGATGAAGCGACGCGAGGGGCCTTGCGCGCCGATAATGAGCGTGGCATGTTCTCCCGCCTTGAATCCTCTCGTTTTCCGCATTTCCTGCACGAAGCGCACAAGCTCGCGGTACATTCCCTCTTCTTTAAGCTCGGGAGTCATCGTGGTATCAAGTGCGACATCGGTAGCGAGTCCGGCGATAAAAATAACATTCTTTACATTCACTTCATCTCGTATCAAATTGAGAAAGTGCACTGAATCGTTAATCTTTAATCCTTTATCCTTAACCGAGAGTTTTGCGAGCGGCTGTCTTACTTTTATGTTCACCTTTGCCCGCGCTTCAAGCCCAAGCGACACAATGTTCCTCACCTCTTCCATTTCCTTCAACAATTCTTCATGTACCTTCCCCGCGCTCGGCCACTCTTGGAGGTGGACTGACTCGCTTTTTGCATTTTGATTCTTACTTTTTACATTTTCCCAAAGGTACTCCGCGAAAAACGGCGCAAACGGAGCCATAAGTTTAGAAAGTTCACAAAGCACAAATCCCAAAGTACCCAAAGCGACCTCCTTTTCTTCGAGAACCTCTGACTTAATCCGTTCCCGCGAGCGCCGCAGGTACCATGTGGAGAGGTCGTCCACAAACTCTCCTATTGGTCGCGCCGCTTTGTCGAGTTCGTACGCTTCAAGTGCTTTCGTCACGTTCGCGATAAGCTGATAGAGCCGCGCTACAATCCAACGGTCAAGGATGTTCTTTGAAAATTGAAAATTGAAAATTGAAAATTCTCGCGTCTTTTCCTCTGCGTATAACTTATAAAACGCGAGTACGTTATCAAGCCGTCCAAACACTCTTTTATTCACCTCATCAACTCCGCGCTCGCTGAAACGAAGGTCTTCTCCGCGCACCACTGGCGAAGCGAGGAGGTAGTAGCGGAGCGCGTCCGCTCCGTACTTTTCCACTACGTCAAGCGGGTCGGGATAGTTTTTGAGACGCTTGGACATTTTCGCCCCGTTTTCCGCGAGAATAATGCCGTTTACCACCGATGCCATATAGGGTGACTTTCCGAAAAGCCCGAGCCCCAACACGAGCATTGAGTAGAACCATCCTCTCGTCTGGTCCAAACCTTCGGCGATAAAGTGCGCCGGAAATCCTTGGGATTTTTTCCAAAAACTGCCAACGGGGTCAAAGAAATCGCCAACTGAGCCCCGCTCCGCTTTGTCAAACGGATAGTGCATCTGTCCGTACGGCATCGCGCCCGATTCAAACCAACAGTCAAACACCTCCGGAACGCGGCGCATAAGCCCCCGCCCCGTGCCGGTTTCTTTGGCGCATGTCTCGCAGGTAAGCGCGAGGTCGTCAATGAACGGGCGATGCATATCAAACTCCAATCCGGTCTCCGATTTCACGTACACGGTGATAGGGCGAGCGTACGCTTCAAACCGCGCTTCGCGGAAATACGAATCGCTTTCAAGGAGCGAGAGATTCCCGATAGCTTTCAGGAAATATACCATCGGCCCTTCGTGGGAAATAATGACGATGGTTTCGCCGGCGTGTTTTTGGAGGATGCTGCGGAGCCCCTCCGCCATACGCCTCTCCACCTCCTCCCAGCTCTCGCCCGTCTTGCCCCGCTTCGTCTGGTAATTCACTTCCGGCGGAAGCGCCCGATACGCGCCGCGCTCATTTTCAAGTTTCAGGTCGCCTTCTTTTAACCCGTCCCACTCGCCGCTATCCACCTCGCGGAAACGCTCTTCCACCATTACTTCTTTATGAACCGCTTTTCCGACAATGGCCGCGGTTTCCAACGCCCGCCGGACAGGAGAGGAGAAAATGGCATCAACTTTTCCTTGCGCTTTCACATATTCGGCGGCTTCCATCGCGCTCTTCTTCCCTTCGTGAGTAAGCGGGAATCCCTGTGGCGAATCATCTAAAATATGCTTCACATTCTTCTCACTTTCGCCGTGGCGGATGAGAATGATTTTGGTGATATTTTCGGCTCCTTTCTTCCGGAGGTCATCCATGCTACCGAGCACCATATAGGTCTTGCACCGCTCGCACCCCCACACGGGTATCGGCGCGCCCCAATAGCGGGAGCGGGAAATCGCCCAATCCTTGGCCTCGGCAAGCCAGTTCCCAAACCGGTATTCTCCAACCTCTTTGGGAATCCACTGTATTTTTTTGTTCGCTTCAGAGAGCTTTTCGCGCATTTCGGAGACTTTCACGAACCACGACGGCGCGGCGTAATTGAGAAGCGGAGTGTCGCACCGCCAGCAATGCGGATAGTGGTGGATATACGGCTCGGAACGAAGGAGCGAATTCTTGGCCACCAGATATGCGACTATCTTTTCATCGGTTTCCTTGGGGTTCCCTTTTGGTTTGGCCGGAAGGCCGGCAAAGTCGGCCACCTCCCTTTTGAAGGTACCGTCAGAATTCACGTGCTGGATGAACGGCAGGCTTTCCCGTACGGCGAGGTTGTAGTCGTCCTCGCCGAACGCCGGCGCGATGTGCACGATGCCGGTGCCGTCCTCTTCCGTCACGAACTCTCCGGAATGGATGCGCCATCCGTGGTCGCGATTTGGCAACTGCTCATGGTGCGTATAGTACGGGAAGAGCGGCTCATACGGCTGACCGACAAGCATCTTCCCCGCAGCGCCCCTCTTCGCCTCGAATGACACAGCTTGTCCGTTCCATGAGAAACTACCTACCTTCGAGGCCGCATCGAATTGAAACGATTCTTTTCCGAACACACGGCGGAAAATCTCCTCTCGCGCCCCGATGATATAGGTATTCCCTGCCGGAAATTCGGGAGCATTGGATGCGGTGATGGTGACGAAAGCGTACTCTCGCTCGGGGTGAACGGCGAGCGATGCATTGCCGGGGAGCGTCCATGGCGTCGTCGTCCACGCGATAGCATATGTGTTTGGAAATTGGAAATTGGAAATTGGAAATTTGACGTAGACCGACAGGTCGGTCACGTCTTTATACCCCTGCGTCACCTCGAAGTTCGAGAGCGTCGTCTCGCAGCGGGGACACAGGTGCATAGATTTAAATCCTTGGCTGACGAGTCCTTTGTCATGCAGGGTCTTGAAAATCCACCAGACGCTTTCGGTATAGGACGGGTCCATCGTGCGATAGTCGTTGTCCATATCCACGAAGCGCCCCAGCCGCGGGATAATCCTGCGCCAATCTTCGGCATAGCGCATCACTGCTTCTTTCGCTCTCGCGTTAAACTTCGTGATGCCGTAGTTTTCAATGTCTTTCTTGGACTTAAACCCGAGTTCTTTCTCTACTTCGTTTTCCACCGGAAGCCCGTGGCAGTCCCACCCCCACCGGCGCGGGACGCGGAACCCCTGCATTGTCTTAAAACGCGGAATCACATCCTTAATCGTCCCCGCGAGAATGTGCCCGTAGTGTGGAAGCCCCGTCGCAAACGGCGGCCCGTCGTAAAACACGAAATTGCCCCTGGGCGATTTCTTCTCCAGAGATTTCTTGAACGTGTTGTCCTTCCGCCAAAAAGCGAGGATGTGTTCCTCTCTTTCCGCTGTTTTGGACTTTTGAGGTTTATTTTCGGGAGACATACAAGAAGTGCTAGAATGAGGCCATTCTAGCACTTTCAAGGCTATTTCGTAATTACTCGCACATACGCACATACTGGCATTCGCCCGTGCGTTGATGCTCGAGTCGCCACACTTGTTGCCAAGGACAACCCGAATGAGGGAAAAGCTTCACATAGAAACGTCCGGTATCCGGAGCCCGATACAGTTCTGCCCGTGCGATCTCACCGCTAGAAGTGAGGGGTGATTTCGCGACAAGCGGGCCGAGTAAAGCAAAGTGTTGTGTCGGATTCTCGTCAATCCAATCGTGAAGCTCTGTACTGATACGGAACTCCACACCATCTTGAATGATGGGGAAATATTGTCGTGCCTTCATAAAAAACAAGATCCAAACTACAGACTAATTCTTGAGCTTCTCCTTTTCAATAGGAGTTATTCCCGTTTCAGCAGTGCATCACATTCTTTCTGGAACCGCGATACCAAGGAGCCAGAGGCCGTTTTTCATGGTCGTTGCAAACGCGCTTGTGAGCGCGACTTTGTAGGGGGACGTGGGATCTTTCGCATCCACGATGTGCTCCTTCGCGTACCAGCTGTTGAACGCCCCCGCAAGTTCGGTAAGGCAGGTCGTGATGTAATGCGGCTGAAGCTCTTGCCCCGAGCGTCCCACTACTTCAGGGAAACGATACAGAAGCCGCTCGAGAGCAGACGGTTGTACTTGTTGTTTATGTTGTAATTGTCCTAATTGTCTTTTTCTTTCAGTTATCACATCTTCCACATGTAGAACACCTAGAACGTTCTTGGCTTCTGCAAGGATTGATTTGGCCCGTACGTATGAATACTGCAAATACGGTCCCGAATCACCCTCAAATGAAATTGATTTATCAAAGTCAAAGATGATGTCGCCACCAATCGCCTGTCGCAAGATAGAGTATTTAATAGCCCCAATTGCCACGATTTCCGCGAGCATCTTCTTTTCCGCCTCCGGCATCTCTCGGTCTTTTATCTTTTCCGCGACCAATGCTTTCACTTGTTCTATAAGCCCCTCTCCGGTAATCACATTTCCTTTCCGCGAGGACATTTTGCCGCTTGCGAACCGCAGAAGCCCATGCGCGATGTGTTTCGTGCGCTTCGCCACCTCCGGCATCACCTCTGCCATGGCGGCAAGCACTACTTTGAAATAATCGCTCTGTTCGTTCGCGGTTACAATGAGCGAGAGAGCGAGGTCGGGTTCATGCTCAAACTTTGCTTTATTCAGCCCGAGTTCCTTCGCCTCATAGGTCGGGAGTCCCTGTGAGTTTATGAACACCCGTGTGTGCAAACCCTTCTTTTCACCCTTATACACTACCGCTCCGTCACTTTTCTCAAAGACTTTACCGATATTTGCTGCAACAATCGGCTGACCTTCCCTCCCTTCCTTCCCTTCAAAAAAGTAATGGTCAAACTTTGTCCCGAGGATTTTGTAGAGCTCCTCAAAGTGTTCGAGCGAGACCTTCCTCCCCGCCTCGTACTGCTTATTCACCTCTTCGTCTGACTTCTCAAAGATTTTTCTGTTGAGCTCCTCTATATCCTTCTTCGCCTTCTCATCCGTCTCATACGCCTCGCTTCCCTTCGCATACGCTTCTCCCCAGTCTTTCGCAATTACACTTTCCACTTTGCACTTTCCACTTTTTACTTTTTCTCGCATGCCCCATATCGCTTTCGCGACGTGTAGTCCAACGTCTCCCTGCCAGCACGCGCGAAGTACATTCGCGCCGTTGTATTCAAATATCCGCGCAGTACTTTCGCCAATCGCGTTACTCATCAAATGCCCGATGTGGAACTCCTTGAACGGATTCGGGTCGGTGTACTCCACCATTACCTTCTTCCCTTCGAGATTTTTACTCGTACCAAAATCTTCACCAACCTTCTTCACCTCATCAGCAAAGAATTCATTCGTGAGATAAAAGTTTATAAATCCCGCTCCCGCTACTTCTATCTTTTCTATATTCTCTATTCTGTATTCTCCATTCCGAAGCTCGCTTGTGAGCTTTTCTGCAAGTTCGCGGGGCTTTGCTTTTAATTCTTTCGCGTACACGAGCGCCACATTCGTGGAATAATCCCCATGCGAAAATTCCGCGGGATGTTCCAGCTCCACTTTCATCGTCTCCATACCCAGGTTTTTGAGGGCTTCCGTTATAGCTTTCCGTAATTCTTCAACAATCATAGGGCTATTCTAGCATCAAAAAACCAAGAAGAAAGGCCGCCGCATCGCACGGTGGCCTCATTTGACAGAGCTCACCAGAAGGGTGGTTTTTGAGTACACGCACCTTGTCTTTCTCTTCTTCCATCCGCGCAATAAGCAGGTCTAAAGATACCGCACGGAGGTGTGGTCAAGGAACGTCGCAACGCCAGGGCCGAGCACCTGCCGCCAATTACACTCGACGTTTCGCAATGTCCCGCTTGTTCATGACCGTACCCTACCACCTCTTTGAGGCAAGTCTATGCAGCTCGCCTTTTGCAGGCTACTTCAGCGCTACCAGTATAAGCGCATCCCCCCAAGTTAAAATAACAAGCGACCGCTTGTTATTTTAGATCTAGAGATTGGTTACCATTGAGCATACTTCTTGACGATACCTAAGACGTCCCTCTGCACGGATTTGATGGGGCGGTTGGCATCTATGACCACATGTGGAACCTGTGTGAGAAATTCACGATACCCTTCACGCACACGCTCGTGGAATTCAATCGGCCGTTTCTCAAAATGGTCAAATTGTCTATTTTCTTTTTTTACCCGAGAGAATCCTTCTTCAGTTTTCACCTCAAGGTACATATAGAGGTCGGGGGTAACTCCGCCAAATAAATCTTGGCGTGTTTTCCAGAATAACGGCGCAAGGCGCAGTTCGTTCTCCGCATACACTTGGTACGCGAAGATGGACGCATCAAGTCTGTCGGAAACAATATGCTTTCCTGCTGCGAGCGCGGGAGCAATGACCTTCCCGATGTGGTCAGCTTGCGCCGCAAAGGCGAGGGCGAAACGGCTTTCGGGAGATGCTTTTCCAGCGTCATCAGATACGAATAACGTCCGTAGCTTCTCGCCAAACACGCTCCCACCGGCGCGGGTCACTAAGATTTCTTTCTCCGGTAAGGAATGTTTGAGGAAGGAGGCAATCGTGCTCTTCCCCGCCCCTTCCCCCCCTTCCAGAACTATGAATTTGCCTCTCATCTTTTCCGCAAAACTCCGTCTATTTTTCTTGCGATGGCGCGAAAATCTTTTTCCTTCTTTCCGCGCGTGGTTTCGGCCGGAGTGCCGAGCCGCAATCCCGAAGGGTCAATGGGCGTGCGGGTGTCAAAGGGTATGGTGTTTTTGTTGACGATGATGCCGACTTTTTCAAGACGTTCGCTCGCCTCTTTGCCGCCGATGCCTTTTCCCCCCATCCACGTATCAACGAGGAGAAGATGCGAATCGGTCCCGCCGGAAACAATCCGCCATCCGAGTTTTTGCAGCTCATCGGCAAACGCGGCTGCGTTCTTCACCACTTGTGCGGCGTACGTTTTGAACGCAGGCGTGGTAGCTTCTTTGAGAGCTACCGCAACCGCAGCTATCTGATTCGCATGGGGGCCTCCTTGGAGACCGGGGAAAACCGCTTTGTCTATTTTCTTGTAGAGCTCACGAGCGTCCTTCCTCGAGAAAATGAGCGCGGAGCGTGGACCGCGCAGTGTTTTGTGTGTCGTTGTCGTGACTACATCAGCATAAGGGAACGGCGAGGGATATGCCTTCCCCGCAACAAGCCCCGCGAAATGCGACATATCCACCATAAGGAGAGCTCCTGAAGCATCCGCGATCTCACGAAACTTCTTGAAATCAATCATCCGAGGGTACGCGGTGAATCCGGCGACGATAATCGCTGGTTTCTCGCGAATCGCAAGTTCTTTGAGCGCCACGTAATCAAGCGTTTCAGTCTGCGAGTCTACGCCATACGGGACCTGTGTCCAAAATTTTCCGGTTATGGAAACTTTCTGCCCGTGCGTGAGGTGTCCTCCATGCGGCAGACTCATCCCCATAATCTTTCCGCCCTGCGGGACCAGTCCCACGTAGACAGCGAGGTTCGCCGGAGAGCCCGAAAGTGCCTGTACATTGACCTGCCACTCGTTTGGTGAGAGATCGAAAAGGACAAGCGCGCGTTTTTTACAAAGGTCTTCAACTTTGTCAACAATCTCATTCCCGCCGTAGTAGCGAAAGGCCGAATAGCCTTCAGCGTACTTGTTGGTGAGCTTGCTCCCGAGCGCCTCCAAGACACCTTTTGAAACATAGTTCTCGGACGCGATGAGATTGATGACTCTTTTCTGCCGCGCCGTTTCGGCGCGGATGAGTTTTTCAACTTGTTTGTCTTCCATACGAAATACGAATTTAGTGCGAATCAACGAGTAGATACGAATAAGAAAGAGAGGGGGGTGTATCAGCGAAGCTAAATCATGCCGCCACTGTAGCACTAAACCGCGCAGAAAAAAAGAGACCGTGCCCGTGCGGTCTCTGCCGTTCAATATTGCTACTCCGTATTGCTACTCCGTATTTTCGGAGCAGATCGGCTGCCCGCTCTTATCAAGGGGCCACGGGCGTTCGTCGAGGGGGGGTGCGTACTTGATTCTCACTTCATCCCCATCAGTTAGTTCCGCGGCGGGAACAAGGTGTGCGGTTTGGGTTGGTTCTGCGGTAATAATCACTTCCTCTGGATTTGGCATGGTCTCGAGTGGGTTGAGGTTGAACTACCAGATTCCGATACTACCAGAAACGCGCAGCAGCGCAACCCACAGGATGAACCTTATATCTTCCCCGCCGGCTTGTTTTCAAGATTGCGAAGCCCCGCGACGGTAAACTCGGCTTTAATGGTCGGGTGCGGATCGTAGCCGGAGAGCGTCACGTGCTCGGGGCGAAAGTCAGCAAGCGATTTCACGACCGGAGAAATAGAGATTGTGGGGAACGGCTTCGGCTCCCGCGCAAGCTGCTGCCGAGCCGCCTCAAAGTGGTCTTCGTAAATATGCGCGTCACCGAACGTATGCACAAACTCTCCTACCTCGCGCCCGAGAATCCGCGCAACGATATGACAGAGGAGCGCGTAGCTTGCGATGTTGAAGGGTACTCCTAAGAATATGTCCGCGCTTCGCTGGTAGAGCTGGAGCGAAACCTTTTCATTCTTGATGTTCATCTGATACATATTGTGGCAAATCGGGAAGTGATTCACTTCTTCCGGTTTGGCCATACGGTAAAGATATTCGGGGTTCCAGGAGGTAACAATCGCATTATGGCACCCGGGGTCGGTGCGAAGTTCCTCAGTTGCCCACGCGAGCTGGTCAATGCCGCGCCCGTCTTTCGCCGGCCAGCGCCGCCACATCACGCCGTAGATGTTGGGGAGTTCGCCGTGTTCTTTCGCAAATGTCTCGTCATCTTTGATGCGGGCGATGAACTCTTCTTTTGCCATTTGAGGCCATTTCCCATTTTTCGCGTGTTCACTGTAAAAGCGGTAGGGGTAGTCATCCCAAATGTGGACATCGTTTTGCACGAGATAGCGGATGTTTGACTGGCCGGAGAGAAACCAATAGAGCTCATGGAGCACGCCCTTCCAGTACACTCTCTTGGTTGTCAAAAGCGGAAACCCCTGCGAAAGGTCGAAGCGAATCTGCCGCCCGAAGATGCCGTGCGTCGCCTTGCCGTGACCGGCATCCACCTGCCGGTCGCCTTTATCAACGACCTCCTGCATCAGGTCGAGATATTGATATTCGGGGTGCATAGTATAAGTACTAATAAGACAGTTACTAATTCTACGAATGCATACTAATCAGAAACCTTATTCGTAAGCATTAGCAGATTCGTCCCACATTAGTAGATTGGTACTTACTTTTTCTTAGAAATAATCTTTGGGGGGATAAACCCGATAACATTGTTTTTCGCGTATCGGCCGTTTTCTTTGTAGTTTTGTTTCGGCGGGCTTGAGAGCGGAGAAAACGTAAGCTGGGCGATGGACATACCGGGACGAAGGATAATGGGTACGTTGTTGAGGTTGCACAGCTCAAGCGCCACCTGCAGGAAGTGCCCTGGATTGATAAGCGCCGCGCTGTTGTGCACCAAAAGACCGATGCGAGCGAGCGAGCTCTTGCCGTTCACCTCGATGAGGTAGTGGTCTGAGCCAAAATAGTCTTTGGAGTAACCGAGAATGGACACACCGGGATGAAGCACGAACGCTTCCCCGTTCGCGACCCGCACTTCATGCGTCTTTGGAAATACTTTATTAGCGGGGTCAATAAAAGTTGAGGTATGCGAGTCATTGACGATAAAGGTGTTGCCGAGCACGATGTCGTAGCTTGCCGGCTGCAGCCTCTCTTCCTCGAACGGTTCGAGAGTGATCGTTTTACGCTTCACTTCTTTTCTAATGTCTATATCTGAGAGAAACATGTCTTGAAATATCGAAGCTCGAATATCGAAGCTCGAAAAATACTTATAATTGTTAAATATTCAATACTGGAACTTTTTCGAGATTAGAAATTTGGTATTTGTTATTATTTCACTATTCTATAGTGAAAGTCTTGTCTGTCCCATAATACTCAGGCCAATGCTCGTTGTAGAACTTGAACATCCTCTCCAACCGGCTCTGATCGAGCTCGTAGCAGTTCATCGCAACCATAAGCGCCGTGAGCTCCTGCTTTGCGCTCTGGGCGGCTGATCCGTCCGCTATGATCTTCTCGAATTCGGCGAGATAGCCATAACCCGCATTCTTGTCTATAGTCACATGGATATTGCCAAGGTCATACGCGTCGCGCTCGCGCGACCATTTCGCTTGATACGAGAGACCTGCATCGAGGAGCTTCTGATTCAATGCGTCGAACGAAAGATCCACCGCCTCCTCGAATTCCACTCGCGAGACGCCATTGGCGCTCGAATCGTCGCCAGTGGAGGCTTTCATGATAAAAAGGGCCTTGCCGTCGGCTTCGCGGGTGCGTATGGAAACGCCGGTCTTTGCATTCTTTATAATGTGCGAGAGTTCCTCTCGCTTCCTTGAAGTGAGGTATGAGCTCACAGCGGTGAGTACCGCAGCAAGATCGTTGGGAGTATTGAAGTAGAAGTTCTTCTGTTTGTGCGATGGCAAAAGTTTGAGCGCCGGAAAGAGCTGCACTAAACGGCGTTTCAATTCTTCCGCCCGTTCTTTGCTTCCAAGGAGGCTTTTTATCTCGATCTCGTACATGACATGCCGCTAATTAGAAATCAGTATACAATAGGAACTCTAGTATACGACACGGGGTAAGCGGGACAACCATGACAAAACCTAAAATCAGTATTGTGGTAGCGGTGACGAAGAAGGATGCCGCCATCGGGAACGGGGGTAAGCTTCTACATCATATCTCGGACGACTTGAAGCGTTTTAAGGCGCTTACCGTCGGCCACCCGGTCATCATGGGCCGTAAGACATTCGAGTCAATCGGGCGACCTCTTCCCGACCGGACGAATTTTGTCATTACCCGAAACCCCGACTACAAGGCGGCGAATATCATTACGGTGCACTCGCTGGAAGAAGCTATCGAAAAGGCCGGCGAACTTGACTCGGAAGTCTTTCTGGTAGGCGGCGGGGAGATATACAAAGAGGGACTGAAATACACCGATAAGCTGTACCTGACGCTCGTGGATAGCGACGCAGCGGGAGATGTCTTTTTCCCCGACTGGCGAAAAGATTTCACCAAAGAAACATTCCGCGAAGAGCGGTTCGACCCACAAACGGGATTGAAATATACTTGGGTGGATTTGGAACGTGACAACATAGATTGGGCAACGTCATAAAATATCATATCTTTAGCGCATCTATGGCAAAAAGCAAAAAAGAGGAGATGCTCGTAGTTACCCGATTCGGCTCGTTTCTTTGTGTTTTTGAATCTAACGAACCCGAACGTGGTTTTACCGTAACCAGCCCCGCAGCGCTTGGATTTGTGACCTATGGTTCGACGCTTTCTGAAGCAAAAAAGATGGCTAAGAAAGGTCTAGAATTTCACTTTGAATGTGCCGTCTTGGAAAACTGTCCGCTTCCAAACAATTCGACAGTTAGGTCGACCGTATAATGTTGCCGGTACTTAGAGCTTCAGAAGTCATCAGAACCCTGCTCCGTGCAGGGTTTCGGATTATACGGAGCAAAGGGGGCCATATTCGTTTTGAACATGTCTTTACCAAAAGGCGCGTCACCGTATCGTTCCACGGCAAAGATGTGCCAAAAAAGACCTTACAGTCTATTCTCAACCAAGCGGGATTATCGGTACAGGAATTTTTGCGTTATTTTCGTGGAAAATAGTCAACCTCTCGTACGGGTGGCGTCGGCCATCCTCTTCAACGGAAGCACAGTGCTCATGGTGCGACATACCGAGCACTCTAAGCATGGCAAAGATGTATATGGCGCTCCCGGAGGAAAATGCCGAGAGGGAGAGGCGGAGATAGAAACTGCACGGCGCGAGCTTGAGGAAGAAACCGGTCTTCGCTGCAACATTGCCGACCTCATACCCATTCCTTCGGGCTGGCGCTCCACCGTTACGTACAAAGACGGGCGTTCTCATGACTTCACACACCAGACCTTTCTCTGTAAACGCTGGAGCGGCGAACTGCGCGGTACCGAAGAAGAAATCCCCGAGTGGATTCCTATCGAAAAAGTAGCGACTCTTCCCCTACTCCCGAATGCTCTACGCGCCGTAGAGGAGGCGCTCAAAATGCGTAGATAAAAAACACAAAACCGCAACCTTTCGGCTGCGGTTTCGTTATTCAGTCATTCAGTTATAGGTTATTCAGTTATTTTATGTCTATCCCTATGCTCTTCGCGCTTCCTTCGAGCACTTTCATCGCAGCTTCTACCGTATTGGCATTGAGGTCACCTATCTTCTTTTCGGCGAGCTCGCGGAGCTTGGCCTTTGAAATCGTACCTGCCTTCTGGGCCGGCGTCTTGCCCGAGCCTTTGTCCTTGCCTGCCGCCTTGAGAAGAAGATTTGTTGCCGGCGGAGCCTTGAACACCATATCAAATGTGCGGTCTTCGTAGATGGAGACGACGACAGGCACGAGTTCACCCTTCATCTTCTGCGTTCCGGCGTTAAACCGCGTCACGAATTCTCCGATATTGACCTTCGCTTGGCCGAGCGCGGGGCCAATCGGCGGAGCCGGATTTGCGGCACCTCCCATAATCGTTAATTTGAGTCTTCTGACTGCTTTTTTTGCCATAGATACGTAACACGAATACCACTAACAAATACACGAATACCACGAACACGCCGACTTTTTTGTTTGTGGTATTTGTGTGCTCATTTGTGGGTTCGTGTTATATTTTTTTAACTTGCAAAAAGTCTAATTCGACGGGGGTTTCGCGTCCGAACATGGACACAAGCACCTTTACTTTACCGCGTTCCGCGTCCACTTCACCCACTTTACCCTCAAGGTCCTTGAACGGACCGTCTACGATAGTAACTGCATCATCCACTTCCAGTTCAATATTGTGCATCACCTTATCAGAACTCATTCGTTTGAACAAATCCTCCACCTCTTTCTTGTCCAGAGGCACTGGAAAAACGCCTGAACCCACGAATCCGGTCACTCGCGGAGTATTGCGGACCACGTACCATGAATCATCCGTTACGACCATGTCGACAAGCACATAACCGGGATATATCTTCTCCTCTTCCTCGACCCGCTTCCCCCCTTTTATCTTTATCTTTCTTTCAGTCGGGACGACAACGTTGAAGATCTTTTCCTCCATGCCGAGCGATTCGATGCGCTGCTTGAGGTTGCGCGCGACGGCATTCTCATAGCCGGCGTACGTGTGGATCGCGTACCAGTTGCGCCCTTCGTGTATTTTTTGTTTACTCATAGGTAAGTACTAATAAGACAGTTACTAATACTACAAATGCTTACTAATCAAAAATCTTATTCGTATGCATTGGCAGATTCGTACCCAGATTAGTAGATTGGTGCTTATATAACTAATTTAAGTAACTTCGAAAACACGAAATCAAAAAGACCGAGGTACGCAGAGGTGGCAAGGGAAGTGATGATGACCACGGCCGTGTACAGGATGGCTTGCTTGCGTGTCGGCCAGTTGACGTGTTTCATCTCCGCCTTTGTTTCTTTGAAATAGGTGACGAGTTTGGACATGATTTTCTCTTCTCTATAAGACTTTTTCGTACTTTCGTATCGATGTTCGTAAGTTCGTATTGTATATAAAAACCCCTCGCGGGGTTACGTGCAGAGTAGAGTACTCCTAATGGAGGAAATTGTCAAATAGAAAGGCGGACATTCGCATACCCGCCCGAAAGGCAAGAGAGCAGCGGGAGGTGAGGCAACAGGGTATCCCTGGCCAGAATCCGAGAGCGTAGGATTCTTCCCTCGCAAGCCTTACGGCATAGCCTTGCGGCTCGCTTATCTTGCCAACTCCGCTCCCGCCAGTTGGGGGCCCCCTAAACACCACCTCGCACGTATGTGTGCTGATGGCAAATATAAAGCAAAAAAAGCGGCACATAAAGTCAACCACCGCTTTGATTCGCCGCGGCGAATCAAAGCGGGAGTCTATGTCCCACCCTCTACTTTCTATTATTTGACTTCGTACGTAATTGTCACGGTGGACACAATCTTACCTTCTCCCACCGGAATCTCGGGCAAGGACTTGGGGACCGCCGTGTCACCACCAATGCCGAAGGTCTCCGCGCGAGCGTAAATGGGGAACCCGCCGCCTTCATTGTACGAGATAATCCGCACGAGCCGCACGCCGAGCGCTTTTGCAAGTCTCGCGGCCTCCTCGCGCGCGTCGCGAATCGCTTTATCCCGCGCTTCGCGCAGGAGCTCATCGCGCTTATCAAAATCAAACGAGAGGCCGGAGACATCCGTGGCGCCAAGCTCTCCAATGCCGGAAAGGAGCTTCCCCGCGTCGCCAAGATTGCGAACCTTTATTGAGACGGTCTGCGAAACCACGTATCCGACAAGCGTCCGCACCCCCTTATATGGGACGCTCACGCATTCCAAACTCTGCGTGAAAGAATCGTCCTTCGGACCGCGGCATCGGGGGTCACGCGCCTGTTCATATCTCGGGTATATGCTATAGCCGCTTGTTTTAACGTCCTTTTCTACAACGCCCTGTACTTTAAGATACTTTAAGATTGCGTTCATCTTCTCCGCAGCGTTCTCCTGCGCGGTCTTCACGACGAGGGACTCCTCCATCACAGAGAACGAGAAGGTAGCAATATCCGGCACGGCGACCACCTCGCCCTTCCCCGAAACGCTTATGAAGCTCTGCGCCGAGGGCGAGGAGCCGATGAAGCGGTACGACTGAAACTCACCGAGAGTCTTGGCGAGTAAAAAGAGAGAAAGCAGGCCGAGGGTGATAACAATGCTCTTCTTTATTTTGGCATCTTCAAACATACGCGCAGATTAATCGGTAACTGCTTCAATAATCAAAATTATTCCGACTATGTTATTTGCTCTCCAAATGATATTCTTCTCGCCAGCTCTTGCGCCATTCTTGTTCAATGTTGGAGGCAGGTCGGCCACCCCACTGCACGTCAAACTGAAGTTTTTCCGCACTCTCTGCCAAAAATGTCCCAAGTTCTTCCGCTTTTGCACCATTCAAAGGTTTGTCGGAGGCGCCGAAGTGGGATTTTGCTTCAAGCGCGTCTATAAAAGCATTGAGTGCGTTCGCAATGCGTGGGTTCGCATCAGTACGTCGTAAAAGGCGCAGCAGTGCGGCTTCGTACTTCGCCGTCTGAATATCGGCCACTTTTTTTGCGCCTTCTTCTGCGAAAGCACGTTCTCTGTCCCTACGTTCTTCAATGAGTTGTTTGAAACTCTTTTCTTGTGGAGCGGATTCTATTGGCATTGTGGTAAATAAAAAAATAATGTTCGGTGTATCACTTTTGCCTGCTTTTCGTAAGCCTCTACCACCCCAGCACCAAAGGACATACAGGCTCGTGCTTCGCCCACCCGAAGAATGCCCTATTCGGACACGCACTCGCCTTGGAGTTGGTGCGGGGTTAGTATCCGCAAGCTATGAGAGACAAACTAAGAAGTTTGTCTCTCATAGGCGGATACTAGATTCTGAAATAGTGACGCCACCGTCATCGGTCCCACTCCACCCGGCACGGGAGAGATGGCTCCGACAATATCCTTGACGTCATCAAAATGCACATCACCCGCAATCGTGGTTTCCGGCACTTCATCGTCCATCTTTTCTCCCGTAACCGCGGTAATACCGACATCAATGATTATCTGTCCCTTCCGTATATCATCCCGCTGGATAAAATGAGGCTTCCCCGCCGCGACAACGACAATATCAGCCGCCCTGGTTATTTCCGACAAGTCCTTTGTCTTGCTATGGGCGATGGTCACCGTCGCGTCGGCATTGAGGAGCGCGTGCGCGGTAGGCTTCCCCACAAGGAACGAGCGCCCGATAACCACGACTCGCTTACCGGAGACAGGTATTTTGTAGTACGCAAGGAGCGAGAGGATGCCCTTGGTCGTCGCTGGCATAAATCCGCCTTTCCTATTTTCCCAGAGGAGTTTTACATTCGCGCTTCCGAGCCCATCCACATCTTTCTCCGGCGCTATCGCATCCGCGATGATGTCTTTGTCTAACTGCGCCGGAATCGGCATCTGCACGATAACCCCATGAGCGGTGCTGTCCTTGTTTAACCGTTGGATTGTAGAGAGTACATCGACCTCGGAAATGTCTGCGGGAAGCTGCGCGTGTTCCACCAGAGCACCGATGCTTTCCCCGAAAGCTTTCTTTTGTTTGATATAGGCCGCGCTTTCTTCATTCTTCCCTATCTGAATAATGACGAGCTTCGGCTTTGACGAAAACGCCTCCACTTTTTCGCGAAGCGTTTCCCGTATGTCATCCCGGACTTTTCTTCCATCAAGTAAAAGCATAGCGTGGATACTATCGCACTTTTTCCCGTAAAATTCCAGTCAGTCACTTTCCTCCCCTCTTTGGTTGAGGAGGGGATGTAAGGGGTGGTGTGCTTTTGTTCGTACTTTCGTATCCCAGTTCGTAAGTTCGTATTGATTAGACTTTCCCTAGGAAGACTTTCTCCAATATTCCACTCTGTATAACATCGTTTGGTTCGCCTTCTGCCACGACAGCACCTTTATCCAGCACATAGGCGCGATGCACGATATGGAGCAGGGACTTCAGATTATGCTCAACGACAAAGACCGCCGTTTTGTGCCGCTCGTTGATTTCCTTGATTTTCGCGAACACTTCTTTGACGATTTTCGGCGCAAGCCCGAGCGATGGCTCATCCAAAAGCAAGACGCTCGGCCGCGTGACAAGCGCGCGCGCAATCGCGAGCATTTGCTGTTGTCCGCCGGAGAGCGTTCCGGACTTTGCTTTAAGTTTTGCTTTGAGCGCGGGAAAGAACTCCAGCACTTCAGCAATCCTTGTCTGGAGCAGTCTTGTATCGTGTACGATAAAACCGCCAACCTCAAGGTTTTCCAAAATGGTGAGGTGCCGAAACACCCGCCGCCCTTGCGGGACAAACGCGATGCCGTCCGCAACCATCTCATGCGGCACTGGCTTAATGGCTTTCTCATGCCAGAGGATTTTTCCTTCTGAAACCGGCGCGAGCCCGAAAATACTTTTCAGTATCGTTGATTTCCCCGCCCCATTCGGTCCCATGAGCGCCACAATCTCGCCCTCATCGAGGGCCACACTCGCGCCGTTCAGCGCTTTTACTCCGCCATAGTGAACGTGAATGTCCTTAATTTGAAGCATTACTTCTGCCATTTTGGATTTTATTAGAAATTAGGTGAATTAGAAATTAGAAATTGCGAGGTTACTCCCCGAGATACGCCTCTATAACTTCCTTCTTCGCCAACACCTCGCTCGGATTTCCTTCCGCCAAGAGTCCTCCCGCATCGAGTACGATAACGCGGTCGCTGAGTTGCCGGATAAGCTCCATGTTGTGCTCTACCAAGACCTGCGTTCTGCCCTGTTGTTTCAGCTCCTGCATCACCGAGACAACCACTTTGAGCATTTCGGGGAAGAGCCCTGCGAACGGCTCGTCGAAGAAAATAATGTCGGGGTCCATCGCGAGAACCCGCGCGATCTCAAGAAGTTTACGCTGACCGTAGGAGAGATTGCGCGCAAGCGCATGCCGCTTTTCCAGAAGTCCCACGCGCGTAAGCACCTCCTCGGCTTTTGCAAGGTGCAATTTCCCGTGTTTCTCAAAAAGCGCGTTGAATACACCGCGCTCTGTTAAAACAACAAGAATGTTGTCCAAAACCGGCATCTGCTCAAAGAGCCGAATGTCCTGAAACGTGCGCGTGATACCGAGTTCTTTAGCCTCGTAAGGTTGAACCTTACGAAGTGTTTCTTTTCCTGCTATCACCACCTCCCCGCTATCAAACGGGATAAATCCGGTGAGCACATTAATGAGAGTAGACTTGCCGCTCCCATTTGGACCGATAACGCTCGTTATCTTCCCCTTTTCGAAGGAAAGCGAGAGATGATCGACGGCTTTTACCCCGTCAAAATGCTTGTAGAGATGCTTGGTTTGGAGAATAGTCACCCTTGTATGCTACCGCACTGGCCGACTATTTCAACTCCACAAATTTGCCGTCTCCGGCGACGCGAAGAACAACGTGTTTCAAAAGCGAAGAATTATCACAGTCTCAAAAGATGTTGTTCGAGGCGCTGTGGGATTCTCTCCCCGTTCCACAATAAAAGAGAGATGAGAGCGTAGAGTTATGAGTTATGAAAAAGAGTTAAGAATGATCTTTCTCCTAACTCTTACCTCATATCTCCTATCTTCTATCTCTTTCTCACAACTTATACTCCCCCACGAGACCTTGCGGACGGTAGAGCATGAGCACAATAAGGAGCAGACCGTAGACGGCCTGGCGGGTTTGCGCGGCGATATCGCTTGGGAAACCGACGAAGCGGAGGGCTTCGGGAAGAAGTATCAGCACCACCGCGCCTAAAAGCGCGCCGCGGTTTGAAGCAAGCCCACCCAAAATGACCGCGGAGAGAATAAAAATGGACTCGTTAATGGTGAACGTGGATGGATCAATAAAGGTGATATAGGAAGCAAACAGGGCACCCGCTACGGAAGCGAGCATCGCGCCGACCACGAAGATCGTAAGTTTATAGTGCTGTGTCCGGTACCCGAATACTTGAAGCGCCTCTTCGTCATCACGAACCGCTTTCAAGGCGCGGCCAAAGGACGACTCCGTGATATGCCGGCAGACGAGGAATACCAGAAGTAAGAATAGAGAGGTAAGCAGTAAGAATGAGATATTGGATGTAAAGCCATATTCCATATTCCCCATTCCAATCTCCGGCCTGTGTATTCCGGGAATACCTAAGGGTCCCCGCGTCAGCTCCTGCCAGTTCAACAATACGCTCCAGACAATGATGTTAAATCCGACTGAACCGAGCGCGACATAATCGCCCCGGAACTTTGAGATAACCTTTCCGATGAGGATACTGAGGATTCCCGAGAACAGCATGCCGCACAGCATCGCGAGAAAGAAATTCCAATCATAACGGACGGTGAGGATGGCGGCCGTATAAGCCCCTATGCCGAAGAAAGCGGCGTGCGTGACTGAAATAATGCCGGCGTAACCGACCGCGAGGTTAAGCGAGAGCCCAAGGATGGCGTAGATGCCGGCGAGGATGGCGAGGTGGATGAGGTATTCCATAGGAAGAGTTAAGAGGTTAGAGATTGGAGTTAAGAGTTAAGAAAAAGAAGAAGACAGTTGCTTTGTCCGTGTGAGCAACCCCTGAAGCACTCGGTGAGTAATATCTGCTTGGACTTCCGTCTCCGAGAACTCCTCTAGGGAAACATAACCGACATCCCGTGCAATAATGAGCTGATTTTTCAATTCAGTTAAAGAGCCTTGAGAAAGGTAAAAGAAACGTGTCCTTTCTTTATAGGTTTGCCTTCCGAAACCTTCCGCAATGTTTGAGCTTACAGAAACTGCGGCGCGTTGCATCTGGCTAGCAAGACCGAACGCCTCTGTCTTCGGGAACCTGTTTGTTAGTCGGTATACAAGAAGTACTAATTTGTGCGCTTCTTGCCATGCTAGTAGGTCGGTAAACTTTTGAATCTTCTTTTTTTCCATATTCTTACCTCTGTGCTCCTAACTCTTAACTCTTCTTCATCTTGGAAACAGCCCCTTAGGCCTCCACAAAAGGAACACGATGAGCAGTCCAAATGTAATCGCGCTCTTCCACTCCCCCGCGATGTGCCAGATACCGAAATTCTCGGCAAGCGCAAGAAGGAGTCCTCCAGCCGCGCTTCCGTACACGTTGCCGATACCTCCGATGATGGCCGCAGTGACGCCGGAGAGTAGCCACGGAAGACCCATGATTGGTTCAATGCCAGTGTCAAAGCCAATAAGCATTCCGCCGAGCCCGCCGATAGCGCCGGCAAGAAAAAAGACTGACCCGATGATTTTTTCCGTGTTGAGGCCGACTATTTTTGACACTTCTTCGTCGTCACTTATTGCGGTGATTGCTTTTCCAAACAAGGTGTATTTCAGCGTGAGTCCGAGCGCGAAGAACAAGAGAATGGCAAGCGCGAGCGTAGAGAGTTGCACCGCCGTCATGACTCCGCCGAATATATCAAACACGCGGTTTCCGGCGAGCAGTCCCGAAAGCGATTGGAATTGGCTGGAAAAGAACATCGCGATGAAAGCCTGTATCGCGGTAATAACGCCGAGCGAGGCGATAAGTAGTACCGCGCCGGAAGCCTTCCTCGCGCGGAGCGGTTTATACACAAACAGATAGACGAGAAAGTTTACGAGACCGGAAATGACAAGCCCGAGAAGTATACCGAGAGGAAGCGGCACGCCTAGAATCTTGGAAAACAAAAAGACAGTATAACCTCCAATGACCGTGAGCGTGCCGAAACCGATATCAACGAACTTCGTCATACTAAAGACGAGGTTGAAGCCAAGCGCGAGAATCGTGTAGATGGAGCCCGCGATGATTGAGTTGGCGATGAGTTGGGGGACGATTTCCATGAGAGCAGCTTATAGCTTTTAGCTTCTAGCTGTTAGAAAAGATGAAGAAACAATAACACCCGAAATAGGCAAAGACAAACCCGCCCAACTTCTCGGAAAAAGTTGGGCGGGTGTCTACTTTGGAGTTATTTCATTACTTCGCCTTTTCCGTCCTTGATTACCTTTATGGTGTGTCCTCCGACGCGGTCGCCGTTTGCTCCGATGGTGACCTTGCCTGAAGCTCCTTCCCAATTTGTAACCGTGCGGCCCCAAGCGGCGAATTTCTCACCGTTTTCACCGACAGCTTCGACACCAGCTTTCACCATGTAGACCGCATCGTATTCGGTCTGTCCATATCCTTCATAGGGAACCGCTGTGGCGTATTTCGCGGTATATGCCGTCTGAAGTGCAGCAAATTTGGGATTCGACGGGTCGGCTACGAATTCTGCCGTTAGTGCTCCTTCGACAAGGGTCTTGTAGTTACCCAAGATTTCCGAAGCGCTGCCGATGACATCGTTCATGAGGATTACCGGCTTCCACTTGAGGTCCTGCATCTGCTTCAAGACTCTCTCACCAACCGGCGGAGTCTGCGGATCGAGGAAGAATGCATCTGCGTTGGCCGCTTTGAGTTTAGTGAGTACCGAGCGGAAGTCAGTCGTATTGCTCGGAACTTCTTCTTTTACGATAGTACCGCCAAGCTCCTCGAATCGTGCTGAGAACGCTTTGTAAACTCCGAGTGCATAGTCAGTTTGCTCCTGGAGGAAAGACACCTTCTTCCAGCCTTTTGCCGCAGCTGCTTCGGCAAGAACGCGTCCTTGTGAAGCATCTGACGGGTAGTTACGGAAGAAGTACGGACTGATATCGGTAAGGTCGGGGCTCGAAGAGCCTGCCGAGAAGAGCGCCACTTTGGCCTCTGCGGCTATCGGAGTAGCTGCGATTGATTCGCTGCTGCAGAATCCACCAATGATAACCTGTACCTTGTCGACATTAATGAGCTTCTGGGCTGCACTGGTCGCGTCTTTGCCGTTACATTTTGAGTCCTCAATGATGAGCTCAATCTGTCGGCCGCTGATGCCCCCTCCAGCATTGATTTCTTCTGCTGCCAGCGTGTAAATGTTGCGGGCCGGTTCGCCGTATGAAGCTGCATCTCCCGTAAGCGGAAGCATGACGCCAATCTTAATCGACTCCTTTGCTGCTTTGCCCACTCCCTTACTGCCGTAGACGATGAGTCCACCGACGATAAGGATGAGAACGACGAGCCAAATCACGGTTTTCGCGATTGATGCTCCGTTTCCCGCCTGTGCTTCTGGTTCCATTCTCGGTAAGTCTATTTTATAGGGACGCTCCGCGCCCGATTTCAATAAACTTCTGTGGAAGATGTATGACACATTTTTCTATAAAAATAGAGAAAGAGTGAACAAAATCCTCTGTGCTTGTTCAAAAACCGGGGTTCCCGAGCCGAGAGTCGCGTGTTCGCTGGAGAGAGTCCCCGTCGGAGACCGAGCTGAAGCTGTGCTTCAACGAGGACGAGACGAGGACTCGGAATCCGAACACGCCACTCGCAGGCAGGGAGGGGTTTTGGAACAAGTACCACTTAAAAGATTGATAAAAAATGTACACGAAAAGCCCTTTCACATAATAATACCACACTTTAAAAATGCAAGAGTAGGAGGGGTTATTTTGACACGCGAATGGAAAAAAAAAAGTCTTTTCTTTAGGAACAGCGGTGGTATGTTAATATGATACATCCATGAAGAAACTGCTCAAAAAACGCTCTCTGTATATAGGTGTTGCCGTCCTTATTGCCCTTCTGATAGGAGGGATTTTCGCGTTAAGCGGAACCTCTCCGGCGGAAGAAACGGTGGTGGTGACAAGGGGCGATATGATGCAGGAGGTTTTCATTACCGGTGCCGTGAAGATGGCACGAAAGGTCTCGCTCTCGTTTGACCGTTCCGGCAGTATGAAGTCTCTTCCCTTCCCCGTCGGCACAACGGTTGCCGAGGGAGTGGTGGTTGCTTCACTTAAAAATGAATCCGAGTACGCCGCAGTCGCGGAAGGCAATGCGCTCGTCGCGATTGCGGAAGCGAATCTCGCGAAAGTACATCAGGGAACGCGAGAAGAGGAAGTGCGGCTCAAAGAAGCCGAGGTTCAGAAAGCCGATGTCTTGCTCCAAAATGTCAAAAGCAAGTCTTTCATGGTGCTCACCGACGCGTATAGTGCCGCCGAAGAATCTCTGAATCGGTACGCCGACCCGTTTTTCATAAACGACGGCACGTCCGTTCCACACCTGACCTACTCATCCGGCATACAGGAGTCGTACGACGCGGAACAAAAACGTCTGCTTGCCGGGAAGAGCGTGAATGCCTTGCAAACATCGGTGCAGTCCGGCCTGCCTGCCGCGCCAAGCACGGCGCAGGCAGGCGCGGATTCAAGACAGACACTTGAAAATGCGCTAGAGAACTTGCGCGTCGTCCAAGATTTATTTATTACGCTCGGACTCACACTCCGCGACGGAAGTTCGCTTACTACGGCAACGCTTGCCGACTATCGCGCCCGCGTAACCTCCGCGCGCGATGCATTAGGAGCCGCGCTCTCCTCCGTGCAATCGCAGATAAACGCACTCCGTGACGGCGAAGCGGAGCTTGACCGTGTAATGCGGGCGCTGAAGCTCGCGCGCGCCAAAGCAACTCCGGAAACGGTCGCGGGGGCACAGCAGGAACTCGCGCAAGCGAAAGCGAAACTGCTTGGTGCCGAGGCGACGCTTGAAAAAACGCTTCTCCGCGCGCCATTTAGCGGGCAGATTTCTTCACGAAATGTTGAGATTGGAGAAACAATACAGGCGACAAAGATTATTATGGAATTTCTAGGAAGCAACGGGTATACGGTAGAGGCCAACGTGCCTGAAGCTGATGTGACTAAAATAGCAAAGGGGGCGAAGGCAGACGTGACGCTTGATGCGTATGGCGAAGTGGTGGTCTTTCCTGCGCGCCTCACCATTATTGAACCCGCGGCGACCGAGATTGACGGTGTTCCCACGTATAAGACAACCTTTGTGTTTGAAAAGGGTGACCCTCGGCTTCGCTCCGGACTTACTGCCAATATCACCATAAAAAATGTGCTTAAAACGGGCGCGCTCACGGTGCCTTCCCGGGCGGTTACCTCCGAAAACAGAGCGTTATTCGTAGATAAAAAGCTTCCAAACGGAGCTACAGAAAAGACGGCTATAACGGCGGGTATTCGCAATAACCGCGACGTAGAAATTATCTCGGGACTAAGCGAAGGAGATACGATACTTCTTCCAGAAGTAAAGTAACAAGTATCAATGTACAATTCTCAATCAATGTTTCAATCTGAAAATTGTTCAACTTCAGAATTTGATTGAAAATTGATAATTGAGACTTGAAAATTCCCCCTATGCCTCTTCTCCAAACCCGCAATCTTTCCAAAACCTATCTGGACGACGGCGTCGCCACCGAAGCGTTAAAGGGTGTAAGTCTCTCCATTGAGCAGGGTGAGTTTGTCGCGGTTATGGGGCCGTCAGGTTCCGGCAAGTCAACCTTGCTCCATATTCTGGGCTTTCTGGACCGTGAGTCCGGCGGCGAATATCTTTTTATGGGAGAAAAGTTCTCTTCCCTCCCCGACGAAAAGCTCGCGGAAATCAGAAATCAAAAGTTGGGTTTCGTGTTCCAATCATTTAATCTGCTCCCGCACTTCACAGTGCTTGAAAACGTGACGCTTCCGCTTTTGTATTCAGGTGTGCCGGAGGCCGAGTGGCGCAAGAAGGGAGAACAGGCGATTGAGAAGGTACTGCTCTCGCACCGACGCGATTATCCGGCCGTTCAGCTTTCCGGAGGAGAGAAACAGCGCGCCGCGATTGCGCGGGCGCTTGTGAACGAGCCATCGCTTATCTTCGCGGACGAGCCAACAGGGAACCTTGACTCAAAATCCGGGCAGGCAATCATGGAGATCTTGGAAAAGCTGAACAAGGACGGGCGCACGATCATTCTCGTTACGCACGAAACCTACACCGCCGAGCACGCGGAGCGCGTTATCCGCTTACTTGACGGAGAAGTGGAATCGGATACGAAGATGAAAAGACGAAGAAGCGCTTCGGAAGGATTTGTAAAATAATTTCCAATATCAAATACCTAATTCCTAAAAATATCCAATTTCTAACATTCAATTATTGAAGCTTTCTTCGTTTAGATATTCGAGATTTGAGATTCGATATTTGGTATGAAACTTAAACACTCCCTCAAAACCGCGCTTGGAGGACTGCGCTCAAACAAATCCCGCTCGGCGCTCACCATTCTTGGTATCGTCATCGGCATCACGGCGATTATGCTCGTGCTCTCGCTCGGAACGGGGGCGCAAAATCTCATTTTGGGCCAGGTGCAGGGTATGGGGGCACGTACGATTGTCGTGATTCCGGGCCGGCAGCCATCAGGACCGTCCGATTTTGCCAACGTCTTTTTGGATTCACTGAAAGAGCGTGACCTCCGCGCCGTGCAACAGAAAGAGAATGTGCCGTATGCGAAAGACGTAATGCCGATTGTATTCGGCACGGCGCGGCTTGCGTACGGGAATGAGACCTACCAGGCCACCGTGCTCGGAAGCGGGAGTGAGGAACGGGACGACATTTTCCAGGAGATTTTTGATATCGCGCCGGAGCGCGGCTCGTTCTTCACCGCCGCGGATGTGCAGTCCAAGGCGCCTGTCGCGGTCATTGGCGATAAAATACGCGAACATCTGTTCGGCGATGAAACCGACCCGCTCGGCAAAAAAATCCGCGTCAAAAATAAGACATTCCAGGTTATCGGCGTCCTCGGCAGGAAAGGACAGGTATCATTCTTCAATTTTGACGATATGGTGCTTGCCCCCTACACCACGGCACAGCAGTATCTTTTAGGGCGAAAATACTTTGACCGTATTATCGTTTCCACGATATCGGAAGATACCATCCGTACCACCGTGGAGGACCTCAAGACGACACTGCGCGCGAATCACAATATCTCTGACCCCGAGAAAGACGACTTCTTCGTGGAAACTCAGGCAGACCTCGCGGAGCGCCTTAAAACCATCACGACCGCGCTCACGCTCTTTCTCTCTGGCGTCGCCGGCATTTCCCTCTTCGTCGGAGGAGTCGGGATTATGAACATCATGCTTGTCTCCGTCACCGAACGCACGCGTGAGATTGGTCTGCGCAAGGCGCTCGGCGCGACCACTCGCGATATTCTCACGCAGTTTCTGTTTGAAGCGGTACTGCTGACCTCGCTCGGCGGGCTTGTCGGCATCCTTCTCGGCTCATTCCTCTCGTTCGGCGTCTCATTTGGCATCACGCACTTTGCGCTGACGATATGGCAATTCAGTTTTCCCTACCTCGGCGCCGTCCTCGGCATTGTCGTCTCGGTTGCCGTCGGTCTTATCTTCGGCATCTATCCTGCCCGTGTCGCCTCAAGAAAAAGCCCTATAGAGGCTTTAAGATACGAATAGGAGTCGTCTCCCCTTTTCTAAGAGTAAGGACCGAGATGGAGTTTATCTCCCCATCTGTAGGTGAGACAATGGGGGGCGTGAACAATCTAAACGTCGTGTATACTACACTTCCATACATTATTCTCGCTCATTTGTATGCGCCAACACACCTTCACCAAAACCGCTGGTATCGTTTCTTACCATAGGCCTTCTCCACCTCGCCCGTATTTTTTACGGCTGGGCCTGCAATCATCAACGGCTGGAACGTCCCCATGGGCCTCTCGTGGGTCGCCGTGCTCATAGCCACCTACCTCGCCTACCAAGCGCGGGACATTCTTAAAAAATAATCTGCCGGCAGTGCGTCCGCAGGCAGATTGGAAAATCAAAACAATAGGCATCATAGATGCCGATTCCACGTTCTCGCGGAGAGCCAGCCAAGGGTGCTGTGAAATTTCACGCGCTCGGTTTCGCACTGTGGCGTAATCTGTATCATTCTATACGCAACAGCACCGTGCCGGGGTCTCGACCGGACCTCAAGTTTCGGCAAGTTTTGGAACCACTTCACGAAGGCCGGATTTTGTCTCCGTAGATTCCGTTTCGGCGCTCCCGGATTCCGCACGTCCACATAAAGACTGAAATCAAGGTGTGGAGGTGGTGGGCTCTTTACCACAAGACCGAGGAAAGGTGCCGTTTCGAGCCCAAAACGGACTTTGTAAACCCAGTTTTGAAGTTCGGAAACAGCAACGCCAAATGGCTGTAGGGTATGCACGCAGTGTGCGAATGCTCCGGCGAAGACATCAAACTTCGCAAGCATCTGGGATCGGACAGGAACAGTGGGTTTTTTCATACTCTCCCTGCATCCTCGTTCATGGACATCTCTTTGTCAACTGCCCCCGCTACTCTTTACTCAAGTAAAGAGTAGCGGGGGAATCAAACAAAAAGCCCCGAGTCTCTCGACAGGGGGCTGTGATATTTCCGAACTGCTAGCGATGCATCGTTAGACGGGGACGACTTTCAGCTTTGTATTCCCCTTTTGTTCAAACACCGATGTGATAATCGGCGAAAGGCAGGTTTGGTTGCCGAAGTGACACACTCCCGCTTCCGGCTTGCTTTGCTTGACGATATAGAGGAGCGTATCGCCATCGCAGTCGAGCCATATCTCATGAATGAGCAGAATGTTGCCGCTTTTCTCCTCGCCTTTCTTCCATCGTTTCTTGCGGGAGCGGGACCAAAACACGACTTCGTGCGTAAAGAAAGTCTCCCGGAATTCCCGCTCACGCGTCCACGCAAGCATGAGGACTCTCTCGGTTCCCTTCTCTTACACAATGACCGGGATAAGCCTGTGGCGCGAGAAGTCGGGCCAGCGAACGATAAAGAATCCGCCCGCTTTCCCCCTTTTCGCGATACGTCTCCATGCCTTTTTCTTTTTCATAAGTCCTCCGTATCTACCAGTTCGGTATGAGTTTGGTTATCGGTAGCTCCAGGATGCCCTCCGCTCCTGCCTTCGCCGCCTTGATGATGAGCGCGTTCGTGTCCTCTTTCGGGACAACCGTTTCTATTGCGAACGACTTTCCATCCGCAAGCAGGGCGACTGTCGGCGTTTTGAGCGCCGGCAGTATCGCAAGGACTGTGTCCTTTTTCTCCGAAGAAACGTTCATCTTCAGCAGCACCTTTTCACGGGCGCCAAGAGCTCCGCACAACAAACGGTGCAGCATGAGTAAAGATTGTAGTTGAGGAGGCTCCGGCAATTCCAATTCATAATTCCGACTCCATATTTCTTTACTCGTTATGAGAACGGTGTGGGTTTCCATTACCTCAGATATCACCTTCAATCTGTTGGCAACCAAACTCTCACCTGTGTCAGTCAGGCATACGCCGTATGGATAGTCCTTGGGGATGTGCGCCTCTGTAGAGCCGTACGAGAACTGAATCTCGCAGGTAAGCCGGAGCAAGGCAAGAATCTTTTCAGTGATGCGTGGGTATTCGCTCAATAGGACAGCGTCTTCTTCAATTGACCGCGCATGCGACACTGAATTTTCCTCACTCGTTACCAGTACCACTTTCGCTTCTCCCTTTGATGCCCCGCGTCCGTAACGCAATTTGGTTATCACGTGTGTGTATGGCGAGCAGCCACTTTCTTCCACCCAATCGAGCCCGCAAATGCCGGCATCGTATACACCCCGCGCTACAAGCGATGGAATGTGTTGTGGCCGCATGAAAGTGACGCTTGACATAAGCGGGCTTTCAACAGTTGCGGCGTGTGTCCGCGGATTCTTTCTGATTTTCAGACCCGCCTCGTCAAATAGCCGAAGTGTTCCTTCTTCCAAACTCCCGTTTGGCAGGGCGATTTTTAATCCTGATTTCTGTTTTTTTGACATGATTACTCCTTACTGCTCATCCGTAACTTTTGCTTGTTCTGCGTATTCAGTTGTCAATGTGCAAGCTCCAAAGAACAAAGCGGACCCCACTCGAGAGTCCGCTTGTGTGTACGAAAACGCAAAAAAATAGATACGCTAAACACAGACCGACTCTCCAGTGTATCGGCTGTGATGATGAACTGTATTACATTGTAAGGTTTTATCTTTCATGTTTTCGTCTGGGTCCCCTGCCTGCGGCAGGCAGATCAAGTCTGGAATGACATTGATTAAGGATTAATTAAGGATTAAGGATTTTCAGAGTTGTCTCCTATACCGTCTAATAGCGAGTTTGTAGCCCCCTTTCCCGTGTTTATACCACTGCTTCACCCGCGCAATCGTGCGGGAACTTAATCCGGTGGCTTCCTCAATGGCGCTGTAGTGGGTGCTTCCGGCAATGGCCCGCGCGGCGTAAAACCGCTTGGAAAACTCAATAATTTCGGATTCCGTAAGCAAATCACGCAAAAAAGCCTTCATTTCTCCGCTATCGTTCATTGAGAGAAATGCCCGCGCAAGAGCTAAAGCATTTGCGTCATGCATACTCCATGCGGGTCCGCCTTTTACCTTTGTTTTTCGCTGTCTTCTGGCCATAGTGCGCTTGTTACTCCCCGCACTAATGCAGACATAGTACGGGGCATGCTTTACCCAAGTAAAGTGTAGCAAAAGCGGTTACCAACTGTCAAGGGGCTCCTCTTTACTCGGGTAAAGGGGGTTATTGGCATAAAACCTGGATTCCCGCTTTCGCGGGAATGACAACATCATGATGTGACTGTCTCAAGGAAAAGAAACAGTGGGATTTCTTTGCGAGCGCGGTCTTCCGCTTTCGCGCGGGGGCCGGCTTCGCTCTCGCGGTGCGATACCCATTCTTCAAGCCTCGTAACGGCAAATCCGTTCTTCGCGAGCGCTTTCACATAGAGCTGGAGCGGCCGATGAAACGAAACGGTGATTACTCCCCCGCTCTTACTCGGCTCCATTTTAATCTCGGCTTGCGACTCGGAGAGATAGGCATCCACGCGCCGGTACTGCACCTGCTTTTTCTCGTCGAATCCCCACTCGGATTTCTTTGGAATTCTGAACGCGGGATGATTAAGTACGAGAAGTAATCGGCCTCCTTTATCCAGCACCCGCCGACATTCGACGAGCGTCCCATCAAGATTTTGTATGTTTTGCAGAGCGAGTACAATGGTCACCGCGTCAAATGATTTCTCTTTAAGCCCGATAAGTTTGTCTGCCGGAGCGGTGAGGTAGGTGATGTTTCCAGAGGAATACTCTCGCGCTTTCGCAATCAGTTCGGAAGAAATGTCCGCGCCCGTGACTTTCGCCCCTTTCGCGGCAAATGCGCGTGAAAAATATCCTTGCCCGCATGCAAGGTCAAGTACGCGCAGTCCCTGCCTTGGAGCAAGGAGCCGTACGAGATTGGGGAGGATCACTTTCTCCTGATAGGTGTCTGTGCCTCCGAGAAGCCCGTCGTACCAGCCCGCGACGTTTCCCCATGATGTAGACTTCTTTTGCATACTTAAAAATCGTATTCCTTCCCAAGCTCCAAAATCTTAAATGTAATCCCCGCAGGCGGAAGGAATGTTTGTGGAACGGCGTGATAGCCGCCAAAGATTTTGAGCATGCCGTCGTGAACGGGAAATGCGACGCGCGGTTTGAGCGCTTTGGCGTAGTCAATCGCCTCTAAAATCCTCATCCACGGGCCGCAAGCGGGGAGCGCAAGGATCTCCACGGGTTTCTGTGGATCAAAGAAGGCGTCACCGGGATAGAAAAAGCGATTTTCAAAAAAGTAGCCGGTATTTTGTACCTGTCCAAAATCTTGATAAATGACCGCGTGTTTTTCTCCGCAACCCTCCACGTGCATTCCCCCAAACTCCCCCGTTTTACCGTGCTCCAATAGTTGGTATGGTATACCTTCAGTGTCAAGCAGCTTTCCCACTCCTTTATTCGTTACAATCTTCGCGTCCGGATTATTTCTCAGTACGGTTTTCAACGACTCAATATGACAATGGTCGGGGTGTTCATGCGTGATAAAGATATAATCAACGTTCTTTGTCCCGTTTTGCAAAGTGGAATATGCGCCGGGGTCGGTCATAATCCGAACGCCGGCTTTTTCAATAATCAGACAGCAATGTCCGAGTTTGGTAATTCGCATACAACCTGAAATACCCTACACGGTATTACCTCTTCCTTGGCGGTTTAACGGGAACGGGGCGGGGGACGCTTGCCGGTCTTCCGCCACCTATATCAATATTAATACCAATTGATGTCGGACCCATCGTTTGAGTTTTAATCCACCCGTCATTTGGTTTTTTCACCGGACGGCTTGCTATTTCCTGATGCAATTTAAATGATGCCACTAAGGAATCCAGTCCTGCTGAATCAAATGCCACTCCGAATTGTTGAAGTCCGTCAGCTGCTTTTTTCATATCCTTGAGGCTTATAATGTATCGTTTATCCAGAGAAGGATTTTGTCCCGCGGTATGCCGCTTTGATGCTTCCACAAAAGAAACGGCTGAATTGAGGGCGGTTAAGGCTTTCGCCGCGTCCTCTTGTGTCTTTGCTTTCTTCACCAGTTTGACCGCCGCTGTATAGCGTTCCGTGAACGCGTAAAAACGGTCGTTTCGCGTGGCGTCATTGACCGGCCCTCGTTCCACCGCGACAGGGCGCTCGGCTGCGTTCGCTTCAAAATCCGGCGTCGTCGCGGTGATCCCGACGAGCGCCGCTCCGAGCGCGGCGGTAGTTCTCGTTTTCCGGAGAAATCTTTCAAGTCCGCTCTTTGAGGGCTTCGGTACCGGCGATCTCTCTTCTTCCGGCTCCGACTGAAATGGTTGTTCAAAACCCATAGAGGTAAAAGTTAGAGATAAAAGAGGTATGTTTATTGTATTCCATTCCGCAAATTCGGCAATATAGGGAGAGGGTATAGGTTTTATTTCTGCACGGTGTGTGTAATAAGCTCCAGGGGGTAGCGTCTACCGGCAAGATAACCGCGGACCTCTTTTTTGATGTCGCTGTCCCGAAGCGTCTTTTCATCCATGGCGTAAATCTCTTTAGGAGTAAACCAACGATTCTCGGATATCTCGCTTACGTCAAAACGAGTTTTGGTTGTCGCCTGGTTGATGACTCCCGTAAAAATAATTTTCAGGGCGTGCGGCAGACTTTTTTCTCCGAACTTTCCCGCACTATCTTGTCGTACAAGCGAGTACACTCCCAAAACATGGGTGGGGGTGAAATCCAAGCCGGTTTCTTCTTTAACTTCGCGCGATACGGCGACAATCGGATTTTCGCCGAGGTCAACCCATCCAGCGGACTGATTCCATTTGCCGTGATCGGGGTGCGAGGGATTGTTTTCTTTAACCAAAAGAAACTTGCCGTCACGCTCAATAATCGCACCGACAACGCCGTAGACCTGGGTGAACACTCGTTTGTTGACATCCGACATACTTAGAACTCATCTCAAATTAAATGGCGTAATGAAGCGGTTCCCAGCCGAGCGCACCGAAGCCCTGGAGGGTGAGCTGGAGCATTGCTCCAGTAAGTCCGAAGGGCAAGGCGCAGCCGGCTGGCAATCGCTGCAATAGCCAAGCTCTTCTTTATTCTTATTCATGGCGTTTTAATTTGAGATGAGTTCTAGTTGAGTCTTTTAAGAAACGCTCTGAATTCTTTTCCTGTTTCGGGGTGTTCCAAACCAAACCTAACGGTTGCCTTGAGAAACCCGATTTTCGTGCCGCAATCCAGCCACTCGCCTTCCAGTTTGACTCCATAGATATCGCCGGCGCGGGCCACCGCATCAAGCGCGTGCGCGAGCCGTAGTTCCTCGCCCTTTTTTGTCCGTACTTTTGCGAGCGCGTTCATAATGTGCGGCGTAATAATGTACTTGCCGACAATCGCGAGATGTGAGGGAGCATCTTTCAGCGCGGGCTTTTCCACAATATCCTGAATCGTGTAGACATTTCCTTCCACCTGCTTTGCCCTTACGATACCTTTGGAGGATACAACATCGTCCGGCACTTCCGCGAGCGCCACAATCGATTTGCCATACTTTTCATACGCGTGTATGAGCTGTGAGAGTGCCGGCGTTTTTCCAAGGATAAGGTCGTCACCGAAGAGTACCGCAACCGCTTCGTTCTCCATGAGGTGTGCCGCGGTAAGAAGAGCGTCGCCGTCCCCTTTCGGATATTTCTGCCTGATGTAGGCAAAGCGGGCGAGATTTGAAATACTCCGAACAAGCTTTGCGGACCCCGTTTTCCCTTTTTCTTCAAGCGTCCGTTCAAGGCCGGGAGCGACGTCAAAATGGTCCTCAATCGTACGCTTCTCGCGCCCCGTCACAAAAATGACGTCCTTAATACCGGACGCAACTGCCTCCTCCACGAGGTACTGCACGGTCGGTTTATCCACTATCGGAAGCATCTCCTTCGGCTGTGCTTTGGTCGCAGGCAAAAAGCGGGTACCAAGACCCGCCACTGGAATGATTGCTTTTGTAATCTGTTTGTTCATGACGCTTTAATACTACTACGAATAACGTCCTTGGTGTGTTCGGGATCCCGAACCTCAATTATTTCAATGCCGGTTGTGATAACCGGAGCATCGTTACCGCCCGGACCAAGGTCGTCTCCTACAAAAACCATATCACGGACTGGGATGTTGAGATGTTTCTGCATTTGCATAATGCCATATGCTTTGTCGATACCCTTTCGGGTAACATCTATAGACGTCGTCCCACCCGTTCGAATCTCAAATTCAGGTATCAGTTTCTCGAGAACTGCTATCATGCGAAGACGCTTTGTCCTGTCAGGATCCCAAACGCTTTTGATATGCAAGGGCGCGGTGGAGCCGTGAGCCGAAAAAGTAATCTGGGTCTCACGGTCCTCTATGAGTTCCCCATACAATGTCTCGGGAATTGCAAAGCCAGTTTGTGCAAACATGTTGTCAAATGCCTTAAAGATCTTTGCTTTTTCCACGTCGTTGAGTGTTTCCGTGTACACGTTTTGCCATGAACCGTTTTCGTGACGATAAAAGGCAGAGCCACATGTCGGAAACAAAAACAAGCTGCTCAAGGTACTGCCTGTGAGTTTTGGTACAAACTGTTTTTGAAACTGCTTAAATGAACCGCCGGAAATGACTGCAATGTTAACTTGCTCTAAAAAACGACGGAGCAAACCCGCCATTTCATCATCCATTGGCTGCTTGCTTTCGGCAAGCGTCTTGTCCAAGTCGAACACAATCAACTTTTTATTCTTCAGGTTCAACATCGCAAAAAATATAACGCCTATTGAAAGCGTATTGTTATGGCCCTACTTATTTAGTTTGTACAGAAACCGCTTGATGCGGTCTGTTGATTCGCGCGCCAGAAACTCCTCGCGGGGAATCCACTCAAACTGGTCGTGCTCCCAGCTAATAGACACCTCCGCGTCTTGCGGTACGTGAGTGACATACGCGACGGTGGCCCAGTAGTGCCCGTCTTTCGCCACAAAACCGACAACATCCAACAGGGCGATTTCTGAAACCGCGAGTCCGGCTTCTTCTTGTACCTCCCGCTTCGCGCTCACTTCAAGCTCCTCGCCGAACTCTACATCTCCTCCGGGAAGATCCCACGAAAACGGCCGTCGCGGGCAGGTCTTTGAACGTCGGAGTGCGAGCAGTTTCCCATCTTCGCGCACAACGATAGTTTTCGTTGAGATTTTGGGCTGATTGTTCATGCTTGGCGAATCTACAAAAGACTCGCGACTCCGGCGACAAGGAGGATACCAAGGAAGTTCATGACAAAGGCGACGGGGAGCAGGGTCGAGACTTTGACGCGCGATAGGCCGAGAAGCGAGACGCCGAATTCGTCCGGAAGCGGCGAAGCGATGATGAGCGCGCCCAAGACCGGCGAGAGCCACTTCCAAAAGCCGAGGTGGAATGAGTTCAGAAAATGCCGCACGGCCTTTTTCGGGAACAGGCCTTTGATATCGTCCGCCAGCCGGTCGCGTATGAAGAGGAACAGGATGAGGTCGCCGCACATGGCGCCAAGCGCGCCGAACGTGGCCACTGTCCAAGGGGAGATAGTCTGCGAGAGCTCTCCGAGAAAGATAGCGGCAGGAGCGATAGTAAACGCGGAGGTAAAGAAGACGCCAATGACGAAGCTTTCGAATATCTTGCCCGCGTCCGTTGCCGCGAGCAAACCAGCAAGTGCACCGGACGAAATGAGAAACCATGCGAGGGCGACGCTCGCCCCGACCGCGACGACATCCTGCTTTATGTTCTCTCTGGCATGCGCACGGGAGAGCATGGTACTAGTATAGCAGTGAAGATTACGAGCGGCACTACAGAGAATCAAACCCTGCGGGCGGTAATATAGTCCCTCGGCTCGGAAATGAAAACTCAAAGCAGTTTTCACTTACCTCGCTCTACGTCGCTTATAAAAACACCATCGGATTGACCCCCGATGGTGCTTGTGGAGCGCATTCGCGCTCCTTCAGAATATCTTGCGCACGAGGCACAGTAGACTGTACGCAACCGCGCCGAGCGTTATCCAACTGGCAGCTGTGGCGATCGTGATGGCGAACCAATCCTTTGCGCTGATGCGCAGGGGTGGTTTACATCCATAGAGAGTCTTTTTCATGAGCATCCTTTCGTTGACTCGATGTTATGCCGCACAAGCTTTGCTGTCAACTCAAGCGTTACACAATCAGCATGCAGTCCCCAAATGAGAAGAAACGCATGCGCTCTACTATGGCAAGACGGTAGATATCCATGATGCGTTTTGGCGACTTTTTGTGCAGAAGAAAGGCGTCGACAAGACACATAAGGCTGGAGCGGGGCAGATGGAAATTCGTAATGAGCGCATCGGCGATTTTGAAATCATACGGCGGATAGATGAAGAGGTCCGTTTTGGCTTTTGCCTCGAATCCGTGAAGGATTTTGGGGGCACCGCTCTCTAGAGTACGCATCGCCGTCGTGCCGACCGCGACCACCGCCCTGCCCTCTTCTTTGGCGCGAAGAATGGCCTCCGACGCTTGTTTCGGCACTGCATAGCGCTCTTCATGGAGTGTTTTCGACTCGAAGTTCGATTCGCGAATCGGCGCGAACGTACCCATTCCCACATGGAGTGTTACGAACGTCCGCCCGATATGCTGAGCCTGCAACGCCTCGAATACGCGCTTCGTGAAGTGGAGCGAGGCGGTCGGAGCAGCGACCGACCCTGCGTCCTTTGCGAACACCGCTTGATAGCGCAAGCGGAGCTTCTTTTCCGACAGCGGCGTATCCTTGAGGTACGGCGGAATAGGCGTTTTCCCGCGCCTCTGCAACGCTCCGGAAAGTCCGTTCAGCGGGAAATTCGCCTCGAAAGTGAACAAACTTGCGTTCTGCGATAACGGAATGAGCCACTTGGACTTGGAGAGATAGAGCGGCTCTCCTGTCGTTATGCCGCGATCTACCATCCCTGTGATGTAGCGCTGGTCTCCGTTCCATTCATTCATAAGGAAAAGCACCACAACTTTTCCACCAGTCGCTTTGTAGAGCGTCGCCCTCGCGGGAAGGACCTTTGTTTCATTGAGGACGAGGAGGGACCGCTCGGGAAGGTACTTCCCCAGATTACGGAAGGTGTCGAAGTGTATCTCACCCTTTCCCGTATCCACAACCATAAGCCGCGCGCTGTCGCGCGGCGAGGCGGGGACTTTGGCGACGAGCTCGGGCGGGAGCTCATAGTCGTACGCGGATAGCCGAGAATCAGCCATAGCCGCACTTTACTCTAGGCTAGTCCTTCGAAGCAAGCGCAAGCTTCAGCCCGAGCGCGATGAGCACTGCGCCCGTGACGCGCTCGATATAGTGTTGGACGCTCTGAATCTTCGACTTGAGGTAGGCGTTCGAGAATGTCAGCGCCACAAGCGAGAACCAAAGAGCGGTCGCCCACATCATTTCGATGCCGTAGACCAGCTGCACCCACAGCGGGGTGGCAGGGTCGATAACCTGCGTAAAAAGTGCGAGGAAAAAGAGCGTCGCTTTCGGATTGAGGACATTGGTGAGAAAACCGATTCGCATAGCGCGGAGATCTGACAGAGCTTCCGCGGACACAGCGGCAGTCTCCTCGACCGCTGCGGAATTTCTCTTTGACCGCAGTGATGTATAGCCGAGATAGATAAGGTATGCGGCGCCAACCCACTTGATGATACTGAAGAGCACGACGGAGCGGGAGATGACGAGTCCGATGCCCATGAGCGAGTATGCGACATGAACGCCTATGCCGAGGCCAAGACCTGCGGCGGTAAATACTCCGGCACGGCGGGAATAGATAAGGCTGTTTCGTGTCACCATGGCAAAATCAGGACCGGGTGAGATGACTGCCAGGAGATGTACCACGACGACGGTAAGAAAGGCGCTCAGTACCATACCTCTACTTTATCCTTTCGCGAGTGTTTGTCGAGTAATCTCAAGAAGTCTCAGATGGAGACTCGGGTGCGCAGCGACGAACACGCGGTCGGTTGGTTTTATGTCGTTTGAGCCGTCCTTGTTGGTGAAGATGCCGCCGGCTTCTCGCACGATGAGGCTGCCGGCAAAATCGGGAAATGAATCTTTCGTAAGCGCGATTATGCCGTCGAACTTTCCCGTCGCGACGTAACTGTAGCCTACGCCGATAGACATTGGAATACGGTGATGCATGGCGAACTCCGTAAGTTCGCTCGCAAATCGAATCGCCAAGCCGGAATGATCCCAGCTTTCAGAGATGTGAACGATGACGTGAGGAAAAGCAGTGTCCGAAATGGCCGGCGGACTCGATTTCTTACCGTTCAGCATTGTTCCCTTGCCGGCCTCAGCCACATAAAGATGTTGCATGGAAGGGTCGAATACGCAGGAGAATGCGACTTTGCCTTTCTTGATATGCGAAGCTACGATCGCATAATGCGGTAGACCGCGCATGAACAAGCTCGTGCCGCTGATAGGGTCCATCACCCAGACATTTTCGGCCGCTTCAAAAAAATCGTGCTCTTCCTCGGCGTATAATTTGTGGTCGGGACCAAAGGTCTTGATGAGCTCGCCGAATTCCCGTTCAATCCGCAGGTCTTCCTCGGTAAGAAATCGCTTGGCGATACCGATGTCGGGCAATGTCCCGGCTTTCTCGCGAAGCCGCTCTCCGGCGTTTTTGACAAACCCAATGACTTTTTCGTACATGGTTAGGGGAAAAAGGGTTCAACTTTCTCTGTAAGGTCATCGCTGCTGTCGAAATTGCTCACGCGCGTGACGATGATTTTCATTGGGTGACTACTGGGAGTTGAACCCAGACTAAGAGCTCCACAAGCTCGTGTGCTACCGCTACACCATAGTCACCATCGCTACAAAACTAACACAAGAAAAATGGAAATGCTATGAACCGAAGAGCTCATGATGCGTACCGATGTCGACAAAAAGAACCGCATCATTCTCTACAGGTCGGTACACGGCTCTCAAGTCTCCTCCGACATTTATACTTCTACAGTCCGCATATTCTCCATGTAGGGGATGATTTTCAAGAACTTTGCTGAATGGGTCTTCCTTGAAAATGTCACGACGCTCTAAAAAACGACTTTGCTCTTTTTTGCGAAGCTTTCTGAACTTTTTCTCAAAACGGCGGTGGATGTAAATCCTCATAGCGCCCCGAGATAGCGGTCCATCTCTTCGGCAGAATCAAATGGAGGGGAGATATTCTTCCCGGATTTCCAGTCCCTTTCCGCATCTCGAATGGCGCGTTGCAGCCGTTTGCTTGGCCGAAGCGGAGCGGCAAACGTGATAAAACGCTCGTTGGAAAAACGCTTGAGATTCTCGTTGACGATGACAGAAAGCGGTAAACCTAATTCTGCCGCAGCCTTCTGTGCCTTTATCTTCACGTCCCTGTCCACTTTTACGTTTAACACTGTCTTCATAACCATAGTATACACAACGGTTATTTTTCCGTCAACCGGACAGTGTGGTACCATTGCGGCATGGACATCAAAATAGAACCCTCATGGAAGGAGGCGCTCAAAGACGAATTTGAGAAGCCATACTTCAAAGAGCTTACTGAATTCGTCCGCGGAGAATATCTTTCGGCAAAAGTATTTCCGCCACCAAAATTCATCTTTCACGCATTTGAACTCTGCCCGTTCGATGAAGTAAAGGTCGTGATTCTAGGGCAAGACCCCTATCATGGCGACGGACAAGCGCATGGGCTCTGTTTTTCGGTTCCGGAAACTGTGGGGATGCCGCCATCACTACAGAACATCTACAAAGAAATCATAAACGAAGTGGGAGGTGCTATGCCACCTCACGGCAATCTCGAACACTGGGCGAAGCAGGGGGTTCTTCTCTTGAATGCTACGCTCACCGTGAAGGCGCATCAGGCCGGCTCTCACCAAGGAAAGGGATGGGAGACATTTACCGACACCATTATCAAAAAATTATCGGATGCGAAAGAGCGCCTCGTATTTCTTTTGTGGGGCAACTACGCGAAAAAGAAAGGCGAGCTCATCGACTTCGAAAAACATCTCACACTCGAGGCGGCACACCCTTCCCCATTTTCCGCCTATAACGGATTTTTCGGGTGTAAACACTTTAGCCAGACGAATGGCTACCTCAAAAAACACGGCAAAGAGGAAATAAAATGGCTATGAAAAAACAGGACAGCTGTCCTGTTTTTTCATAGTGTGCGCGAGACAGGAGTCTTGACCCTTACGGGGTCGGTACACCTTTCGCGTGTAATGCGATTGCGTAAAGTTTTAAAAACATATTATTTATTTAGATACGTTATTGTGAGTTGCAGCACTGTCGCGAAGGTGCCCCAGAGGAGATAAGGAATGTTGGCATAGACAACCCAGCGCATATGAGGCCAGACGGCAGAGAGCGCCCAGATGAGCGTGCCGACGACGAGAAGAATATCGAGCGAAGCGAGAAGGTTATTTTTGAGACCAAACTGAATCGGTGTGAAGGCGAAGTTGAAAACGAGGTTAAGCGCAAATGGCAGCGC